>OHAN01000815.1_pt1 | contig 28984 bp, 32 predicted proteins | sample 1577121 | NCBI WGS metagenome assembly OHAN01 (sample SAMEA3541554, study PRJEB24748) | human gut metagenome | biome: human gut; feature: human-associated habitat; material: faeces | place: China | collected 2012 | reverse complement strand
TGAACGGTGCTGTTCCAAAGGGCGGAGCGTACACGATAGTCGATGAAAAGTCGGGCACAGGCGCAAAAAAGTGGGGCAAGCTCAAAAGCGGCGCTGGCTGGATTGCCCTTGACTACACAGCAAAATTAAATAAAGCTTAAGGTAAAATATAACACATAATTGCAAAAATATTCCCCTCATCCGCCGTAAAAAGCGAGTGAGGGGAATTTGTTATTTGTTATTATTTTCTGAAATATTTTTTAAAAAAGTAAATATTTTTTTGATTGCGAGAATTACTACAGATTTACTACAGATACGGTTTAAAAAGTCCGAAAGTGCCGATAAACACTGACTTTTTCAAAATAAACTGCATGACTGTTAATCATGATGTCACTGGTTCGAGCCCAGTTGGGGGAGCCAAAAGAGGCTCATAGTTTTTCTATGAGCCTCGATTACTTATATACAAAATTTATTTCCAGTAGAAGTGATAATTGTTTTATCGGAAAGGAAAAGATATGGAGTTCGAAAATATGACAGACAAACAATTTGATGTTCTTATGAACTCAATTATCCAAATAGTAAAGGATTCCGAAACTAAAGAAGAAGCTGTTGAAAAGCTACAAAATTTAGTTAAAGGTAAAGAAAACTGATTACTTTCGCTAATCTGCTTAATTTAATATTATCAAATATATGAGTCAATCATTATATTTCTTATTTTAGAGATATAGTAATTGGCTCTTTTTTTATTTGGCAATCGTTTTAATTTTTTTGATTAGAACGGTTGCCTTTTTTTATTTACAAAAAATTGAAAGGAATGATTTTAAATGTATTTTACCGACACACCCGAACTCAGGAAGTTTGAAAGAGAGATGCGTCAGAAACCGAATTTTGACAGGCGCAATGATGAGTGTGATGAAAATGAAATCTCACATTTCTCTGACAACAAAAATGTCAATATAAACAGAAAAAAAGAAGGAGGTTGATTTTATGACAATAAAAATCAGAAGTCCCACTAATGGATATTGCTTGAATCAAAACTAAAAAATAGGAGATGTATAACTTGAACGAATATGAAAGACAGCGCAGAATCGCTGAAAGTACAAAGAAATTGTATCCGCCGGGTACAAGAATTGAGCTTATCTCTATGAAAGACCCTTACGCACCTGTTCCGGCAGGAACAAGAGGAACAGTAAAATTTGTTGATTCAATGGGAACGATATTCCCCGAGTGGGACAACGGTGGTTCACTTGGAGTTGTTCCCGGCGAGGACTCATTCAGAAAGCTCACTCAGGAAGAAATCGAAGCAGAAAATCAATCTAAATCAGAAGTTGAAAATGAAACTCCTGATGAGGATAGCGGAATGACTATGGGAATGTGAGGTGAGTTTTAATCTATAAATCTTCGTTGGAATGAAGATTTATGTCCATCAAATTCTTTGATATGTTTGCAGGCTCGGCGGTTTCCGTTCAGGACTTGAAGTAATAGGTGGTTTTGAGTGCGTCGGATACTGCGAAATCGACAAGTATGCAAAGCAGGCATATGAAGCAATGTACGATACGAGAGGTGAACTTTACTTTGATGACGCAAGAAAAATTGTACCCGAACAGTTACCCGATTTCGATCTTCTTCTGGGCGGGTTCCCCTGCCAATCGTTCAGCATCGCAGGAGCAAGAAAAGGATTTGACGATATAAGAGAAACGCTGTTTTTCAAGATTGCTCGAATTGCTGCCGTTAAAAAACCTAAGTATCTCTTCCTCGAAAATGTTCCCGGTCTGCTTAACCACGACGAAGGCAGGACATTTGAAACAATCCTCCGTACATTGGATGGCTTGGGGTATAATGTATGCTGGCAGGTACTTAACAGCAAAAATTTCGGAGTTCCACAGTCACAAAATCGAGTGTTCATTGTCGGATATCTTAGAGGACAATGTGCCGGAGAAGTACTATCTTTCACGCAAACAAGCGGAAAAGCTCTTATACAAAGAAAAGCCAACGCAGGGTGAGCGGATCTACTCATCTAAAGGACTAAGCTGTACACTGACAAGCGCTTCGGGCGGATTCGGCGGTCATTCGGGGCTTTATCTTATTGAGGATTTCGGCTTGCCGATAAAGTCTAAGACCAAAGACGGTTATCAGATGGCATATCCCGGTGACAGCATTGATACCGCCTTTTCGGGACAAAATTCAAGGCGTGGCAGAGTCGGAAGTCAGATAGCACACACGCTTACTACTTCCGCAACGCAAGCGTATTATTTTGTCGACCTGAACCCCAATCCGAAGCTGACAGAAATTGCAAGGTGCATAACTGCAAGGCAGGATTCAGGAATCAGTAACCGCAAGGCTGAACATTCGGGAGTTTTTGTAGAAAATTCAGATGTTCTTGATGACAATGAAAAGTTTGCAGTAGCCTTTATTGAGCCAAACGGCGAAGTTCATATTGGCAGAATCAGAAAGCTTACTCCGAGGGAGTGCTGGAAATTACAAGGTTTCACGGACGATCAATTCGACAAAGCAAAAGCAACAGGACTATCCGACAGCAGGCTATACAAAATGGCAGGAAACGCTGTGACAGTGAATGTAATTTCTGAAATTGGAAAGATTATCAAGAAAGTAAACGATAAAAATTAAATAACAACAACTAATATCAATCGTTCCTAACGACTGATATTGGTTTTTATATATAAGCCGTTGGTTGAGTTAAATACTTAATCAACGGCTTTTTGTCGTTTCAGGGGCGATTGGTATTCCGAGAGGAGTGAAAAGTAATCAAAACCCCTGTGAGTTGGATGGGAAATAAAACCACCATCCTTCATATTTTGTATGCCCTGTTTCCTCTAAATTACGAAAGATATATTGAACCGTTCGGAGGTTCGGGAGCTGTACTTTTAGGAAAGAAAAAGCCTGATAAGTTCGAGGTTTACAACGACTATAACCATAATCTTGTAAACCTTTTTCGCTGTATGCGTGACAGACCTATGGCGTTCATAAAAGAACTCGGATTTTATCCGCTTAATTCAAGGGATGATTTCAATGCAATCAGGGATTTCTTTAGACAGGAAAAGTTTGACGATAAGTACCTTGATGAAGAATTGGAACTGACGAAGATTATACTGCCTGACTTGAAAGCAGAAGAAATCATAGAGCTATATGTCAGAATGAAACAGGACTACGACTTGCGCAGAGCAGTAATGTTTCTGAAACTTTTGCGATACAGCTATTCAAGCGGCGGAAAATCATTTGCCTGTCAGCCATTTTCAGTAGTGAGCCTGTTTCAACTGATTGAGCAAGTCGGCAAAAGACTTAAAAATACGGTAATTGAAAATCAGGATTTTGAAGTCCTGATAAAGCATTATGACCGAGACAATGCCTTTTTCTACTGCGATCCGCCGTACTATTCAAGTGAGTATGTTTATCAGTGCGGTTTCACTTGGGATGACCATTTGAGGCTGAAAAACACACTTGCAAATTCAAAAGGCAAATGGCTTGTTTCATACAACGATTGTGAAGAAATCCGCAATTTATATGACGGTTATTCATTCTTTGATTTCACAAGGCTTCACAATATGAAGCAGCGAATCAATGCAGGCGAGCAGTTCCCCGAACTGCTAATCAGCAACTACGATATGTATGAAAGGCAGAGAAACAAGCCGTTGCAGTTGAGTTTGCTTGACTTGACAACCGAACAACAAATTGATTTAGAACAAATTTTGAAGGAGTGTATTATTAACAATGGAAAATAGAATTTATGTAAGCATACCGCTTGACGCACTTATTGTATCAGGAATCACATCCGACTGTGCTGTGCAGATTTCAGCTGTGGACGGAGCAATTCTGATTGAGAGGTGCGATGATGATAGTGAAGAATGTTGTTGCGACTGCATCTGCGATGAGTGCAGAGCAGAACTCGCAGAAAGCGAGGACGAGTAATGATCAGGTTGTTCAGAGTTCTCGGAAAAAGAGGAAGAATTACAATTCCTTTTGAAATCCGTCAGCGAATCGGATTCAAATACAACGATGTTTTATCATTCACACAGCAGGATGATGGCTCGGTAGTTGTCAGGAAAGAAAAAATCTGCGACAACTGCCAATACCTTGAAGAAGATTTCGAGGAAAATTACACCCTTGAAGATTTCCTCGACAGCTTGTCAGAGGAAGAACAGAGAAACGCACTTCTGCATCTTTCTCTGCTGTGGGCAGAAAAGCAGAAACACTAAATCGGAGGTAAATTTATAATGGCACAGAATACAAATTTCAAAGGAAACAAAAACAATAATCAGAAAAAGAAACTGCCGTATATCAAGGTAAGGATTGATAAGCTCGTTGATGTAGATGATTGCAACACAAAGGCGTTTGCAAGCGTTACTGTCGGCGGTGCTGTGGCTATTCACGGAATCAGAGTGATGAACTCAAGAAAAGGCTTATTTGTCGCAATGCCTGCAAGTAACTATGTTGACGAAAACGGCGAAACGAAGTTCAGCGAGATTGCTCACCCGATTTCAAAGGAGTCAAGAGATATGCTAAACAGCAAGGTTATGGAAGCGTATCATCAGGCACTTGATGAACAGCAGAGTGAAGATGAATCCGAAGATATGTCGGAAGATGAATCAGAAAGCTTTACGCAGAGTATGTGATTTTACCTTGACTTTTACTCTAGACTTATGTATAATATCTTTCAATTTTAATGGTAATTTTGGGAGATAAATAAAATGAAAGTTTTAGTAATGAATTGTAGTCCAGTAAGAAATGGCGCGACTGCTGAAATAGTAAATATTGTTTCAGATTGTTTGAAAGGAAAATATGATGTCAGAAGTATTTGTATTGATGATTTTGATATAAGTTTTTGTAAAGGGTGTAGAAATTGTCATAATACAGCTAAATGTATTCAAGATGATGATGTAGTCAAAATAATTCAACAGTATGAATGGGCAGATATTATTATATCAGTGTCTCCTTCATATTGGGCTGACATTCCGGGACAATTTAAGGCTTTTATTGATAGGTGCACACCTTGGTGTAACACTCATGACCCTCATGCTACCATAAGTAGCGGAAAGAAAGGATATTCAATAGCTTTAAGAACTGGTCCAAGTATGAGAGAATGTAGCCGAGTTATTGAAAGCATCGAACACTTCTATGGACATTTGGAGATTGAGTGTTGCGATAGTTTAGGCTTGTGTTCAGTAGAGTATAAGGAGGCAGTGGAACAAAGAAAGAATGAAATTATAAAGTTTTGCGATAAAATTTAAGAATATGCTCTGGACATTTGAAATTCTTTGGATATACTTGTTGCTTGAAAGGAGCGATGAGAATATGAAAAAGAAAATCGCAATAATGCTGACATTGATTTTAGCAACAGGAACATTCACAGCTTGTACGGCAGAAGAAAAAATGGATAATAGTTCTTTATCACCCACGGTTTCAACTTCCGTGGGTGTTTCTGCATCTGGGAAAAGTTCTGAAATGGCAACAACCGAAACAATGCAATCCACCGAAAAAGCAACCGCTTCAAATGAAACAGAGCCTTCGGAAAAGGATACAAAATCCGAAGAAAAAACCGACAGTGGGCAAAATTCGGCGGTTGTTTCAGCAACGAATCCGATTCAGAAAACGCAAACTGAGGTTCAGAACAACAGCAAGAATACAGTGAATAGTAATCAGTCCGAATCAAAATCGACTGCTAAAAAAGAAACTGAAACTCCTACTCAAAAGCCTGCTGTAAAACCAACGCACCCCTCAACGCAGAAACCTACGGAAAAGCCAACGCAAAAACCGACGCAACCGCCTACCAAAGCAAAAACGGTTGATGTTCAGTATGCGGTGAGTGCCTGCATAGCCTACGGTCAGCAGCTCGGTATGAAATATGATTCCTCACTGAACACAGGCAACGCAAGCTGGTTCTCCCCGACAAACACATCATATTATGATGATACGCAAAGCCTGACAGCAGATTGCTATGGTGATGTTGAGTATGTAGCCTACTACTACCAAAGCAGTGGCATAGCTCCGAGCGACTTATCATTCAATATAATCGCAGAAAACAACAAAATATATGTAGTCTACTGTTGAGCAGACGATTAAGCAAGGCACTCACTTTATTGTGGGTGCTTATTTTTATGAAAGGAAGATGACAATGAAAATCAATAATATTACACTCTCGGATCTCCGCCGTATGAACGGCAAGGAAGGACTCATCTTTCAGGGCTGCGGAGGTGAAACACAGGAATGGGTGGACGGCATTAATAAAATGCTCACGGACAAAGGAATACTTCTTGACGACACAAAGTTTGAGAATGTTTCTGTGTTCAAGAGTGACGGCGTAACCTGTATTCTCTATCCCTTTGCCGATGTCCATCTTGACATCGGCAAGCTTGCAATGTGGCGGTTGCAGTCATACACAGCCTTTGCAGGAATGTGGCTGTCCGATTATGTTGACAACAGGCTCAGTGGCTTTGAACCTGAGCAGAACAAAGAAGAAAAGCTCAAACCCGACTGTGCATTAATAGGTTGTGATTCTAATATATTCAATTTGATGGGTATTGCAAGTCGCACCCTTAAGCAAAACGGTATGGCTGACGAGGCAAAGGAAATGTGCAGTCGTGTTACAAGTTCGGGCAGTTATTATGAGGCACTGAACATTATCGGCGAGTATGTAAATATCACAGACGGCAGTGAGCAGTCTGATGATATAGATGAAGATTTCAATGAAGGGCAGGCGATGAAATTATGATTTGAGTAAGCAAAAACAGAATATTTTATCAGCAGGCAGAGTCAACCGACTTTGCCTTATTTTTTACCAAGAAAGGAATTTTTAGAATGAAAAACATTTTAGCTAAAAGGAATTTCACAAGAATAACAGCACTTTTCCTTGCGGTTGCCGTAATATTCGGAACAATGTTTGCACTCCCCGTAAGTGCGGCAAGCGGTGATAAGGTTACAATCACTTTCGATTATTGTTATGACAGTACAGGAAACATAATCAAATTTCAGCAGTCAACGGTCAGCAACGGCTACACAGTCGGTACTCCCGGTGAGGAGCTGTGCAAGATTTTTGCAGACGGCAAGGAAGCCTACTGCATTGAACCCGGTCACACTCTCTATTCGGGCAATACGCTGACCGAGGACGGTTCAACCGTTTGGAAGAATTTAGGCTCTGCAAAGCAGAAAGCAATCAACCTCGCTCTGCTCTACGGCAAACCCGGTTCAGGAAAAAGCTTAAGCGGAACAGAGGATCAGAAATGGGTGGCAACACAGCTGATTGTATGGGAGTTTGTTTCAGGATGCCGTTCTACAAGCGAAGGCTATAAATGCACAAATACAAAGTTCATTGACGGCATATGTGCAGGCGGTGCAAATCCCAGAGTTAAGTCGGTTTACAATGCAATCTCAAAAAGTCTTGCAAATTATTCAACCGTTCCGAGTTTTGCAAGTGCAATCGCTTCAAAGGCTGAACCCTATGAAATGAAATACTCGGACGGAAAATATACTTTAACCTTAACCGACAGCAACAGTATTCTTTCAGATTTCGATTTCAAAACCACAAGCGGAATTTCCGTTTCAAAATCCGGTAACAAGCTGACCTTAACTTCAACTTTGCCAGTCAATGATGCAGTAACATTCAACTCTGCAAAATCAATGCCCGATGTCGGCAAAACTGTGCTTGTTCCCTATGGAGATGCTACTTTGCAGGATGTAATCAGCGGTGTTGAAAATGACGCTGACCCGATAAGAGCATATTTCAAGGTCAAGACAAGCTCGGGCAATCTCAAGCTTATTAAAACCTCCGAGGACGGCAATGTTGCAAATATTGAGTTTACCGTAAATGGCGATGGTTACAGTAAGACAGTTAAGACAAACTCAAAGGGCGAATTTGAATTAACTGACCTTTTTCCCGGAAGTTACACCGTTGCCGAAATTACCGACAGTAAGTACGAAACGCAGAAATCGCAGACCGTAAAGGTTGAAAGCGGAAAGACTGTAACGGTGACTTTTGAAAATGTCCTCAAGAAAGGCAGTCTTGAAGTAGTAAAAACAAGTGAGGATAATTTTTACGAGGGTATTAAATTCCACCTTTACGGAACTTCGCTCAACGGTGCAAGTATTGATTTGTATGCAAAAACAAATGCTGACGGTGTTGCCGCTTTTACAAATGTTCTCGTTAGTGGTGACAATCCATATACGCTTGAAGAAGTCAATACAGCCGACAGATATGTTGTTCCCAAAAAGCAGACTGCACCTATTGAGTGGAACAAGGTAACGCAGAGAAGTTTTGAAAATGTGCTTAAAAAATGGAATCTGACTGTAACAAAAACAGACGCTGAAACAAAATCTGTACAGGGTGATGCAACACTTGCAGGAGCAGTTTACGGCATCTACAACGATGGTAAGCTCATAGATAAATACACCACAGACAAGAACGGCAGTTTCACCACATCTTACTATATTTGCGGTGACAACTGGACTTTAAAAGAAATTGAGCCCAGCGAGGGTTATCTCCTTGATGAAACCGAATACCATATCGGCGCGGAATCAAAGAAATACACCATTGAATACAACAGCGTTTCAATGGGTGTTACCGAAGATATAATGAAAGGAAAAATTGCAATTATCAAGCATACCGATGACGGCAGTACAAAAATAGAAACTCCCGAAAAAGGTGCAGAATTTCAGGTGTATCTGAAATCGTCAGGAAGTTACAGCAAGGCAAAAGACACAGAGCGTGATATTCTAACTTGCGATGAATACGGCTTTGCAGAAACAAAGGAATTGCCATACGGAACATACACGGTTCATCAGACCAAATGTTGGAACGGCACGGAATTCATTGCTGATTTTGATGTGTTTGTAAATGAGAACGGCAAAACCTATAAATATCTCATAAACAACTCTTCACTTGAAAGCTATGTAAAGATTGTAAAGGTTGATTCTGAAACAGGCAAACAGATTCCGTATGCAGGCGCAGGCTTTCAAATTTATGATCCTAACGACAAGCTCGTGACTATGACCTACACCTATCCCGAAGTAACGACTATTGACACCTTCTATACAAATTCTGATGGTTACCTTATCACACCTGAAACTCTGCCCTACGGCAAAGGCTATTCAGTCGTTGAAGTGCAGGCTCCTTACGGATATATCCTCGACAGCACACCTGTATATTTTGACATTATGGCAGAAAACACAAGTGAAGAAAACGGCGTTACAATCGTAAAAGCCGAGAAGAAAAATACTCCGCAGAAAGGTACAATTACCGTAGAAAAAACAGGTGATATTTTCTCGAATGTAACTGCAGTCGGCGGCGGATATACTGATGAAAACGGAAATGATGTTGCACTTACGACCATATATCAGCCTGAATATTCTGTAAGCGGTTTGTCGGGTGCAGTGTTTGAAATTTATGCAGATGAGGACATTACAACACCTGACGGAACAGTAAGAGCAAAGAAAGACGAGCTTGTCGCAACACTGAAAACAAACACAAAAGGCACAGCAACAAACAAACAGATTCATCTCGGAAAATACCGTGTTGTAGAAAAAACAGCTCCTTACGGATTTGTTCTGAACAAGACTGTAAATCATATCGAGCTCACCTACTCAGGACAGAATGAAAAGGTAACTAACACCTCAACATCATTTACAAACGACAGGCAGAAAGTTGTAATTGACCTTACAAAAATTCTTGAACAGGACGAAAAATTCAACATTGGCAATAATGACGAAATTCTCAATGTTTCATTCGGACTTTACGCTGACGAAGATTTAAAGGCTTCAAACGGTACTGCCGTTCCAAAGGACGGACTTATTGAAATCATCACCTGTGATGAAAAAGGCAAAGCAACTTTCACAACCGACCTACCAATCGGAAAATATTATGTCAAGGAAATCAGCACAGGTAACCACTACATTCTTTCCGATAAAAAATACCCTATTGTGTTTGAATACGCAGGACAGGATACAGCGACTGTTCATATCTCTGTAAATGACGGTGAGCCAATCATCAACAGCATTATTTACGGCACAATCAAAGGCTTGAAGATAGACCGTGAAACAGGCGAAAAAATCACAGGCGCATTGTTCGGATTATTCAATATTAATGAAACCGAATTTACAGAAAAAACTGCAATCCTTACAGCCGAATCAAATGATGAAGGTATTTTTGAATTTACCGATATTCCCTACGGCGAATACATTGTCCGTGAGTTAAAGCCTGCCGAGGGTTATCTCCCTAATGAAGAAAACTATACCGTAACAATTTCTAAAAACAAGGAAATTATCGAAATCACAGTTGAGAACGATAAAATACCTGAACTCGGAACAACTGCAACTATTGACGGCAAAAAAGAAGTCGGTGCAACAGAAGTGTTTACCCTTGAAGATGTTGTAGAGTACAAGCATCTTGTACCCGGCAAGGAGTACACGGTTAAGGGCGTTCTTATGGATAAGGCAACAGGCGACCCGCTGTTAATTGATGAAAAAGAAATCCCTTCAGAAACCACATTTACACCTGATGAACCAACAGGTGAGGTTATTGTTTCCTTTGAATTTGACGCAAGATATATCAAGGAAGATACTGACATTGTTGTTTTTGAAGGTCTTTATAGCGAGGATAAAGAGCTTGCAGTTCACGCAGATATTGAGGATGTTGGTCAGACCGTAACTGTTAAAATTCCTGAACTCGGAACAACTGCAACTATTGACGGTAAAAAGGAATTCACAGCTAACGGCGATATTACTATTGATGATGTCGTTTCTTATAAGAATCTGACAGTCGGAAAAGAATACACAATCAAAGGCGTCCTTATGGATAAATCCACGGGTAAGCAATTCCTTGTTGACGGCAAAGAAGTTTGTTCCGAAGTAACATTCACACCCGAAACAGCAGACGGTGAAGTAACAGTATCCTTTACCTTTGACGGTTCTGTAATTACCAAAGAAACAGAAATCGTTGCTTTTGAAACTCTCTACCGTGAGGGAACAGAAATTGCAGTACACGCTGACATTGAAGATGAGAATCAGACTGTAACAATTCATCCGCAGCCCGAACCCGAAAAGCCGCAGACAGGCGATAATTCAAATCTCGGTTTTTGGATTGGTTTAGGTTCTGTTGCTGTCGGCGGTTTAATTGCATTTCTCATCATCAAATTTAAAAGGAAAGATGAGGACGATGAATAATGCACAGGGTATATATCTGTTCGCCTTTGGGCGGTAATGTATCTGCAAATATTGAAAACGCAAAACGATATGCCCGATATGCGTTAGAATGCGGTATGGCTCCGTTTATACCGCATTTTTACGCCCTGATTTTGAATGATGACAATGAAGAAGAAAGAAATCTCGGTATGCAGGCAGGAATTTCTCTGCTGTGGGTTTGCGATGAAGTATGGGTTTTTGGCAATCAAATTACAGATGGTATGAAAAAGGAAATCCGTTTTGCCGAAAAGCTGAATATCAAAGTCAGGTATATATCGGAAAACGCATTACAAAAGATGGAGGTTATCTAAATGAAAACTAATCGAATGAAATTCATTAAAATACTGATTAGCATTGCTGTTGTTGTGGCAATGCTTACAGTTTCAATTCTGCCTGCTTTTGCCGCAGGAGATGTTTCGTCTGCAATTCAAAGTACTTGGAATTCCGCTCAAACACAGATTAAAAATGTAGTAAACAATGTTGTGTTCCCGGCGGTAGATGTGATTCTTGCTATACTTTTCTTTGTTAAACTCGCAATGGCGTATATGGACTATCGCAAGCACGGTCAGTTTGAATTTACGGCGCCTGCAATTCTTTTCGGCTGTCTTGTGTTCTCGCTGACTGCACCGCTATACATCTGGACGGTACTTTAAAATTGAGAATTGAAAATGTAAAATGGAAAATTTTGGTCGGCAAGATAGCTTGCGATAACGGAAAGTTTTATTGCCCGACAGTATTTAAAATTGCGGTAAAGCCGCACACCTTAATTTTCAATTTTCAACTTTCAAATTTCCATTTTCAAAGGGGTGATTTATATTTTTGACTGGTTAGGAGATTTCATCGGTGGAATCGGAAGTGCCATAGGCGAGGTGTTTGACTTCCTCGGTGAGCAAATCTCAAACGCTATATGGAACACGATGTTACAGTGGTTCTACGAAACGATTTACAACGCTGTTGCAGACTTTTTTACGATGATGGGTAATATGGGTGCAGATGTGTTTGACCTTGAATGGGTGCAGGCGACAATAAACCTGTTTACGCTTTTCGGCTGGGCATTGTTTGCCGCTGGAACGGTCGTCGCCGTGTTTGATGTGGCTATTGAATATCAAAATGGCAGAGCAAACATCAAGACAACAGCCATAAATGTGCTTAAAGGGTTCTTTGCCTGTTCTCTGTTTGGCGTAGTACCTGTTGAGCTTTATAAATTCTGCATCAGCCTGCAAAACACATTTTCAAAGGATTTGTCGTCCATAATGGCAGGACAGCAAAGCCTTGATTTAGCCGGACAAAGCACAAGCGTTTTAGAGGGTAGTTTTGCAGTTTCTGTTCAAGTGAATTTTGGTTTGCTGAATCTGTTATGTATGATTGCTTTTGCCTACTGCGTAATAAAAATATTTTTTGCGAACATCAAGCGTGGAGGAATTCTGCTCATACAAATGGCGGTAGGTGCGTTGTATATGTTCAGCGTTCCGAGAGGATATCAGGACGGCTTTAATCAGTGGATGAAACAGATAGCGGCACTGTGCCTTACGGCATTTATGCAGACAACTCTGCTGTTCCTCGGGTTGCTAACCTTCCCCAGTAATATGCTTTTAGGACTTGGAATAATGCTTGCATCAAACGAAGTTCCTAGAATTGCACAGCAGTTCGGACTTGATTCATCAGTTAAGGTTAATATGACGAGCATCGTTCACGCAACCACTACTGCCGTAAATCTGACGAGAAGTGTTGCAAGGACGGCTAAATAACTTAGTGCCAATGTTCTACTCCACTTATGTTGCGTAGAACATTACTGCTTTTTAGCGTAAAATTTCCGCTAAAAAGCAGAGGAGCAATGCTCCTTGGCACAAGTTGCAATCTATCGCAAAGTTCTAATCAAACAAGCTTGTTAGAACTTTGCTCCGATTTAAGACGAAAGGAATTTAAAGATTATGACCACTTATTTATATCCGCAAAACCTAAAAGCCACAGCCAATCTATGGCTGTGGAGCTTACGGGATTTTGCAATTATGAGCATAGCGCTTTTATTATCAATACTGATACTTGCACAGACGAGAATAATAGTACCTCTTGCGGTAACTCTCTGTTTCGGCTTTTTGTCAATAAGACTGGAAGATACAACCATTTTGGACTTTATCCGCTATGCTGTGAAGTATTTTATATCAACTCAACAGATATATTTCTGGGCAGAAAGGGGCAAATAAATGAAGAACAAGCAGAAGAAAACAAAGCACAAAGGCAAGTCCGTTCAGGACTTGCTGGGCATAAAAACCTTTACGAAAAACGGCTTGAAGGTCGGCAAGGAAGAATTTATTTTCTATATGGTTCAGCCGACCAATATTTCCGTACTTTCTCACACGAATATTGAAATCAAGGTGCGCCACCTGATGATGGTGCTTTCTGCTGTGCCGGATATTGAGATTACCTGTACCGATTCCTGCGAGTGTTTCGATACGAACAAAAGCTATATCAAAGGCAGAATTGAAGCTGAACAGAATGAAAAAGTCAGAAAAATATTGAATAAGGATCTGGATTTTCTCGACAGTATTCAGACCGAAACCTCAACCGCAAGACAGTTCCTGTTCATCGCAAGGTGCAAATCTTCAAAATCCGAAAATGTTTTGCAGAAAGCAAACAGAGTTGAGAAGATTATTTCAGACCAAGGCTTTGAAGTAACCAGAATGAAGAAAGCCGACATCAAGCGTTTTCTTGCAATATATTTTGACGCAAGTATGAACGGCGATTTGATGCCCGACTATGACGGCGAACAGTATATTTCGGAGGCAGAAAATGAAGAAGCATAAAGGAAAAATCAAAATAGGAATTGTGATAGGCGTATTTTCTGTAATAATAGTTGCCTGCCTCATTTCAATATTTTCAAGGCTCTATGCCGAAAACAAGGAAAAGGAAGAATTCAGACAGCTTGCAGAAATTGTTACTGAGGAATCGACAGGTAATGATACTGAAAAAGAACAATTCATAAATCCAAATTTATTAAAAGTCAGTGATTGTGATAATGATGTTCAAGGCGAATCGTCTATGTATTTCACGACATATTACGAACCTCATTCAATATCGGAACTCATTTCGATGAATTCCGAATGCTTCGGCTGGATAAGCATAGCAGGCACAAATATTAATTACCCTATTATGCATACACCGAGTAATCCGCAGAAGTATCTGAACAAAAACTTTTACGGCGAGTACAGCTATAGCGGTACACCGTTTCTGGACAGCAGATGTTCAGCAGACAGTACCAATCTCATAATCTACGGACACCATATGAACAACGGCACAATGTTTGCAGACCTCTGCAACTATACCGATTATTCTTATTTTACAGAACATCCTATAGTTGTGCTCGAAACGAAAGATGGGGTATTTGCTTACTCCGTCTTTTCTGTTATGAAAGTAAAATCCGATGATGATTGGTACAGATTCACAACAGTTGGAACGGAAAAAAGCTATAACTCAAGAATTGAATATGCAAAAGAGAAATCCATATACGACACAGAAATCACACCTGTTTGCGGTCAGCTGATTTTAACGCTTTCAACCTGTTACGGTGATAATCAAAATGACCGCATACTTGTGTTGGCAGTACGAAATTAAGGGGGTTAGAAAATGAAATTGCTCAATAGAAAACCAAAGGTGCTCACACCAGAACAGGCAGAGGAAATTTACACAAAAGATTTCTTTGATATGATTCTGCCGTCAACAATAAAATTCTTGACAGATCACTATATTGTCGGCGACTCATACCGCAGTGTATGGGCGGTTCGTGAATATCCGCCGTCAACTGAAGAACAGGCGATTCTTTCACAGCTTGCAGACAGAAACGGAGTAACTCTCCGCATCTATCACAGACTTGTGGAGAGTATGGAACAGCGTAAAATCATACAGAACGCAACACGCAAAAATAAGCTCAAATCAAGCGGTAACGATGTAAATGAAACCATTGAAGCACAGGGCAACTTACAGGATGTTGTCACGCTGATGGCGAACTTACGAAAAAACAAAGAACCGTTATTGCATTGTTCTGTGTTCATAGAGCTTAAAGCCAAGAGTAAGCAGAAATTGAAGGAGTTGCAAACCGATATTGCAATGGAACTTACTCGTTCAAAGATTGAAGTGGATAGATTAACGCTAAGGCAGAAAGAAGGCTTCTTGTCAGTAAATCCCATAGGCAGTAACCAGTTTGGAAGTTTGTATGAAAGAGTCTTGCCTGCTTCATCAGTTGCAAATTTGTTTCCGTTTAATTTCAGTGGTAAGACAGATCCCAAAGGCTTGTACATTGGCAGAGATAAATACGGCATAAATATCCTTGTTGACTTTGACCGCAGGACAGAGGACAAGACAACAAGTAACATTCTTATTCTCGGGAACTCAGGTCAGGGCAAAAGTTATCTTCTTAAATTGATTTTAACTAATATCAGAGAAAGCGGAAAGAAAATTGTTTGCCTTGATCCCGAAGCAGAGTATGAGGATTTGACAAATGCTCTCGGCGGTTGTTACATTGATTTTATGTCGGGCAAATACAAAATCAATCCGTTAGAGCCAAAAGCATGGAATGACTGTCAGGACGAACTTGACAAAGATGCACCGCCTGCATTTAACAAGGTAACACGACTATCACAGCACATTGCGTTTTTGAAAGATTTTTTCAGAACCTACAAGGATTTCACGGACGCACAGCTTGATACAATCGAAATCCTGCTTATGAAGTTATATGCACGATTCGGTATTACAGACACAACAGATTACAGCACAAAGAAACCGTCCGACTTTCCTGTTATGTCTGACTTTTATGACTTGTGCGAAGAAGAATATATGACCTACGACCACAAGCGAAAGTATCTCTACACCGAAGAAATCTTGCAGGAGGTTTGTCTGGGCATTCATTCAATGTGCGTAGGCTCGGAAAGTAAATACTTCAACGGTCACACTAATATTACAGATGACAGTTTCCTGTGCTTCGGCGTAAAGGGTTTGCTTGACACTAACAAAAGACTTAAAGATGCAATGCTGTTCAACATTCTTTCCTATATGTCCAACAAGTTATTAGGTGAGGGCAACACCGTTGCATCAATAGACGAGCTCTATTTATTTTTGTCTAACCTCACAGCTATTGAGTATATCCGCAACGCAATGAAGCGTGTTCGTAAGAAGGACTCAGCCGTGATTTTAGCCAGTCAGAATATCGATGATTTTCTGATTCCCAGCGTTAAGGAGTACACAAAACCCCTGTTCTCAATTCCTACTCATCACTTCTTATTTTTCCCCGGCAATATCAATCCGAAGGACTTTGAAGATGCGCTAATGGTAGAACCAAACGAGTACGCCCTAATCAAATTCGGTGAGCGTGGCACTTGCCTGTATAGGTGCGGCAATGAACGCTATCTTTTACTCGTTCAGGCTCCCGAATACAAAGCCGAGATTTTCGGCAGTGCAGGCGGTAGGTGATTTACAAAAGTTTTAATTAATGCTATAATTATTATGGTGACTTATATGAAAGTTTTAGAAGCATATACAAATAGTGTTTATGAAAATTTTAGAACACAAGACTATGATTATTGGAGTTTTGGTAACCAAATTCTATATGATATGTGTTTAAAAAATCCTAGTCATACAAACGAGAATGTAATTATAGGTAAAATATGGTTAATTGGAAGAAGTTATGCAGCAGCAATTGAAAGAATAAAAGAAAAATCGGTGCCATCCGATGATTTTTATTCGGATGTTGTTGCACCTCATTTTTTGCAATTTGGTGTTGAATTAGATGATAAATTAAAATATTTAAAATCTAACACAGAAGTTTCTCTTGATAATTTACAAGAGATTTTATATGTACACAAATTCTTAGTTAATCAAATTACTGAAATCACAAAATTAGAAAAGCATTCTTTAGCATCAAAATATTTACATTTTCATCTGCCAAATCACTTTTTTATATATGATAGTCGTGCTGCCGGAAGTATAACTAGATTTGTCCATAAAGAGAGAAAAGAAATATTATTAGAGGGTGATGAAGTATATGTAGATTTTTGTATGAGGGCAATGCAACTAAGGAAATATATTTTTGAAAAATATGGGGAAAAATGTTCTCCACGAGATATTGATAATTTCCTTCTATATGAAAACAAAAGTCGTCTTGGAGGTAAAAAATGATTACTTGGATGAATCAAAATCAAGGATTTATAATGTGTGTTCTGACATTTGTATATGTCGTTGCTACAGTTATTATTGTAATAATGAATAGAAAATCTATAAATGAAATGAAAACTGCAAGATTAGAAGAGAGTAGACCATATATCATTGCAAATTTGGTGAAAGATCCACGTGATAGATGTTTTTATTTAAAAATAAAAAACTATGGTAAAACTGGAGCAATAATTAATAGTTTTTCTGTGTTGCCAACTTTAAAATTAGTAAGGGATGGTGATAAAGAAATTAAACTTGATGGTTGTATGCTTGCACCTAATCAATCTATTCAATTTATAGTATTAGAAGAATGGAAACATACATGTAAACAAAATTATGAAGTTATTATTTCATATTCATCATTTGAAAAGGAAAAACGCAAATTTGAAGAGAAGTATATGCTTGTAACTCAATATGCACATATGATGGGTTATACGGATAATAAAAATTCCAATTTAACAGAAAGTGAAAATGCATTAGTAAATATTGTAAGGCAACTTGATTCTATTAGGAACAAAATGTAAATACAATAGATGATAGCAACATTATTTTCCTTTTATAGCGCTTATAAATATAAATAACTTTAAAAGCTAACTGAGTTACTAATCAGTTGGCTTTTTTATTACGGAGGTGAATTTTAATGAGTGCAACCATAGGTGCGGCACTGAAGAAAATAGCAGTTGCTCTGCTCACGGATAAAAAGGTAATAAAAACAATGGGTGGTATAATAATCGGCATAATCATGATTGTGGTTATGCCGATTGTTGCTGTTGTGTCAATTTTTAACGGCAGTATGAATATTGATACCGACAAGCTCAACCAGTCCATACAGGCAAACATTTCAGCAGAGCAGATGGAAAATCTACAGCTTATCAACGACACAATGACTGAGATTGAAAATCAACTCAAAAGCAAAAAACTGTCCGACTGCAACACGCAGGCAGAGGTTATATATCTGTTCTCTCTGTCCGATAAATCAGAAGATGAGAATTTTGTAAAAACTTCGTATCCTGTTTCAAAAAGAATCAGTCTGATGAGGATTTGATAAATGCCGTCAATCAGAAATTTGGAACGGAGATTAAGTATGACGAGTTTCAGAAAATGATGCAGTCAATCAAGGGTGCTGAAATCAGCACCTCAGGCTTTACTGACAAGACCACGAAGAATAATCTTGACCTTGTCAGGTGGTGCGAGAACGCATACAAAAACGGCTGGGGTTATGTTTACGGCGGTTACGGTCAGGTCTGCACAAAGCAATATCTCGACCAACAGGCGTCGTTGTTTCCCGGCAACAACGAGGCAGGCGGTGAAATGCGACAGGTCGGAGAAAAGTGGCTCGGAAAGAGAGTATGCGACTGCATAGGTTTGATAAAATCCTACGCTTGGTACAACGCTGACAGCGGAGAAATTGTAGCAGGTTCAAACGGGTTTACGGATTGTGGTGCAAATTCTATTTGGAACAATGTTACAGAAAGCGGTTCGATTTCAAGTATGCCGGAAACACCCGGACTTGCTGTCTGGATGGACGGACACATCGGAGTGTATATCGGCAACGGTGAAGTTATTGAAGCACAAGGCACAGCCTACGGAGTTGTCAAAACAGAGCTTAACGGTCGAGGGTGGACAAAGTGGCTGAAGATACCGAATATAAAATATGTAAATCAAAAGAAGAAATGACGAGGTGATTTTAATGAAGAAAACAAGCGTGAGCATAATGTATGATGACGAAAAGCTGAATGCAATCAGGCTGTATATGTCACAGCGTGATTTGGATTTCAAGGAAGAGCTTGAAAAATCTGTGGACGCTCTGTACGCAAAATATGTCCCTGCAAATGTCAGGGAGTTCATTGATATGAAAGGTTCACAGGTAAAAACACCCAAGCCTAAAAAGCCAAAGATTGAAAGTGAGGAAAAGACTTGAGGTCGCAAAATTTTGGCATAGAAATAGAGATGACCGGCATCACTCGCAGTACGGCGGCGAAAGTGATTGCCGGTTATTTTCATACAGATGCAACTCATGTCTGCGGTTGCTATGATGCGTATTCTGTTCGAGATGATGATGGAAGAATGTGGAAAATTATGCGTGATGCCAGTGTTCGTTGTGAAAACCGTTCGGGACAGAATGCAAGCTCTCTGTACTCGGTTGAATTTGTCACTCCGATTTGTAAGTATGATGATATTGAAACCATACAGGAACTTGTCAGAAAGCTTCGTGGTGCAGGAGCAAGAGTAAATTTAAGCTGTGGTTTGCATTGTCATATTAATGCAGCTCCGCATAATCCGAAAACACTTCGCAATATCGTAAATATTATGGCGGCTAAAGAGGACTTGCTTTACAAGGCTTTGAAAGTGAATATTTCCCGTGAGCATTACTGTCAGAAGATGGACACACGCTTTCTTGATGAAATCAATAACCGCCCTCCTATGTCTATGGAACAATTCAAGTCAATGTGGTATGACGGAGAGGATTACAGCTACCGACACTATGATGACACACGCTACCACGCTTTGAATCTTCACAGCGTGTTCTACAAGGGTACGATTGAATTCCGTCTTTTTAATTCAACCTTACACGCAGGCGAGGTCAAAAGTGCTATTCAGCTTTGCCTTGCAATCAGTCATCAGGCGTTGATTCAGAAGTCTGCAAGACACGCTAAAACTGTATCGGACAATGAAAAGTATACTTTCAGAACTTGGCTTTTGAGATTAGGTTTGATAGGTGACGAGTTCAAGACAGCTCGTCATCATCTGCTGAAAAATCTTGATGGCAACATTGCGTGGAAGGATCCTTCGCAGGCTGAAAAGCAAAAGGAAAGACTTGCTCAAAAACGAGCCGCAGAACTTAATAACACAAACGAAAATATAAATATCAACGAACCCGAGATCAATCCTGCTTCAAATGATGAGCAGGAAGATACTTCGGGCTTTGTTATGAGTATGTAGAAAGGGTTTTAAAATGAAAAAGAAATTATACATTGCTTATGGCAGTAACCTCAATCTTAAACAGATGAAATACCGTTGCCCCACAGCAAAGCTTTTAGACATTGGAGTGGTCGAAAATTACGAATTGCAGTTCAAAGGTATGCCTCACTGTTCCTATGCGACAATCGCACCTTGCGTCGGTAAGTCCGTTCCCGTTGCACTGTGGGAGCTTCAGCCGAGAGATGAAAAACTGCTTGACCGCTACGAAGGTTATCCATCTCACTACTTCAAACAGGACTTGCCTGTGAAATTGAATAACGGATCGGAACTGACTGCAATGGTTTACATTATGAACCTTAAGCAGAATTTCGGATTGCCAAGTGCAAGCTACTACGATACAGTATCGCAGGGTTACAAGGACTGCGGTCTTGATTTAAAAGTTTTAAATGAAGCCGTAACTGACAGTGCAGAAAAATTCTATGAAAACCTTGAACAGAATAATCTGTTTGATTCACCTGACGAAGATGAAGATATGGGAATAGGTGGTATGAGTTTATGAACGAGAGAAAGAAATTGAAAAAGCAACTCGCCGAAAAATATATTTTCAAAATGTATCTGTCGGTGAACGAAGTCAAGAAATTACTTTCAGAAAATCCAAAGGACAAGCACGACACTCTCTTTGCTTCACTCACGGTGAGCTGTTTAAAAATCAACGCTGTTGTATTTCCTACTCCCGATAAAATGCTCCTCGGCTTTGACATTCTTGTAAAGGACACACCCGAGAGCGAGGAATGGATTTGCTATGATACGCTATCGGACGAAATTAAGTTATCCCCTCGAAGTATTGAACAATCAATGTTCGATATTCTGAATCGTGAAGTCAAGGAGTACGGACTGTCATATACCGACTGCAATTTTGAAGTGATAAACGGCAAAATGATTAAATAAATAATATCGGCGGTATTCTCGCCACATTCGCCTTGTGTCGGCTTTTAAAGGAAAAGTCGGGAAAGTATCCGAAATCAAAGAAAAATCGAAACAGGACGGTTTGTGGCAAGGTGTGAGAAATCGAAGTTACGGCAATTCGGGCAGTTTTTCAAGGGTAGGTATTTAAGCAGGAGAAAGACACGGGGTTGCAGTCGCTCCCTCGTGTCGGTTTACGGCAGACGGCAACGCCGACTGCCATGCGGTTTTTCGCACTTTTCAGCCTCAAAAATCCATAGGGGTTAATTTTCAACCTTGGGGTTGTACTTGTGGGTTTAACTGCCCGATTTGCCGAATAAAATGCCAAAATTCAAGGAGTTGCAACTATGGGTTGTGGCTGTAAAGGAGGTTTTGCAGTTGAATGAAACGGATAACAGAAAAGAAGTAAAGCGAAAGTTTGCACTATGGATAAAGCAGTCAACAATTGATATGGTTGAGGGTATTTACAAGGAAGATAATTGCTCAAGCCGAAGTGAATTTATTGAAAAGGCAATCATTTTCTATGTAGGTTATCTTTCCTCAAACGACAACAGTCAGTATCTTCCCAATGTGGTTACCTCTACATTGAAATCTATCGTTGCCGAGAGCGACAACCGAATGAGCAGGCTGATCTTTAAATTGGCGGTTGAACTTGCTATGACAATGAATATTATTGCCTCGTCACAGGACATAGATAAGATAACTCTTACAAAACTTCGTGGCGAGTGCGTCAAGGAAGTCAAACGGCTCAACGGTTCTTTTTCCTTTGATGACGCATACGATTGGCAGAAAGGATAATTATTTGTGGCAAAGTTAGTGACAAAGTTTAAATACCTAAAGCCGAATCGAAAAGTCAGTGCAGGCGGTTATGCAAAATATATTGCCACCCGTGAGGGTGTTGAAAAGATTGATGACACTAAAAAATTTGCTCCTGCAACGGCAAAGCAGAAGAATCTAATTGAAAAAATCTTAAAAGATTTTCCCGACAGCAAGGATATGTTTGAGTGCGCTGATTACCTTGAAAAGCAGAATGCAGGCTCGGCATCTGATTTTATCTCAAGAGTTATGGAAGATTACGCTTATGAAATCTCGGGCAGAAAAGCATATGCTGATTATATTGCAACCCGTCCTCGTGCCCAGAGATTCGGCTCGCACGGACTGTTTACCGATGACGGTGTTCAGGTTCAGCTGAGTAAAGTAACGGAAGAACTTGACAAACACAAGGGAAATATCTGGACTGCGATAATTTCTATTCGCAGAGAGGATGCGGAACGGCTCGGCTTTAATACCGGAGCTCGGTGGAGAGATATGCTCCGAACGCAGACAGAAGCACTTGCAAAAAATCTGAAAATACCAATGGAAAATCTTCGTTGGTATGCGGCATTTCATAATGAATCGCACCACCCTCATGTGCATCTGATTGCATATTCAACTGTTGAGAACGAAGGCTATCTCACGCAAAAGGGAGTTGAAAATCTGCGTTCATCATTTGCAAAAGATATTTTTCAGCAAGATTTATTATGTATCTACGAAAAGCAAACCGAACACAGAAACAAGCTCCGTGCAGATGCAAAGGATATTGTAGAAGATTTGGCTTCAAAAATCAACTGCGAAATCTATGTCAGTGCATCAATTCAGCACAGGCTGTTAGAACTTGCGAACAGGCTTTCAAATACAAACGGCAAAAAGGTTTACGGCTACCTTAAACCCGATGTAAAAGCACTTGTGGATTCTATTGTTGATGAGCTTGTAAATGATGGTAGAATCAAAAAGTTGTATGACCTGTGGTATGAGCAAAAGGAAAACACAATCCGCACCTACACGGATGAAATACCTGACAGGATTCCTTTAGTCAACAACAAGGAATTCAAGTCAATCAAGAATGTAATAATCAAGGAAGCGTTGAAACTAAATCTCACTGAAGATGTGGTTGAGAAAAGCGAAAATTCGGACAATGAATCTGTTATAAAAACCTTTGAATACGAAGAAAACATCTCTGCCGAATCAGTCTTTAATTCAGGCAGAGGTGTTCTGTATCCTCATTATTCAATTAAAACCAACCGCAACGGCATTGCAGTTTCTTCTCTTTATCTCCTGCGTTTCCTCAGCAATATGATTCAAAGTAGGCTTCGTTTTGAAGAAAAGCAGAAAGCACAGAGGACAGATAAAAAATTACAGCAGAAGATTAATGATAAGAAACACGATCAGGGGCTGAAAATGTAAGTTTTATAAACCGGAATTTGTCTATCACAATATTTTTTCATTTGCATGAGCGTAGTAAATAATTTTAGGATTGTAACTCATTACAAGTTTCCAATCATTTTTTAATTTAACATTGTCGTCATAAGCATCAATATATTCGATAGGTTCTAAATCTCCCACAAAACAAATCCCATTATCCAAAATCAACGCTATGCTGTCCTCACTATGACTTGGGGTAGATATAATTTCCCCTTCAATGCCCAAATTTTCAAGAAACTCTCGGCTATCTTTGCTACTGATAATTATTGAATTATCAGTATTGATAGGCTCATAATCTAATCGTTTATCTTTTCTGAAAATCTCGTCTGCAAAATGAATATGCGAATTTTGTGTATCAATTAGAAGTAGTTTTACTCCTTGCTTCATTAGAACACTTATTAAACCAATATGGTCAGGATGGTAATGTGTTGCTAAAACATAAGAAATATCACTAATTTTAATGCTGTGTTCTTTAATTGCTTTATAAAATGCAGGCAATGTTCCTGCAAAGTCAGTATCAATAAGCAAACTACCACGTTCTCCTTGAATAAAGAATGTATTTGTATTGCCGTATCTCAACTTACTTATCACAAAACCACCTTCGCAACTTCAGATTTATCAATCTGTTATTTTTCAATTATCATAGCACACACAAATAAATTTGTCTATCAAAAAATCATCACACCGCCAAGGGGAAACTGCCCCCAAACGCTGATAGGTGCCACCTGTCACAGTGATAAGAGAAGAACTACCCACTATAAGATATTACAGCAGAAAAGAAAAATATATGAAAACTAAGGAAGTGATAACAATATCAACATACATTCATTTTACAAAAGAACAGCGAGAACAGGCAAGGCGAACAGACCTTGCTAATTTTTTAATCGGTCAAGGCGAGAAAGTCAAGAAATCAGGTTCAGAATACGAATGGCTTGACGGTTCGCAAAAGGTAACAATCAGAGGCCACCTCTGGTATCATCAGTACGAACAGAAAGGCGGTGACGCAGTTGACTTCATCCGCAGATTTTATAACAAGGACTATGCAGAAGCGGTGGAAATGCTTTTGAATAACTGTGGCGGTCAAATCATAACCTCACCGCCCACAGGAAAAGAGCGTAAACCCTTTGAACTGCCGCCGAGAAATGATAGAATGAGCAGAGTTTTTTCTTATCTGCTGTTGACTCGTGGCATTGACAAGGATGCGCTTTTTGAGTTTGTGCGGAAGAAAATGATTTATGAGTCAGCCGATTATCACAATGCTGTCTTTGTCGGCTATGATTCAAACGGTAAACCTCGCCACGCTCACAAGCGAGGAACGGTGACATACAATTCGTACAAAGGCAATGTTGCAGGCAGTCAGCCCGAGTACAGCTTTCACTTTAACGGCACAAGCGACAAGATATTTTTATTCGAAGCACCGATTGATATGTTATCGTTCATAAGTATGCATAAGGATAATTGGAAAAGTGACAGCTATGCGGCATCCTGTTCCGTCTCGGACAGGGTGCTTTTTCAATGTTTGAAAGGCAATCCAAACATCAAAAATGTGTTTCTCTGCTTCGATAATGATGAGGCGGGACAGACAGCAAACAAACGCATAGCCGAAAAATTAAACTCAATGAATATCAAAAGCGAAATCCTCATTCCTATCCATAAAGACTGGAATGAGGATATTTTAAACGGTGAAAGGACTGATGAAATATGCCGTCAAGTGTTATAACTCTTATTATTGTGACAGGCTTAATGTTTGCTATGTTCATAATAATTTCAACGGTTGGCAATCACTATTCACTCAATCGAATAAAGAATAAAACAGTCGGACAAGGTCAGCACGGCACGGCTCGTTGGGCGACCAAAAAGGAAGTCAAAAAAACATACAAACGAATTGATTTTCAGCCTAACGAGTGGAGAAATAATCCAGACAGCAGACCAACTGAACAAGGTATAGTTGTCGGTTGCAAGAACAGAAAAAAAGGAACAACAGCAATGGTTGATACTGGCGATGTCCACGCTCTGATGATTGGTGCGGCAGGTGTCGGCAAGACTGCATTTTGGCTTTATCCATGCATTGAATATGCCTGTGCAACGGGTATGTCATTTTTATCAACCGACACAAAGGGTGACATTGTTCGAAACTACGGAACGATTGCGGAAAAGTACTACGGCTACAAAATTTCAGTCATAGACTTGCGTAATCCTACACGCTCACACGGCAACAATCTCCTGCATCTTGTGAATAAGTATATGGACTTATACAAAGCCGAGCCCGAACAGCTTGTTTACAAGGCAAGAACCGAAAAATACGCAAAAATCATTTCAAAAACGATTATTCTTTCAGGTATGGACTCGGCTTCATTCGGACAGAACGCTTACTTTTATGATGCGGCAGAGGGACTTTTAACAGCGACCATTCTGCTTGTTTCAGAATTCTGTGAATCCGAAGAAAGGCATATTGTTTCGGTATTCAAAATCATTCAGGAATTGCTCGCTCCGACCAATAAGAAAGGCAAAAATCAGTTTCAGTTGCTTATGGACTATCTTCCCGACGACCACAAGGCAAAATGGTTTGCAGGGGCGGCTCTCAACACAGCCGAGCAGAGTATGTCTAGCGTTATGAGTACGGCATTGTCAAGGCTCAACGCTTTTCTTGACAGTGAGCTTGAACAGCTTTTGTGCTTTGATACAGAGATTGACGCTGAAAAATTCTGCAATGAAAAGTGTGCGATATTCATTGTAATGCCCGAAGAAAACCCCAACACTTTCTTTATGGTTTCGCTGATTATCCAACAACTCTACCGTGAAATACTTTCAGTTGCAGATGAAAACAGCGGTGTTCTGAAAAATCGCTGTGTATTCTTCTGCGATGAATTTGGAACTTTGCCAAAGATTGATTCAGCCGAGATGATGTTTTCTGCATCCCGTTCAAGGCGTTTACAGATAGTGCCGATAATCCAATCCTTTGCACAGTTGGAGAAGAATTACGGCAAAGAGGGTGCTGATGTTATCATCGACAACACCCAACTTACCATCTTTGGCGGCTTTGCTCCGAATAGTACCTCTGCGGAGATATTATCAAAGGCGTTAGGCAGTAGAACAGTGATGTCAGGCTCTGTTAGCAGGAGTAAGAATGACCCTTCACAGTCCTTACAGATGATAGAGCGACCGCTAATGACAACTGATGAGTTAAAATCGCTTCCTAAAGGCACATTTGTTGTTATGAAAACAGGCTTTTATCCGATGAAAGTCAAGCTAAAACTGTTTTTTAAATGGGGTATTGAATTTGAGGAAAAGTATGAAGTTGCTGAAAATGGCAACCGTGAAGTTCACTATGCTAACCGTTCCAAACTGCTTAACAACATAATTCAAACTTACAGTCCACAGTTATTTGAACATCCTGTTGTCGATGTGGAGTTTGAAAAAGCTAATGGCGAAGCAAATCAAGAAAACGCAAATCTCAAGACCTTGCCAAACGAAGAAGGAACAGAACCACAGGAAAAACCGGCAGAGAACACAAATACCAAACAGCAAAAAGTGCCGATTAAAACAACAAGACCTACGCAGGAGGAAAATTACAATGAGTAGATTATTATTTTTATATCAAATGGATTTGCCACACAGAGCCGTAGCTGTCTATACCTATCTCTACGACAGAGCGAACAAAAACGGCGAATGCTGGCCATCCGTAAATACAATAGCAGGCGACATAAGGCTGTCGCCTGCTACAGTAAGAAGGGTAATTAAGGATTTAAGAAAAGCCAAATTGCTAGTAACCAAGCAAAGATACAGAGATAACGGCGGTAATAGCTCGTTAACTTATAAAATTCATAGTAAAAACTTAAATAATTAATTATCTAAGCGTATATTGAAAAACATTTTAATATTTGTTAGAATTAAAATGGTGGTGAGGATATGTTAAATATATCTATTGTTGATGACGAAACTATTTTTATTAACAATTTGATTAATAAAATTTCAGAATTTTGTGAAAAGATGGAGATGGAATGCACGATTGATAAATATTCAAATGGATATGATTTACTTGAAAACTATAAAAAGTATCATATCATTTTTCTTGATATTGATATGCCTATGATAAACGGAATAAAGGTATGTGAAAAGATCAATAAAAACAAAGGTGTAGCAGATATACCATACATTATTTTTCTTACAAGCAAGGATAATATGGTTTTTAAGGCACTAAAGCAAAAACCATATACATTTTTACGAAAATCTGAATTATACGATAATGTATTTGATTGTATAAGTCTTATTTTTAGTAAATTAAAAAATATAAGTAATGACTATATTATAAAAAGTGGGAGAGATTTTATTCTTTTGAATTTGGATGACATTTTATATCTTGAAAAAGAAAAAAATTATGTTTTCTTTTACTCCGAGCAGTTGGCATACAAAGAACGAAGTACAATGGATGAAAAGTATGAAGATTTAAACAACAAAGGTTTTATTCGAATTCATATTGGTTGTATTGTGAATGCAAAACATATTTCAACTTTGAAACGAACAGGGTGATCCTAGACTGTGGAAAGGAATTTATTATTAGCAAAAAATATAAAGATATTGCAAAGAAAAATTATTATGATTGGTTGGTGAAAGAGTATGCTTGATGTTTTTGTTGAAATAGTGACTGATTTATTTCAGCCGCTGATGTTTTGTGGATTTTTATATCTATTTATGGAGAAACCCGATAACAGAAAAAGAAATGTAATTTGCTTTTTACTGTTCAGTACAGTAATGTTTGGCATTTTGTTGTATTCTTCTCTTGTAGAATACTATATGATAATAAATGATTTAATGTTTTTGGCAGTACTGGAAATTTACTCCCTGTTATGTTTGCGTGGCAATATTTTTAGCAGAATATTTATGCCTTTGATAGCCTTTTTGATTAACACAGTGATAAGTTTTGCTTTCAGTTATTTTGTAAGCTTTTTTACAGGATATACACACTATGAATTGGTAACTGAACCTACGATTTACAGATATATTTGTATAGTGGTTATCAATTTGACTGATGTATTAGTTTTTTCAATGCTTGTAAAATTTAGAAATCATAAAGTCAATTTAAGAAAAATAACAGATGTTATAGCTTTTATTATCCTTCCTGTTATAGTTTTGTTAATCGTTTACTGCACTTTTTACATTATGGTAATCACGAAATATGAGGCTAATATAATGGTGTATCTTTCTGTAATATGCCTGTGTATGATTACTGTTACTGCAATAGTATGGTATGCGGTATCAAGAATAAGCAGGGAAAATGAAGCAAGTACAAAACTTTTGCTTATGGAACAGCAAATCAATCTTTATGAACATAACATTTTACAAAGCAATGTACAAATTGAAAAAATTTCAAGGATAAAACATGATATGAAGAACAATCTCTTGTGTATTGATAATCTTATTTCAAACACTCAATTAGATGAAGCACATAAAATATGCCAAAATTTGACCGATAAATATTCTTCAATCGGTT
>OHAN01000804.1_pt1 | contig 29198 bp, 19 predicted proteins | sample 1577121 | NCBI WGS metagenome assembly OHAN01 (sample SAMEA3541554, study PRJEB24748) | human gut metagenome | biome: human gut; feature: human-associated habitat; material: faeces | place: China | collected 2012 | reverse complement strand
GGAGTTTATTTTGTTGCCGGCAGTGTCTTGATGATCTGTACCAGGAATTGCAGCAGGACAATGGCATCCTCGCCGTTTACTTCCTTGTCAGAGTTGCAGTCGGCATTGGCAGTTGCCTGTGCATTCAGATCTACCTGACCCGCTGCCTTCTTGTTCAGCAGAACAGCGTCTGTAATATCTACCTTGCTGTCCAGGTTGATGTCACCGAAAATAGATGCCAGAACGGTAGATTCGGTTGTGGTCTCACTGGGCTTTGCAGAAGATGCAGTGGTAGTAGCAGAAGTGCTTGTTTCAGAAGGCTGTGATTTTTCAGTCGTAGCAGTAGCACTGCTGGTTTCAGCAGTTGTGGTAGTTTCCTGGGGAACTGTGGTAGTCTCGCTGGAAGATACGGTAGTCTGTGTGCTGCTTTCGGTTGTGCCGGGCTTTGATTCAGAAGTGGTCACACCGCTGTCCGGCAGACCGGAGATGGTGAACTTTACAGATACAGACTTGGAAACCTTGACCTTCGATGCGATATCCGAAACCTTGTTGGTAGGTGTCCATGTGTTCAGAATGTTGTAGCGCAGGCTTGTGCCGCTGTCGCCCAGACGATATGCACCGTCAGAAGGACCGGTGTAGGAGATCGGCTTTCCGTCTACCATAACGCTTTCGATCTTCATCTGGATGCCGGAATCTGCGATCGGATCTGCGGAATCCTTGGAAGCGTACTTGAAAATGTCAATGTCAAAGTCCAGAACCAGGCAGGAGATCGTGTCCGCCTCGCTGGAAACCTGGAAGCTTGTAGTGTACGTGCCGTTTCCGGTAATGTTTGCCGCAGTCTGACCCTTGTTGCCGTTGCCCCAGAAGTCATCTACGCCGATCGAACCAGCCATCCAGACCTGGAACAGTGTGTCGCCGGCAGGCGGCTGTACATCGGTATTTGTGGTTGTAGTTGTGGTTTCGTTGGTGTCCTGTGTTCCGGGTACAGTTGTTCCCGGTGTAACATCTCCGCCGTTATTCCAGCTGCCCTTGCCCATGTTGTTATCCAGAGGCAGGCTCATGGGTCTGACGTTGATAACTGCGATACATTCCTTGGCAGCAGCTGCCTTCAGATCAGAAACTTCGCTCTCGGACTTGCCGGCCGTGACGGAGGAATCCGGTCTGTCACTCCAGTCCAGATTCAAAGACCACCAAAGCTGGATCTCAGCGGATGTGCTTGCCTGACAGAGCTTAGAGAGCATTTTCAGTTCTGCGGTATCCGTAACTTTTCGGTTTTCCGACCAGCAGTTTACGTTCATTTGAGAAGTATCAGTCAGATCGACAGTGCAGGGAACCGGTACGTTTTTATTCTGTGCGGAATCCCACTCCACACCGGCACGGAACGGATAACCGATCCAATAGCCTTTGCCGTCTACGTTCAGATTAAAGCACAGCGCACCGCTGCCGCACAGGGACTTGGTCATATCAATGTCGAAATAAATTTCAGCCTTTTCGCCGATCTCGCAGGGGAATATCACCTTGCCGTCCGGATACAGGGTGCAGTTGCTGTTGACAACCACGCCCTCTATACCGCCGCCTCCGAAATCGGTTCTCGGCGCACCGTATTTTTTGGCTGCCGCTGTGATAGAGTCATAGATGAAAGTCTTGTTGGTTCTGTCCAGGAAACGATATGCCTCGTTGTCGCCCTCAGCATTGGAGTTATCCCACAGACAGCAGCTGATGCCTCTTGCTCTTGCAGCGGCATAGTAATAAGCGGTCTGATCGGTTTTTGCCTGCGTGTTGTTCCGGTTTGTCGCACCTAATTCGCCGATGACTACCGGAATATTCTGCTGTACAAATGCCACATACAGGGTGTCGAACATATCGTCCAGGGATTTCTTCATGCTGTCTGTTTCCGGAACGCTCTTGTTTTCCAGTGACAGTTCCGGAACGGTGTAGCTCCCTTCTGCGGAAACCGTGGTAGCTGCTGTGATGGGAAGTGCTGCAATCAATGTAGATATTGCAAGCATCCCTGCAATCGTTTTTTTGATCATACCAAATACCTCCTGTGTTGTTTCGTGATGATTTCTGTCATCATTTCACACGATTCGTTTTTCGGTGTCTTTAGCATACCACGTTTTCCAAAGGGAAACAAGCAATTCAAATTTGAGTTTTTCCCCTGTCCGTAGAGTTGGCACAACGATTCGTTGAACTGTAGAATATCCACAAAAAAATAAAGGAACGGTATAGAAATTCAACCAAAAAAACAGCCCGTATCTCCAGACGCCGCTGCGGCGCAGAAAATACAGGCTTTGGTTTTCTTTACGATTCGCCCTCTTCGCCGTCCGGATAGCTGCTGTTTTCCCACTTGGACACCGCCTGGGGCGAGACGTTCAGCCGCATGGCAAGCTGTTCCTGTGTCAGCCCCAGCGCCTTTCTGCGCTTGGCGAGATTGCGCCCGAATACCGTATTTCCCATTGTGTACACCTCATTTCAGTTCCCGGCGCTGTCATTTTTTGTCACAGCGCATCGTATCTTTTCACACCCATTGTAGCATACCCGGCACAGAAAAATCAATAGGCGCATTCCATCTTAATATAGGCTCCCCTAACAGGGCGCCCGTAGGCTTGACTGAGGGGTCATTCCTTTGTGTCACCCCAAACTACCCACACTCCGCAAACTAAAACAGGAAAACAACATTTTCCCACACAAAAGTTCACAAAGAATCGCTGCGATTTCCGTGAAAAACGCATAAATTTTAGCAAAGAGATAAAAGTGAAAGAAATATGCTTGTAATCTGCGTTAAAAAATGCTATAATAAATGTACGTACCATATAGTTGACATGAAAACGAAAACCCATTTTTAATTTTCCCAAACAAGGAGGAATTTTATGCAAACAAAAGTGAAACTTTCCAAACGGGTGGTGAGCCTGGCGACGGCTCTGGTGACGGGGCTGTCTGCCGTGGGTGTAACAGGTATACCCGGGGGGGGTATTTGGAACGCTATCTGCAAGTGCAGAGGACGGTCATAATTACGTCAACGGCTTTTGCGATAACGAGGACTGCACCTCGCCGTATGAGCCGGCAACAGAAGAAAATGGTACATATCAGATTGCAAACGCCGGAAACCTCTACTGGTTTGCAGAGCAGGTGAACGTTTGTGTAGGTTTTAAACATCCAAATTCCGATATAAACGCTGTCCTCACTGCGGATATTGTGGTAAATACGGGTGATGTGGCAGGCTGTAACGGCACAAAGGATGAAAGTTGGAGAGACTGGACGCCAATTTCAGCTGATTACGGAAGGTACAAGGGTACATTTGACGGACAGGGACACACAATTTCCGGATTATACTTTAACGATAGCAGTGGAGAATGTATTGGCATCGTTGGAGAACTGTATTTGGGTGGTGTAATCCAGAATGTTGGTCTGGAAAACTCTTACTTTCATGGAGAACAAAACATTGCCGGCATTTGCGGCCAGAGTTATGGAACTATCAGCAATTGTTACAGTACAGGAACTGTTATAGGTGAACTGATTAATATTGGTGGTATAGTCGGTTCTAGTACTAGTTTAGTCAGTTCTAGTTATGGAACTGTCAGCAATTGCCACAACACAGGAAGCATTGAAGGTGTACAGAATACTGGTGGTATATGTGGTTTCAATGATTGTCATCAAACTATTGAAAATTGTTACAACACAGGTAATATCACAGGTGATATGGACCTCGGTGGTATCTGTGGAGAAAATACTGCAAATGCTATCATTAAAAATTGCTACAATACAGGAAATGTTACAGGAACAGATAAGAGAATTGGCGGCATCATCGGTAGAAATGCTAGTAAATTCGTTGAAAACTGCTACAATACAGGAACAGTTACAAGCACAGGTGAAAATACAGATACAGTTGGCGGTGTGTGTGGTCTGAATTCATCCAATTATCTTACAAACTGCTACTACCTTGCCGACAGCGAAACTGACAAATTAGACGGCACGACTTTCAAAACCGCCGCCGAATTCGCCAGCGGCGAAGTAACCTACCTGCTGAACGGCAGCAAACCGGGCGACGCAAACATTTTCCGCCAGAACCTGGACAACGGCGAGCCGACCGATGCGACCCCGGTTCTGGACAGCGCCCACGATGTGGTTTACGAAGGAATGCTTTGCACAAGTGGGACAGGCTACACCAACGATGAAGATTCCACAAGTGAAATTCACGCCTGGGACGACAACGGTTTCTGCAAAAATGACGACACCCACTACCAGCCGGCAGTGAAAAACGCTGAAAACGTATACGAGATTTCCAACGCCGGTCAGCTGTATTGGTTTGCGGATAAGGTGAACAATGGCACACAGATAGTTGATGCTATCCTCACAAAGGATATTGTGGTAAACAAGGGAGACGTTGCAGGCTGTGAAGGCACAAAGACAGAGGGTTGGAGAGAATGGACACCGATTTCCTATTACTTTGATCAAAGCATGGGCGATTTTGATGGAAAGGGACACACCATCAGCGGACTGTATTACAATGATAAAAATAAAGATGCTGGTTTATTTGCAAGGGCAGGATACATTAAAATTTCCAATGTCGGCGTTATAAATTCCTATATCAAAGGAAAAGAAAATGCTGGCGGTATCACTGCCAAAAATGACTCATATGGTTCTATTAGAAATTGCTATAGCATTTGTACAGTATCTGGTTATGATGACAATGCCAAAGTCGGCGGTATCTGTGGCTCCAGTTCTCATGAAATAGAAAATTGCTACAGCGTAAGTAACGGCGGTGTTTGCAGTGCTAACAGTGCTATCATTGGCAATTGCTACTACCTCTCCGACAGCGAAACCGATGATATCGACGGCACAACTGCAAAAACTGCCAAGCAGTTCAAAAACGGCGAAGTCTGCTACCTGCTGAATGGCGACCAGACAAAAATCGCATTCTACCAGACCATCGGCGAGGACGACTACCCGGTTCTGGACAGCACCCGCAAGACGGTCTATGCTGACACAGACTGCGATGGTTCTGCGCTGAACTACACCAACGGCTCGGATGTTTCCCAATCCGATCACGACTGGGACGACAACGGTTTTTGCAAAAACTATCCGACCCACTACCAGAAACCGGAAGAGGTCAACGGCGTGTATCAGATTGCCAACGCCGGTCAGCTGTACTGGTTTGCGGCATATGTAAACACATATGATTATGATAATGCAACATATCCGAACGTAGCCGCAAACGCCGTTCTCACCGCAGACATCACAGTAAACGAGGGTGATGTTGCAGGCTGTGACGGCACAAAGGCAGAGGGCTGGAGAGACTGGACGCCCATTGCGCCTAATACAGCAACGTATGCCGGCAAATTCGACGGACAGGGTCACACCATCAGCGGACTGTATTTTAACGATGAGGACACAGATACTGGAAAATACGTTGGCATATTCGGTCAATTGTGCGATGGCGGTGAAATTCAGAATGTCGGCTTAAAAAATTCTTACTTTAGAGGCAGCAATTACATCGGCGGCATCTGCGGTTCCAATTATAAAACCGGCACAATTCGCAATTGTTATAGCGAAGCAAATTTGACTGGTGTAGTAGTAGCTAACAAGAGCGGTTTTGATATTGGCGGCGTAGTTGGCAAGAATAACGGCACAGTTGAAAACTGCTATAACACAGGAAATGTTGTAGGTAATAAATGGGTCGGCGGTGTATGCGGCTATAATGACGGCACAAATAACAACTGCTATAACACAGGCAAAGTGACAGGCACATCTAATGTCGGCGGCGTGTGCGGTCAAAACGATGGCGGCACACTCACAAACTGCTACTACCTCGCCGACAGCGAAACCAACAACAATGATGGCACATTTGGCAAAACCGCCGAACAGTTCGCCAGCGGTGAAGTAGCCTTCCTGCTGAACGGCAGTGAATCGACTGACGTTGCTTTCTGCCAGAACCTGGACAACGGCGAGCCGACCGATGCGACCCCGGTTCTGGACAGCACCCACGGAACGGTTTACCAGTTCACAAACTGCAACCATGCAGATACCTATACCAATAATAAAGATGCGAAGTCCGGCGACCATAGCTGGGACGACAACGGTTTCTGCCGGTATAACGACAGCCATTACGCCGAGCCGGAACAGGTCAACGGCGTATATCAGATCGAAAACGCCGGTCAGCTGTATTGGTTTGCGGCGCAGGTGAATGACGGAAAAATTACCGATGCAGATGCTGTCCTCACTGCGGATATCACAGTAAACGAGGGCGATGTTGCAGGCTGCGACGGCACAAAGACAGAGGGCTGGAGAGACTGGACACCAATCTTTGGTATTCACTATATGGGTACATTTGATGGACAGGGTCATGTGATTCGTGGACTGTATTTTAATGATACTAGCGTAGGCAATATTGGCTTATTCTCTCACTTATATGAGTATGGAAAAATTCAGAACGTTGGTCTGGAAAACTCATACTTTAGGGGAGCAACTGATATTGTCGGCATCTGTGCAGACAACGATGGAACTATTGAAAATTGCTATAACGCAGGAACTATTTCAGCTGAGAATGGCTTTGTTGGCGGATTAGTTTCAAATAATTTTGGTTCAGTTATAAATTGCTATAACACTGGAAATATTACAGCTGATGGTCGTACTGGCGGAGGAGTAGTCGCCTGGAACCGTTCTAGCGGCATAATTAAGAATTGCTACAGTACCGGAACGCTTACAGGCGGTGATATGAATGGTGTGGTTGAGGATAATTCCGGCACAGTTGAAAACTGCTACTACCTTGCCGACAGCGAAACCGACAATTTGAACGGCACAACATTCAAAACTGCCGAACAATTCGCCAGCGGCGAAGTCTGCTACCTGCTAAACAAAAACAGCGGCAGTGAGACCCCGATTTATTACCAGCTCCTCGGCACAGACAAAAGCCCGGTTCTCGACAGCACGCACAAGCAGGTCTACGAAAAGATGAAAGACTGCAGCGGCGCTCTCGACGGCTACACCAACGACAAGGACGAAAGCTTTGTCGATCACGACTGGGACGAAAACGGTTTCTGCAAGACCTACCCGGACAGCCATTACCAGCCGGCAACGCAGAACGAGGACGGCACATACGAGATCGAAAATGCCGGTGAACTGTATTGGTTTGCGGCGCAGGTGAATGACGGAAAAATTACTGATGCAGATGCTGTCCTCACTGCGGATATCACAGTAAACGAGGGCAATGTTGCAGGCTGTGACGGCACAAAGACAGAGGGCTGGAGAGACTGGACACCAATCTTTGGTATTCACTATATGGGTACATTTGATGGACAGGGTCATGTGATTCGTGGACTGTATTTTAATGATAATAGAGTAGGTAACATCGGCTTATTTTCTTCCTTAAATAAGGAAGGAAAAATTCAGAACGTTGGTCTGGAGAACTCATACTTTAGGGGAGTAGCTTATGTTGGCGGTATCTGTGCATATAGCAACGGAACTATTGAAAATTGCTATAACGCAGGAACTATCACTGCTGAGTATGATTATGTTGGCGGATTAGTTGCTAATAATTTTGGTTCAATTGTAAATTGTTATAACACTGGAAATATTACAGCTGATAAGGATACTGGCGGAGGAGTAGCCGCCTGGAATAATTCTGGCGGCACAATTAAAAATTGCTACAATTCTGGAACGCTTACAGGCGGTAGTATGAATGGTGTAGTTCAAATTAATGATAAAGATGGCACAGTTGAAAACTGCTACTACCTCTCCGATAGCGAAACCGATGATTTCGACGGCACAACATTCAAAACTGCCGACCAGTTCGCCAGCGGCGAAGTCTGCTACCTGCTGAACGGTGACCAGTCCGCCATTGCATTCTACCAGGATCTTTCCACCGAGAAGTATCCCACGCTGAACGCCGATTCCGAGCAGGTCTGCCGTCTGGAAATGACCTATGACGAAAGCTTTGGCGAAGCTGCGGCGACCGTGACAACATATCACAACACCGGCGCCAAGATCACCCTGGAAAAATCGCCCGACAATGCGTACACCTATCACTATTATGTGGGCGAAACCGAGATCACAGAAAGCCCATACACACTGACTGCCGACACCGAGATCATCGTGAAGAAAGTGCCGGTGGAGATCCAGCTTTCCGAGGGCATAAGCGATACCATCGAGCTGACATATCACAAGAAAATGGATGCGCTGGATCTGAACGATTTTGTGACGAACCTTGACGTTCTGGAAAGCGTGGACTTCCAGGTGGATGCGGCAAGCGCACTGCCGGAGGGCTTGACACTCACAGCGGCAGGTGTGCTTTCCGGCACACCGGAAAAGGCTGCGGATGAGGTGAAAACCACGCTGATTCTGACGGCGAAAAACGGCGCAACGAAAAAGGCGGAACTGACCTTCCATATTGCAAAGGCAGATCCTACCGTTGAAGTGACCGTAGACGGCGACAAGCACACCGAGGGCGACCCGGTGGATGAACTGGGGCTGATCCTCAGCGATAACAGCACCAAGGGTACGGTGAAGATCGTCGGCGAGATCAAGCGTCTGGCTGCCGGAAAGAACACGCTGACCTGGGAATTTACCCCGGCGGACAGCGACAACTATAACGTTGTGACCGGCACAGTCATCGTAAACGCACAGGCGACTACCACCACGACGGTGACCACCACCAAGGCGACCACCGTCATCACCAGCGGAACGACTTCCACAACCAAGGCAAGCACTGCCACCAGCGGAATGACTTCCACAACCAAGGCAAGCACAACGACCAGCGGAACGACTTCCACAACCAAGGCAAGCACTGCCACCAGCGGAACAACTTCTACCACAAAGGCAAGCGTTACCACAAGCGGAACAACTTCCACGACCAAGGCAACTACAGTTACCACAAGCGGAACAACTTCCACAACAAAGGCAAGCACATCCACAAGCGGAATGACTTCTACGACTAAGGCAAGCGCAACCACCAGCGGAACGACTTCCACAACCAAGGCAAGCACTACTACAAACGGAACAACTTCCACAACAAAGGCAAGCACTACTATAAACGGAACAACTTCTACCACCAAGGCAAGCGTTACCACAAGCGGAACAACTTCCACAACAAAGGCAAGCACAACTGCCAGCGGAACGACTTCCATGACCAAGGTAAGCACTACTACAAGCGGAACAACTTTCACAACCAAGGCAAGCACAACCACCAGCGGAACAACTTTCACAACCAAGGCAAGCACAACCACCAGCGGAACAACTTCTACCACAACTACAGCAACCACTTCTGCAACAGCAACTACCACAACAACTGTCACTACTTCCATTACAACAGCAAGTGCAACAACCACAAGCACAACAACTACATCCGCAACCAGTAGCACAACAAATACAACAACGACCACCACAACTGCTTCAACAACTTCTTCAGAAACAACCACGACCACTTCCACCACAAGCGGAACGACCGAAACAAGCGAAACGACTTCCACAACCGAAACGGGAACCTCCACCTCGACCAGCAGTTCCGATACACCGGAAGGTCAGATCTCTGTTACCATTTCGACAGAATCAGTCTACTGCACGGCAGAGGACAGCACGCCCTTTGACCTGGCATCGTTTATGAGCGTCAGCCTGGTCAATGCGGCAGGGGAAACCGTGGACGTTACGGCAGACGTTACCCTGGAATACGATTCGCCGGCAGCACTGTTTGCGGCGAGAAATACGGCATACGTCGCAGAAAATCTGAAAGCGACCTACACCGCCGAAAATGGGGAAGTATACGAGATCACCGGTCCGATGGTCTACATCGGCAAAAAGGGTGACGCAAACCTGGACGGCAAGGTGGATTCCACAGATATCTACGAGCTGATGCGCTATATCGCCTATGTCGGCGCAGGTTTCTCCGATACAAAGCTCCTGGAAACCTCTCCGGATGCAGCAGACGAGAACCTGTCCGTTCTGGCGTACTTCCTTGCGGATGCGGATACTGAAAGCACCGAGGGCAAGAACACCGCAGAAAAGCGGCTGGATCCCCAGGATATGTTCTATGTTATGTACTACGTGGCAAACAGGGGCGCAGGCGTTCCTGTGACCTGGAGCGATATTATCCGGTAACATCTCCGAAAGGAAAATCACAAATGAAACAGAGCAGATGCAGAGGGTAACACTTTGCATCTGCTCTGTTTTTTCTGCGCCGGATTTGACGTCACCCTGCAATTTGTGCTATAATAGTCACAACATCATTAACCGTACAGAAAGGGGAATCTTATGACAGCATTTCAGAAAAAGACTGTTGCATCGAAAGAAGGTGCGGCACAGTGAAACGACAGGAACTGGAAAAGGAACGGGAAAACCTCAGAACGGTTTTCCGGAAGATGTTTTCCATCACAGAAGATGCGGCATCCAATGAAGAGATACGAGACCGCATTTTGTCCGGCGGAAAAGTCACAGGTACCAACATGGTCGTCATGATCTGTGCAATTCTGATTGCCTCCGTGGGGCTGAATACCAATTCCGTTGCGGTGATTATCGGCGCCATGCTGATCTCGCCGCTGATGGGCAGCATCCTGGCAATCGCTTACGGCACAGCGTCCAACGATGCCTATTTGATGAAACGGCATTCTGTTGGATTTGCGGTGCAGATTCTCATGAGTGTTGCGGCTGCGACCATTTATTTTCTGCTGTCGCCGATCAAAGAGCCGACAGAACAGCTCCTGGCCCGTACCAATCCGAACTTTTTCGATGTGATAATCGCCTTGTCCGGTGGGATTGCCGGCATCGTCGGGCAGACACGACAGGACAAATCCAACAACATCATTCCCGGCGTAGCTATCGCAACAGCGCTGATGCCGCCGCTCTGTACCTGCGGCTATGCCATCGCAAACGGCAATCTCCGGATGCTGCTGGGCGCATTCTATCTGTTTATCATCAATGCGTACTTCATTTATGTCGCATCCAATGCGATGCTGGTCTTGCTGGGAACACCACGTGTAAAAGCAATGACGCTGCCGGAATGGAAACGACTGCGCAAAAAGATGTACCGCAATACATTGCTTGTGCTGCTGCCGATCATTCTGATCGCAGTCGGCTGGAACATTTAAGGCAATGCCGCCGCAGCTTTGAGCGAACCACAAAAACGCTGAACTGTTTTTCTGAACCGTTCAGCGTTTTTTCTTTTCTATGCTTGTAAAGGGGGAATACTACTTCCAGGGACGACCTTTCTGCATCCAACCCTTTTCTTTCCAATACCGGGTATCCGTTTCGTTCCAGCTGCCGCTTTTCTGTATCATGCGCATGATATGGAAAAATCCCTTTGTTTTCAGTCCCGGATGTACCTTCTTTTTCCGGAGAATCTTTTTTGCAATGGCATCTGCCTGTTTTGCACAGCTGCGCCGCTGTGTTTCCGAAACATGGGCCCAGGATACAGCGTGAACTGCCTTCCCTATGCGGTAAACTTTCGGAACGCCCCAGAAGAAGAGGCTGTCCTGCATATCCCGCAGGGTAGAGCGCATTCCTGCGCCGGCAGCAGTGGCAACGCAGACTGCCTGCTTGTGAAACATAGCCGGTTCGGGCCGATGTACCATCCAGCGGTAACCGTAATGATCCAGAAAGGCTTTCATTGCACCGGTGGCGTGATAAACATAGACGGGACTGGTCAGGATCAGCACATCTGCATCATCCATGGCATCTGTGATCGGTTTCAGCTTTGCATGGTGCGGACATAGGCTTTCGTCTTTCATAAAGCAGTTGTTGCATCCAACGCAAAACGAGCCAAAATCCCGTGGCAGAAAGAATTCCGTCACCGTTCCGCCCAGCGCATCGGCAACCATTTTGCCGATGTGATAGGTAGAACCACGGTGATTCTGTCCGTGAATTATAACGATCTGCATAAGAAACCGCTCCTTAATCCTGGTAATAGCTCATCAGATTGCACTGGATCATGCCGTTGTAAAGTTTCCGCTTTTTATTTGCCGGCTTGCCGAAGTGCAGTTCAAAGTCTGTGTCCGGGGTAATGATGTAGCAGGGATGCGCCTTGTCTGCCGGAAATACATCGCCCATAATGCGGTAGATAGACTGGGCGTGCTGGATGTCCAGCATACGTTCGCCGTATGGAGGATTGCAGATCGTAATGGCATTCTCCATCGGCTCAAAAGCAGAAATGTCACGCTGCATCAGATGGATGCGCCGCTGTACACCGGCTTTGCGGCAGTTTTCCTCTGTGAGGGCAATTGCCTCCGGATCCACGTCAAATCCATACGCCTCAAATGCAGCGTCATGCCGGATGTTTGCCACAGCCTCTGCACGGGCATCCCGCCAGACAGCTTTCGGAATCTGCGTCCACTGCTCCGCCAGAAAACGGCGGTTGAGTCCTGGTGCCATGCGCATCGCCTTAAATGCAGCTTCGATCAGAAAAGTACCGCTGCCGCAGAACGGGTCGCAGACAATGCTGTCCGAGTGGACACGAGCCAGGTCAACAATACCTGCCGCAAGCGTCTCCTTGATAGGGGCAGCGTTGGAGTTCTTTCGATAGCCACGCTTGTGCAGTCCGATGCCGGTAGTGTCCAGGTAGATGGTGGCAATGTTTTTTCGGATGGTAAACTGCAGTGGATGCGCCGCACCGGATTCCGTGAACCAGCTGGTATGATAAACAGATTTCAGCCGTTCTACAGCTGCCTTTTTGATGATGGACTGACAGTCCGGCACGCTGTGCAGCTTGGAGTCCAGAGCGTGACCCTTTACCGGAAAAGCGTCATCCTTTCCGATCCACTGCTCCAGCGGCAGCGCACGGACGCCTTGAAACAGTTCCTCGAAGTTGAATGCCTTGAATTGTCCCAGCTGAATGAGAACACGTTCTGCTGTAGAGAGGCAGAGATTTGCCTTGGCGATGGTCTCCGTATCGCCCCGGAACAGCACACGTCCGTCCTGTGCCGCTATATCCGTGCCGCCGATCTTGGAAATCTCAAAGCGCAGGGTGCGCTCCAGACCAAAGTGACAGGGGCAGCAGAGAAGATAAGTTTGTTGCATGATCGATACTCCTTTTATTATGTGAGATGGCATACAATACCGCACAAGGCAGCTTGATGTCTTGTGCGGTATTGCCTTTATTGTGCAGCCTGCGTCTGTGCAGGTTGTGTTGCAGCCTCGGTAGCTGCGTCACCGTTTTCATTTTCGTGATTTGCCTGGGTTTGCTCACCGGCAGCAGTCGTTTCGGATGTACCCTCTTCCTGTTCGCCTGTAGCCTTGGTGGATTTGCTGTACTTGCCGCATTCATCGCAAACCGGCGCATTGCTGGATTTCCAGTAACCGGTAGTGGTTGCCTCGCAGTTCGGTCCGGCAATCTTGCCGCTTCTTGCGCAGACTTTTCCTTCGATCACCTTGTCGTTCTCCGGGTATTCTGCACCAGTGTCCATGCTGTCTGCATATTCGCCGATGATGTTGTACCAGATCTGTGCTGACTTGATGTGGTGATCTTTCAGCTCAGAACGTTCCTTATAGCCCAGCCATACGCCGCTGACAAAGTCCTCGGTCAGTCCAACGAATGTCAAGTCGTTCCAATCCTGTGTAGTACCTGTTTTTCCGGCAACGTGCTTGTTTTCCAGCTTTGCCTTCTGACCGGTACCGTTGTTGACAACGTCCTGGAGCAGCTTGTTCATGACATAAGCAGTTTCGCTGCTGACAGCCTCTTCCGGATCGCCGTCGTTCTCATAGATCAGATCTCCGGCACCCTGGACAACCTTGCTGACCAGATGCGCCTTGTACTGCGTTCCGCCGTTGCCGTAAGGCACATAGCCGTTGACCAGATTTTCCAGTGTAACGCCATAGGTCAGCGCACCAACGGTCAGCGGAGAATACGCATTGTCTGTATGTCCGTCACCGGAATCCTTGCACAGATCCAGTCCGATTTTTGAAGTTGCAAAGTCAAACACGCTCTGCGGTGTCAGTGTCTGGCACAGCTGAGCCGGGACCGTGTTGTAGGATTTTTCCAGCGCCTCGAAAACTTTCAGTTCCTTGTGGCTGATAGACATTGCCGAACTGTCCTCGCTGTAGTTGGTCGGCCATGCCTTGCCCTCTACTTCGATCGGTTCATCCTTATAGATAGAACCCCAGTGGATCAGATCGCTTTCCAGCGCCAGTCCATAGGTGGTCAGCGGCTTGATGGTAGAACCCGGCTGACGCTGTTCCATGGTGGCATAGTTAAAGCAAAGGGACTGCGTCTTTTCTCCGGTTGCGCCTACCATAGCCTTGATCTCGCCCTTGTAGTTCATGGCAACGAAAGCAGATTCCGGATAAACGATCTCATCCGAGCTGTACTCGCCGTCGCCGTTCTGATCTTCCCACTTGGCAACCCGGTCCTTTTCCACCAGGTTTCCCAGATCCTTATATTTCTCTTCCACATATGCCTGCATATCCTGGTCCACAGTGGTGTAGATCTGATAGCCGCCACGATTGATACGGGAGATCGCCTGTTCCGTACTCAGATTAAACTGTTCCTTCAGATAATCTGCCACTTCATACAATGCGGCGTCCACGATCCAGGAGGTGGGCTGGTTCGGGTCGGTCTCCTCCTGTTTTTCTGTTTCCGGATGTGCAGCCTTGTATTCGTCCGAATCGGTAAAGACCAGCTTTTCATGTACAGCCGCCTGGTACTCATCGTAGGTAAGTGCGCCGTTGTTGTACATCTGCCAGAGAACATATTCTTGGCGCTTTTTGTTTTTCTGCTTGCCGGTGTTGACCCATTCCCCTGTGGTGTCGTCCTTATAGCCGGCAAACGGATTCAGCGTTTCCGGGCTTTTCGGAATCGCCGCCAGGCAGGCGGCCTCTGCCACATCCAGATCCTTTGCGCTCTTTCCGAAGTACTTCTGGGCGGCATGTTCAATGCCGTTGGAAGTACCGCCGAAACCGATGTAGTTCATGTAGGTCTCCAGGATCTTGTCCTTGGAATAAGCACGTTCCAATTCCATCGCACGGAAAATTTCCCGGATCTTACGGGAAGGGGACTGCTCGCTGTCGCCGGTGATGTTCTTGATGAGCTGCTGTGTAATGGTAGAACCGCCCTGGTTGGTATCGTAAATATGCACGAACATATTGACAAAAGCGGAAACAGTACGCTTATAGTCTACACCGTCGTGGGTGTAGAAACGCTCATCCTCGGCACAGACGAAAGCATCTCTCGTGTGCTGGGGAATATCGTCAATGCTGATGGGAATGCGCTGCGATTCGTTGGTGACCTCATAAATGTTCACCCATTCGCCGCTGCTGTCCTGGGCATAGATGTTGGTATTGTAGGACAGCTCCATCTCCTCAATGGTGACATTCGAAACATCGTCCCGGAAGTTCATGACATATACCACCAGCGCAGTTGCCACAATGGTGCAGGTGATAATCAGAATCATGAAAAGCGCCGCCAGGGTAGAACCGAGAATGGAAAGCGAACGCCGCAGAATCGGAAAACGCTTTTCCTTGACGGTTGGCTCGTCCAGCTCCGGACTGTGATAGGGATAGTCCGGCGTGCCGGTCGGTCCGTAGTATTTCCGCATCGGAACGCCGCCGCTCTTGCCGTTTCGGTTTGTTTTCTCATTCCGAGCAGGTTGGTTTCGTTTTTTGTTGTTATCCATATTTTTGATTCCTTCCAAAAGCCCAGTGTGCCGCAAGCTTTGCCGTTTCACACAGCAAATTGCAGGTCACATGGGAATTCGTTGTTGAGACATTCCTGCATAAAGCTGACAGGCAGCCTGTGCGCAGTGCCGTCTGAATTCTCTGATACGGTTCTGCCGGATAAAAAGCAGAATGATATACCATATTATTATATCACATTTTCACGGCATTGTTAAGAGGTACGGCAAATTTTCTTTGAAAAATATGCAGATTGTATAAAGTTCGGAATTTTGGGAAGAATACTTTTGTTACTTATTCAGATAATTTGGAAAATCTTCCTGGCGCACAGAGAAAGAAAGGCGGAAAAACACATGGAAAAAAACAAAACAGTATGGATGTTTCTGACGGCGCTGGTGATCTCTCTTGTGATCGTCGGCGGTTCTATGACCTTGTCCGTGCGGCACCAAAAAAGCGCCGTACAGGGTGTCACAACATCGCAGCCGCCCACAGATCCCGGCTATCTGATGCGGATCGCAGACGGCAAGGTCGGGCTGTACCGCATCGGGAGCAGTACCCCGTATGAGCTGCTGGATGAGCCGCTGAACCTGCTTTCGGAATATGACCGGGAGCAGCTGGAGCAGGGAATCACCGCATCCAGTGAGGGCGAACTGCGCCGGCTTTTGGAGGACTTCTTTTCATAAGCACAGAAAAAGCGCCTGTTTCGTATCCCTGTGGGGGGAAAACAGGCGCTTTCGGCATATTCAAAGAGAAATGGGAACCGGCTTTCGCAGTGTCATCGAATCCGGCGTGACATCGCAGTCCATTGCGAGCAGCTTGACACCGGATGCCGCAGCGAGCCGGAGCGTTTGTGCAAATTCCGGGTCTGTGGCATCATTGGGACGAAACTGCACAACATCACGCATTTGTACCACAAACAGCAGATATGCACCGAATCCTGCTTTCCGGCAGGCAATCAGTTCCCGGAGATGTTTGACGCCACGCTGTGTCGGCGCATCCGGAAAGGAGACAACGCCGTCCTGTTCCAGTGTGACGCCCTTCACTTCCAGAAAGGACTGCATTTCGCCGTCTGTGATTCTGAAGTCGAACCTGGAATTCCCATAGGTGACTTCTCGCTCAATTATGGCATTTTCGGAGAAAAGCGTACCCTTGCGCAGCCATTCCTCCGCAGCATCGTTTGGAATCTGGGAGTCCAGATTGATGAGCAGGGGAGTCTTTCCGGGGCGCTCCTTTTCCACTGCGATCAAATCGTATCGGGTCTTTCGGTTCGGATTGGTGCCATGTGCCAGATAGACCTTGTAGCCGGGGACAAGCAGTTCCCGGCAGCGCCCGGTGTTCTTGACGTGGACACGTTCTGTCCGCCCGTCCAGATCGACCATTGCAATAAAACGGTTCGGACGTTCCAGAAACGTGCCGGCGGTTACGCTTTGGTACTGCATGATGCCTCCTCATTTTCCGGCAGGAAAACCTGTACTGAAATTGTGTATTCGTTGCCGGTACAGCTGATCTCTGCCGTCCCGTGATATTCCCTGGCGATTTTCTCCAGAACATTGTGCCGGTCTGCCAGGTCGGATTCATTTTCCGCAAAGCACTGTACCTGGATGCAGACAGATCCCTTGTCCTGCTGCACGTTGCAGGAGATACAGCGCTGTTCCTCCGGAAGTTTCTGCACTGCCTGCATGGCGTTCTGGAGCGGATGCAGGAACAGACTGCAAAGGTCGATCTTCTGAATGGGCAAATCGTCTGCCAGACTGCACTGCACCTCAAACCGGATGTTCTGGGCAGCACACTGTTCGGCAGTCTGCTGTAAGATCACATTGGCAATCTTGTTTTCACAGTAATGCAGCCGGAGCGCCTGGTCCTGGAATTTGCTGTGCAGTTCTGCGGCAAACTGCTTGGCATCTTCCAGCTCGTTTGCGGCGATCAGCCCGGAAAACACCTGCATCTGGTTGTTGAAGTCATGCCGCATTTTTGCCGCCTCGTGAGAGACTCGTCCTGCCTGTTCCTGGTATTGCAGGGAAAGCGCTTCATACTGTTCGTAAAACTGCAATTTTTGTGCGATCTGTTCCTTTTCCTGCATATTCCGGATGAAGTGGAACAGCATGACATTGGAAACCACGCCCAGACAAAATGTGATTGCCACGAGCAGCAGGATAATGGGAGAATTGGACATGATCCGATACTTCTGGATGATAAAGGTCAGCGTCAGAACAATGGCTGCCTGTGCAGCGGGAAAGACCAGATAGGGGAGTTTCTGCGTGATTTGTTCCATCAGCGTCCGCATTTTTCTCCGATGCACGAATTTTTTCAGGAAGTGGAGAAAGATCAGATAGAACGTGATTGTACCGATATAGCCGATAAAGCAATACCACTTTTCCCATCGCTCATCCGCCATCAGCAGAACTGCCGTGTGATATCCGGTGATGGCATCAAATACGCTGAAGAGCAGGACGCTCAGCACATCACAAAACGACATGGAAACGCAGTTGATTAGGAAATGGAACAACCGTCTGGAAACCGGATGGTTTCGATAGGCGGCGAGATAGTAGACAAGATAGGAACCCCAGCTAAATATATTGAACAGTATTCGCAGGTCATTCAGCATCAGCACAGCGACATTGCCGTACATGATGTAAGAAACGGCAAAAAAGGCAATATGGATCAGCAGGCTAAAAGAAAACAGTGCTGTTCTTGCTGTGCGGCTTGCCTTTCCCAGTGTGATATTGGAATAGAGGAGTACAAATACAACGACACACATTGCGGAAAAAGTCAGATTACCCATTTCCCAGAATATTTTTAATGTGTGCATTCCACTGCCTCCTTTTCCGATTCCTCCAGCGGTGCAGTTTCCGGCAGATTCAACTGAATGACAATGGTGAAGAACTGGTCGTCATAGCTGGCATCCGCTGTGCCGCCGTAGGATTTCGCAATGTGTTCCATGATGTCGATGCCGAATCCGTGTTTGGATTTGTCCTGCTTTGTGGTCTGAAATTTGCCGTCCTGCACCTGGACTTCGTTTGCCTTCCGGTTGCGGATGCGGAAAAAGACCATGCTGTTTTCCTGCCAGATGCTGCACGAGATCTGCCGTTCTCCCTCCGGCACTTTTTCCGATGCCTGGATCGCATTTTGCAGCGGATTGATTAAAAGGCTGCAAAGATCCACACGGCGGATGTTCAGCATTTCCGGCAGGGAACAGCGGACTTCAAAGTTGATCTGCTTTTTGCGGCAGGTCTCTGCGGTCTGCTGTAAAATTACATTGGCAATGGTGTTTTCGCAGTACTGCAGTTTTAGCTTTTGATCCTGGAATCTGGTCTGTAATTCTTTTGCCAGCTGCATGGCGTCCTCCACTGCATCGGACTGCATCAATCCGGAGAATACCTGCATCTGGTTGTCGAAATCGTGCCGCAGTTCAGCAACTTGCTGGGATGCCTGTTCCGCCTGGGTCTGATACTGCTTGGACAGCGTTTCGTATTCTTCGAAGAATCGTATCTTTTGTTCTTCCTGTTCCTTTTGGTACATCTTTCTCATGAAGTACAGCAGCACAATGCTGGATACTACATTTAATAGGATGGTTGCCCCCAGTAACAGCTGCATTCCCGGAGAGGTGCCGATGGCATGGAACTGCTGCAAAATGGTGACCAGTGTGTAAATGGCGAAGAACTGCGCCAGGGGAAATGTCATCAGACAGAGCACCTGTTTGTGGTTTTTCAGCTGGATATGCAGACGGGGATAGAGCCATTTCAGCAGGGGAATTACTGCCAGGTACAGCAGTACTACCGGCATGGTAGTGAAAAGATTATACCACTTCGACCAGCGCTCTGTGGATGCAATAACCTCGGCATAGTGTATCCCGAACACTGCATCTACAGCGCCGGCAAGCAAAACAACAGAAATATCTGCTGCGGCGAAAATGATGAAATTTACCACTGCATTAAAACAGCGTATCAGAATGGATTCCTTCGGATACGCTGTCAGATAAAAGACGAAGAATATGCTCCAGTGCAGGAGCGTGTAAAGTTGTTCGTGTTTGTGCAGGATCCAGTAGGACGCATCGCCGTACAGCATCCACGGAATCAGACAGAACGCCAAACTGGTTGCAAATGTTATAATGCCGTTCCAGACTGTTGCCGCAATTTTCGCTTTTCCCATGGTAACACGGGTGAATAGCAGCATAAACAGGTAAATGAGCATTACAGACACGGTGAAGTTGAAGGTGTAGAAAATGTTTGCCATCCGCTCCACCTCTTAACCGTGCAGTTCGCTTTTGCGGCGGATCAGTTCGTGGCGGTTGTCTGCAACAGAACGATGTCCAAAGGCGCTGATGGGAATGCTTTCGCCGTATATTGTGACGCTCTTGTTTTCGATGCACTGTACATGATTCAAATTGATGAGATAGCTTTTATAGCACTGGTAAAAATAATGCGGCAGCTGCTTTACCAGATCAGAAAGCCGATAGTATCCGGTGTAGTCTCCACGGGCGGTGCGCGCCGTGACATAGCGTCTGTCGCTGGAAAAATACAGCACATCCGGCAGGGAAAGATAGACCGCCTGTCCGCCCACCGGCTTAAAGGCAAACACTTCCGATGAATCTGAAGTATCCGCCTGCAATTTCCTGACATAGTTCAGCACATCGTCTTTCTGAAAAGGCTTTGGCAGATAACCGTATGGTTTCACGTGGCTGCTCAGAAAGATCTGCTGCAAATAGTCCTCCGGATGCCCGGTGACGTAAATAAACTTTGTCTGGCTGTTGGATTTTGCCAGCTTTTCCGCATAGTCGATGCCGTTTTGCGTGCTGCCCTGAAAGCAGATATCCATAAAGACAGCATCCACATGGGCGTGCTGTGAAAAATAAAACTGCAGCGTGCGCCATTCCTGGAAATATTCCACGGTCATATCACTGCCGCTTTCTTCCAGCAGCTTTTTCAGCTGCAGTCCGATGCACGGCTCGTCGTCAAAGATTACGATTCGCATTAATTCTCCATCCCTCTTATATCGTGCCGCATTGCACGATCTCATGATTCGGCGGTGTCCGCTTGACTTGTATTCCTAAGAAATTTTTGCATATGCTTATGAATACAAATCCTTATTCATTATAACATAAATCATTCGGTAAAAATAGGCTTTTTCTGGAACAAAAATATTTCAGAATTATGGCATACAGACCGCCTTTCACCATCTTGTTTTGACAAGAAACAGAGCACTTATGACAAAAGCCTTGTCATAACGGCAAAGCAGTGCTATAATAGCATCGTAGAAAAGGAGCGTGCGGCGTACAAGATACCCAGTTCCTTTTCGAACTCCTTTCGCATCGCCTGCCGCAGCGGCAGGCCACAATAAAACTTTCCATCCCTCTTTGAAAGCAGTGAAAATGCAAAGGGAAAAGCCTGTTTTGTATGGGAAAGCGCATTCATCCGATACAAATATGTGCTGTAAACTTTGGGAAAATGAAAAAATGAGACACACGGAAAAGCCTGCCGGGCATCGGGAATGTACGGCAGGCTTTCGTGTATGCCGAAACGAAAAAAGAGACCGCAGTCTTTCTGCGGTCTCTTTTGTATTGCCAGAAAGGATTACTGAATTTCCTTGACATAGTTCACCAGATTGCCGATGCACAATTCAAATTCCACACTGTAGCACGGCAGCTTTTCCCGGTGTACGTCCTCATAATCCGCCTGTGTGACCTCGATGGTGTCAGCGGTGAAGTTGACCGCAATGGACAGCGCCTGCTCAATAGACGCACCACGCACCAGCGCACCGGACAGAACGCTTGCGAAAATATCGCCCGTGCCGTGCATCCGTTCCGGGGTGTGTTTCCGGTAGGATTCGTAGAACTTTCCCGTTTCGCTGTCATAGGCGGCAGCGCCGTGACCGTCACCCTTGCGGACACCGGTGATGACCGCCGTGCGGCATCCCAGTTCGGTCAGCTGTTTCAGATAGCTGTGGATCTGCTCCATGTCACACGTTTCCGCATAAGGCACATCCAAAAGCAGAGAAACTTCTGTCAGATTCGGTGCAATCACGTCTGCTTTTGCGCAAAGCTTTCGCATTTCCCGGGCAAAGTCCGGCGTGAATCCGGCATACATTTTTCCGCCGTCTCCCATGACAGGATCCACCACGATGGTGGTGTCCTTTTTGCGGAACAGATCGAAAAAGTCTGCAACGATCTGCACCTGCTCTCTGGAACCCAGATAGCCGGTATAGATTCCGTCAAAGTGCAGATCTAAGCCTTTCCAGTGCGCAGCGATCTGGGGGATATCTGCTGTCAGATCCCGGAAGGTATAACCGGTGAATCCGCTGGTGTGGGTGGAAAGAACGGCAGTGGGGATCACAGCCGCCTCTACGCCCATTGCCGAGATCAGCGGCAGTGCAACGGTGGAAGAGCATTTTCCGAAACAAGAGATATCCTGGATGGTCACGATTCGTTTCAGCATGAAAGGGTCACGTCCTTATGTCTCAGAAGTGGACTTCTGAAAAGATTTTTGTACATGATTTTTGATGGCTGCAAAGCTTTCTGCACTGATGACGTGTTCCATGCGGCAGGCATCCTCCACAGCGATTTCGGGATCAACACCGAGTGCCATCAGCCAGCCGGAAAGCAGGGTGTGGCGTTCATAGATCGTCTCTGCGATCTTGCGGCCAGGTTCTGTGAGCGAGATCTCGTTGTTTTCATTGACAGTGATATAACCGTTTTCCCGCAGATTTTTCATTGCCACACTGACGCTGGGCTTTGAGAATGCAAGCTCGTTGGCAATGTCAATGGCGTGTACAGTGCCACGGCGATTGTATAAGATCAAGATAGTTTCTAAGTAATCTTCCGCAGATTTTTGAATTTTCACCTTATTTCCCTCCGTTATGAATTTGTGAGATGCTTTTCTATATCATATGTGTTTTTTGCGGTGTTTTATCCATTATAACATATTCCATTCAAAAAAGCAAGGGCAATCTTGCATAAGTTATGCAGAATTGCCCTTGCTTTTCATGCAGATGAATGTTCGATGCGTCATTTCTTACATTTCAGCTTTTCTCAACGCCTGCTGCGCTGCGCACCTGGAGGATTGCGTTTTTCTCCAGCCGGGAGACCTGTGCCTGTGAAATGCCGATCTCCTTTGCAACCTCTGTCTGGGTGCGCCCCTGAAAAAAGCGGAGGTACAGGATGTTCTGCTCCCGTTTTCCCAGCTTGCGGATGGCGCTGCGCAGGGAGAGTTCGCCGAGCCAGCTTTCCATGGTGTCACGGTCGCTGATCTGGTCGAGGACATACAGCGCATCCCCGGATTCCGAATATACTGGCTCGTAGATCGAGACCGGGTCGCTGATGCTCTCCAGCGCCACCACGACATCTTCCCGTTTTGCGCCGATTTCCTCGGCAATCTCGCTGACGGTCGGTTCTTTTTGCAGCTTTGCGGTCAGCCGTTCCTTTGCCTGCATTGCCTGGTATGCCATATCCCGGAGTGACCGGCTCACCTTGATCTGGTTGAAGTCCCGGAGATACCGGCGCAGCTCGCCGCTTATCATGGGGACGCAGTAGGTGGAAAACCGTACTTCTTTGGTCAAATCGAAGTTGTTGATCGCTTTTATCAGACCCACAACACCGATCTGGAACAGGTCGTCGATATCCTCACCTCTCCCGGTGAACCGCTGTATAACGCTGAGTACCAGACGCAGATTCCCCTGGATCAGTTTGTCCCGTGCGGCTTTGCTCCCGGTGTCCCGTATCTCCCGGAGCAGGGCGATTTTTTCTTCCTCTTTCAAAACGGTGAGTTCGGATGTGTTGATACCGGAAATCATTACTTTTTGAAAAGCCATAATACGCCTCCTGTCCCTTTGAGTATGCCCGCTGTGCAGCGATTTAATCTGTTCCATCCCGGCGGAATAACACGGAAAATGGGGAAGGACACAAAATTTCGCTTTTTTCTTGCACTTTGTCTGAAAATGTGCTATACTGTTAAAAGAAACTGCATTGTACAAAGGCGATATACGCTGAGAATGATTTGTGCAATAGAAATACGAGGATACAATATGGCAAATAAAAAGAAACCATCGGAAAAACAGGCGTTCCTGGCGGAACAGCGTAAAGCAAAGCGAAAGGAATCCGAAAAGGCAAAACGAAAAAAACACCGCACCAAAAAGACTGTCACGGCAATTGTGTGCTGCGCAGCGGCTGTGGCAGTCGTTGCCGGCGGAACGACCTGGTTCGTCCGGGAAAAGCCGATGACCCAGCTGCTTTCTGCCGGAAAGACGGCGCACTATAAGCTGAATGCGGCAGAGGTCTCTTTTTATGCGTGGCAGATCTATAACGGCTACATCACCAGCAATTCCGAGTCCGGCTCTTCCAATGTGCCGGACACCTCGAAACCGTTAGCCGACCAGAATTACGATAATGATACGACCTGGGAGGCATATTTCACCGATGCTGCGGAAGAGTATGCCAAGAACATTCTGGCATTCTGTGAGGCGGCAGATGCGGAAAATTACACGCCGGAGGAAGACATCTCTTCTCTGGTGGCGTCTGCGAAAAAACAGATTGATTTCAGCACCATGCCAGATACGGTAAAAGAGGAAAACGTAACACACGCACTGGAACTGTACTTCAAGGCGCAGAGTTTCAGCACGCATATCCAGGACAATTTCAACTTCACGGAAGAGGAACTGAACGCCTATTACGAGAAAAATCCTACAGAAATGGATGTGTGCAGCTATATGGAATTTTCATTTTCCTATGACGATTCCAGCGACAGCACCACCATCAGCCAGAGCCAGGCAGAAGAACTGGCACGAAATCTGCGGCGCTGTGACACCAAAGAATCCTTTGAACAGTGGGTGCATGATTACTATGCGCAGAACACTTCGCTGACAGAAGAGGAACTGGCATCCCAGGTCAAGACGCTCTGCATGGAAGATGTCTCCTATACCCAGAATGACTCCATCAGCGAATGGGCGTTTTCTGCGGACACCAAAGTCGGGGACAGCAAGCTTTTCACCGATACAGACAACAAAACGATTACTGTTTGCCTGCTGACTGCTGTACCGGAGCGTGACGAGACCCATCCGGTGAACCTGCGGCAGATCCTTTTCACGGCAAACACATACGACTCCGCATCGGGCGCACATGATGCAGCAGAAAAGGCGCTGGAGGAATGGAACGCCAGTGACAAGGAAGAGACAACTTTTGCGGCACTGGCTGACCAGTATACCGAAGACACCTCCGTGTCCGGTGGACTGTACCAGAATGTGACCCGGTCGCAGCTGATGACCACCTGGCGTGACTGGTGCTTTGACGAATCCAGAAAAGCAGGGGATGTGACGATCCTGGACAGTTCCTATATTTCCTGCCTGATTTATTATGTCGGCGCATCGCAGCAGCCGGGCTGGCAGCTGACCGCTGAGGCTGGCTTAGAGGAAGAACGCTATAATGAATTGCAGGAGAAATATCAGAAGGAGGCAAATGTACAGATCTCTGACTGGATCATGCAGTTTGTAAAGGTAAACAACCAGGATTCCTAAGATGTAATAGAAAAGAGTCCGTCCGCACGGTAACTGTGCAGGCGGACTCTTTCTCATTTGGCAAGCTGTCGCTGAAAAATCTGACTGTTCCAGAAAGTGGGCAGAACATCGGCAGATGTGGTTGCAGTGGCGACCGGAGGTATCTCTGTTTCCAGAGCGTGCTGAACACTCAGATGTCCCACAGACTGTATCAGATGCGCCAGATAGACGGCATCCGAAAGGTCAGCCGTGCCGCTGTGATTTGCGTCTCCGGAAAGCGTATCCTCGTATGCGCCGTGCAGCAGATTATCAATGTCACACTGCGTCAGCAGAAAGTCGCCGTCTGTATCACCCGGCATTTTGAAAATATGAAACGGGTGGACTGCGGTAATGCAGTAGCCCTTTTCCATGGTTTTGGCATCTCCCAGATACTCCACATACCACGAGCCGGAATCCAGCAGGTAAAGCCGTTTCTGTTCGGTGTCGATGTAATCTACCAATACATAGTGATCGCTGCCGGATGCTGTTGTCATTTGCAGGATGTAGCTCTGTGAGCGTTCTGTCCCCGTTTCAGCGCAGACCGCATATGCCTGTGCGATGCGCTCTTCCAGATTGCCGGAAAGCCAGACGGATTCCTGCCGGGTGAGATACGCCTGGTACTGATTTGCCAGGCTGTCCATTTTCGTTGCGCCGCCGGACAGTACCTTTTCCGAAAAAGCGGTGTAATAATCATAGGAATCGGAGAGCAGGCTGACACCGGGAACTGGCAGATTGTACCGTGCGCTCAGCTTGGCGAGTGTATAGTTCAGACAGCCGTCTGTGTCGATTGCAGGGGTGTTGGTATCCGGCGTTTCAAACTGCATCCAGGATTCGTAAGAAGAGACGGCAGGCAGTGCAGCACTGCCGCCCGGTACGAATTCCTCAGCGGCGGCGGATACGGAACTATTGGTGAAAAATGCGGTGGCTATGGTACACATAATCAAAAATGAGATCGCTTTTCGCTGCATAAAAACCTCCTGTGCGATGCGGCAGAGCCGCTGCGTTGTTAGACTTCCTGTTTCTATGATACGTCGGAGAACAGCACATTAGAACCGGCAGCAGCGGACAGGTATATCATATCCAATTTTTCTGCAATTGTCAATTGATAAAACATGGGATATAAAATAGAAAACATCATGCGAAAAAACAAGAAAATATCAGCATGATGTTTTCTTGAAAAAGGATGCGGCAGCGGAAAATTGTGAAAAGTTTGCAGTGCATCTTTTCAAACGCAGCGGAATATGGTATAATAAAAGCGTGTCCCACATTCGGACATATACCTTGATAGAACCAGACAGATGCTAGACATCTGAGACAATATTGAGAAAGCAGGGAGAGAAAAACATGACAGAACAGCAGTGCATTGCGCTGAAACGAAAGGCATTTCAAACATACTTCAGTTCTTTGAACGAACAGCAGCAGAAAGCCGTTTTCTCCGTAAACGGTCCGGTGCTGGTGCTTGCCGGCGCAGGGAGCGGCAAAACAACGGCAATCATCAGCCGCATTGTCAACATGATCTATTTCGGAGACGGCTATGCCAAGGCAGACGGCTTTTTGCCGGAAGAGGATGCTGTGTGGCTGCAGGATTACATAGACGGAAAAGCGGAGACAGATGTGGAACGCCTGCGTGAGATTCTGGCGATTGCACCGATTCTCCCGTGGAATATTCTTGCGATCACTTTTACCAATAAAGCGGCGGGAGAAATGCGTGCCAGATTGGCAAGTACGCTGGGGGAGGAGATCGCCGCATCTGTCAATGCGTCTACTTTTCACTCGGCGTGCGTGCGCATCCTGCGCCGGAGCATCACCCTGCTGGGGTATGACAGCGACTTTGCCATTTACGATGCAGATGATGCACGGCGGCTGATGAAGAACTGCCTTTCTGACGTGAATGTGTCGGAAAAACAGTTCCCGCCCCGCAGTGTGATCCAGGAGATCAGCCGGGCAAAGGATGCCATGATCTCTCCGGCAGAGATGCTGGAAGATGCCGGCGGTGACTATCGAAAGATGATGATTGCAAAGTTGTACGGTGTATACCAGCAGCATCTGCGTGCCTCCAATGCACTGGATTTTGACGATATCATTTATCTGACGGTAGAACTGTTCCGGCGATTCCCGGAGGAACTGGCAAAGTATCAGTACCGTTTCCCTTACGTTCTGGTGGACGAGTATCAGGATACCAACCACGCACAGTACCAGCTGATCTCGCTGCTGACCCATGCCAGCGGCAACCTCTGTGTAGTAGGTGATGATGACCAGAGCATCTACCGTTTCCGTGGTGCGACGATCGAGAACATTCTGGGATTCGAAGAGGAATTTCCGCAGTGTACCGTAATTCGTCTGGAACAGAACTATCGTTCCACCCAGAACATTCTGGATGCCGCCAACAGCGTGATTGCCAACAACGACGGCAGAAAGTCCAAACACCTCTGGACGGATGCCGGCGCAGGGGAGAAGATCACCTGGTATAAGGCTGCGGACGAGTCCGACGAATCGGCATATGTCTCCAAGAAAATCCTTGAGAACGTGAAACAGGGTGCGAAATACGGCGACCATGCGATTCTGTACCGGATGAATGCCCAGTCCAATATGCTGGAGCGTGCGCTGGTGCGCAGCGGCGTGCCGTACCGTATCTACGGCGGCACTCGTTTCTACGACCGCAAGGAAATCCGGGATATCATCGCCTATATGAGCATTGTGGAAAATCCCAATGACCGGGTGCGTTTTGAACGAATCGTCAATGAGCCGAAACGTGGCATCGGAGACGCCACCTTGTCGTTGCTCCAGGACATCACCCAGGATCTGCACCTTTCTCCGCTGGAAGTAATGCGGAACGCCGATCAGTATCCGGTACTTTCCAAAAAGATGAATGCGCTGAAAAAGTTTGCTGTGATGTGGGATGAACTGATCGAGGCAGAACGGGAACTGCCGCTGGAAAAATTCCTGGATGTGGTCCTGGAGAAAACCGGCTATCGTGCGGCGCTGGAACAGATGGGCGAAGAGGGCACTTTCCGCCTGGAAAACGTAGAGGAACTGAAGTCCTCCATTCTGACGTATCAGAACGAGGCGGAGGAGCCGTCCCTGGGCGGATTCCTGGAGGAGATTTCTCTGTATACCGATGTGGACAAGTACGAGCCGGAGCAGGATGTGGTCATGCTGATGACTGTTCATTCTGCGAAAGGTCTGGAATTTCAGAACGTCTTTCTGGTGGGAATGGAGCAGGGCGTTTTCCCTGGAAACCGCAGCCTGGATTCCCGGGAAGATCTGGAAGAGGAACGCCGCCTGGCGTATGTGGCACTTACCCGTGCCAAGAAAAAGCTGACGCTGACTACCGCTGCGAGCCGAATGCTGTTCGGTATGACCATGCGCAATCTGCCGTCCCAGTTCTTGACAGAGATCGACCGGCAGCTGATCGAACAGGAGGCTTCTCAGCGGCAGTCTCGCCGTGGAATTTCCGCAGACAAGCCGGAATCCGTGCAGTCTATTTCGCTGCAGCGGCAGATGGCATCGGCGAAACCACAGAAATACAAGGCAGAGCCGAAAGAATTCCATGTGGGAGAACGGGTGCGCCATGCAACCTTTGGGGACGGCACTGTTCTGGCTATCACGAAAATGGCAAATGATGCTATGCTGGAAGTCGGTTTCGACCAGGTGGGAACCAAACGGCTCATGGCAAGTCATCCGAAAATCAAAAAGCTGCTCTGAACAGGGGAGGAATCATTTTGAAAAACGGTTATCGTATCACAGATGCACACGCCCACGTTTTCCCCGACAAGATCGCCGAAAAAGCAACAGAGGGCATTTCCCATTTTTATGACCTGCCTATGGAGTATCACGGCAGAGTGGCGGAGATGCTGGAAAACGGCATGGCTGCCGGTGTAGATCACTTTCTGATCTGCTCTCCGGCGACCACAGTGACGCAGGTGCATTCTATCAACAGTTTTCTGGCATCCTGCGCCGCAGCCTATCCCATGTGTACCGCATTCGGCACATTGCACCCTTACGCCGACCATGTGGCGGATGACTTTGAACAGCTGCAGCAGCTGCATCTCTGCGGCGTCAAGCTGCACCCGGACTTTCAGAACTTTCCCATTGACGACCCCAGGGCATAT
>OHAN01000794.1_pt1 | contig 29461 bp, 27 predicted proteins | sample 1577121 | NCBI WGS metagenome assembly OHAN01 (sample SAMEA3541554, study PRJEB24748) | human gut metagenome | biome: human gut; feature: human-associated habitat; material: faeces | place: China | collected 2012 | reverse complement strand
GTCAGCGCCCAGTTGGCGTGATCCTTGATCTTCTCGCGCAGACGTTTGATATGTACGTCAACGGTCCGGGTGTCTCCGATGTATTCGTAGCCCCAGATATGGTCGAGGAGCTGCTCTCGGGTGAATACCTGGTTTGGTGAAGAAGCCAGGAAGTACAAAAGCTCCAGTTCCTTCGGCGGCATATCGACGGTGCGGCCCTGGTAAATGACGGAATAGTTCGTCTGGTTGATGATAAGATCCGGGTACTCGACACATTTTCCTGCGGTCGCGGACACCGGGATCGTGCGTGATGGCTGAAATCTCCGCAGCACTGCTTTCACACGGGCAACGAGCTCCTTGGAATCAAATGGTTTGATGATGTAGTCATCCGCGCCGAGTTCCAGGCCGAGGACTTTGTCGAACACCTCGCCCTTTGCCGAGAGCATGATGATCGGAACATCGGAATCGTGCCGGATTTCGCGGCAGACCTGGTAGCCGTCCATGCCGGGCAGCATCAGGTCGAGCAGAATCAGGTTCGGCTGGAAGGAGTGAAACTCCCGGACAGCCTCTTCTCCATCGTTTACAATTTTTGTGTCATAGCATTCCTTGGTCAGATAGAGAGAAATCAGTTCTGCGATATTGTTATCGTCATCGACGATCAGAATTTTCTGTTTGGAAGCCATAAAAGATTCTCCTTCACTGGGGACAGGACGGAACCGCATACAGTATGCGTTCCGTCCCATATTTTCCTGAGTTTTTATTTCTTAAACGTAACAATCGTAACGCCGGCATCGCCCTCGCCGAATTCCGCTAAATGGAAGTCCGCTACGTGTTTCTGGCGACGCAGATAATTGTGAATGCCTTTCCGCAGTGCGCCCGTTCCTTTTCCGTGGACAACGCGGACACTCGGCAGATGGGAGAGATAAGCGTCATCGAGATATTTGTCGAGTTCGGCAACCGCTTCATCCACCGTTGTTCCGAGCAGATTGATCTCGGTAGAAATCGTGGCAGCCTTGGAAAGCTTCGATTTTCCGCTGCTTGTGCGGGAGATGGACGGGCCGGTGATGACAGCCTCGTCGATCAGCACAAGGTCGGAGATATGCACTTTGGTCCGCATGATACCCATCTGGACGAAGAGATTTCCCTTTGAATCCGGGCGGGTGCTGACAGTACCTTTGAGATTCATGCTTAAGACTTTGACGGCATCGCCGAGATGAAGATCCTGCGGGCGGAGATTTCCGGTGCGCTTCGGCACTTCCTTCGCCTTTTTCTTATCGAGCTTGTTCATTTTTTCACGCAGAGCGGTACGTTTCTGCTCCATTTCGCGGACGGAAACATTCTCTTTTCCAAATTTCTGGAAATCGCGCATCGTCTGGTCGGCGTATTCCTTCGCCTCGCGGAGAATTCTCTGTGCCTCCTCGGTTGCATTGGAGATCATCTTTTCTTTTCTTGCGTCGATCTGTTCCTGATTCTTGGCAAGGCTCTGCTTCAGGGATTCGACTTCCGCGCGGGTGCGGGCAAGCTCTTCTTTTTCGCGTTCCAGCGTGATCCGGTTCTGCTCGAGAGTGGTCAGAACGTCTTCAAACGATTCATCCTGCTCGCTGATTTCGTCTTTTGCCTTGTTGATGATGTAGTCCGGCAGGCCGAGTTTGCTGGAAATCGCAAACGCATTACTCTTTCCAGGAACGCCGACGAGCAGGCGGTATGTCGGGCTTAAAGTCTCGACATCGAATTCACAGCAGGCATTCTCCACGCCCGGTGTGGATAAGGCATAGATTTTCAGTTCACTGTAGTGTGTCGTTGCCATGGTGCGGATGCCGCGCTCGTGGAGCGTAGAGAGGATCGCGATGGCAAGCGCCGCGCCCTCTGTCGGGTCGGTACCGGCGCCGAGCTCATCGAACAGGACGAGGGAATTGCGGTCTGCCTTGTCGAGGAAGGAAACCACATTCGTCATGTGGGAGGAGAAGGTACTCAACGACTGCTCGATGCTCTGCTCATCACCGATATCGGCGTAAACCTCGTCGAAAACGGAAAGGGAGGAGCGGTCGAGTGCCGGAATGTGAAGTCCGGACTGGCCCATCAGTGTTAAGAGTCCGACCGTCTTTAAGGAAACCGTTTTACCGCCGGTATTCGGTCCTGTGACAATCAGAAGGTCGAAATCTTCGCCGAGCGACAGATCAATCGGAACGACTTTTTTCGCATTGATCAGCGGGTGGCGTGCCTTGCGCAGGTGGATTTTACCTTCGGTGTTGAAGATCGGCTCATTGGCGTTCTGCTCCATTGCAAGAGCGGCGCGCGCGAAGATGAAGTCAAGCTCTACCATGTTTTCGAGGTCGTAACGGATCTCATCGCGGTGCAGGTCTGCCTGGGCACTCAACGTAGAGAGGATGACCTCGATTTCTTTTGCTTCTTCAATTTCCAGCTCACGGATATCGTTGTTCAGTTTGACAACGGCCATCGGCTCGACAAAGAAGGTGGAACCGGTCGAGGACTGGTCATGTACCATGCCAGGAACCTGGCCTTTGTACTCGGATTTGATCGGGATACAGTAGCGGCCGTCGCGCATCGTGATGACAGCATCCTGTAAATAGCTGCGTGTGGTCGTGTTGTTGATCATCGAGTTCATCTGTGCGCGGATCTTATCGTTCATGCCACGCATGGATTTGCGGATGGAGCGGAGCGTACTGCTGGCATCGTCCGCGATCTCGTCCTCCGATAAAATGCAGCGGCGGATCTCATCGCATAACGGTGTGAGCGGCTCAATCTGATCGAAAAATCCGGTCAGTGAGTCGACCGGAAGTTCGTCTGTCCCGTCTGCTGCGGCAGGACGGTCCGGTCCGGTGTGTCCGATGCTGGTGCGGGAAAATGCTTTTGAACGTTTTGCTGCCTCTAAGAGAGAGCAGACGCGCAGCAGTTCCGTGATGCTTAAGGATGCACCGATCTCTAAACGTTTCAGGGAGTCTCGGATGTCGTGTACACCGGAAAAAGAGATGCGCCCGCCTTTAAAGAGACGGTTTAGGGCATCTTTGGTCTGTAACTGTAAAAGGTTGATTTCGTTTATGTCTGTGCCTGGTGTGAGGGTAAGACAGCGTTTTTTTGCGTCCTCGCTGGAAGCGTGCTCCGCGAGACGTGCGATGATTTTATTGTATTCTAATGTTTTTAAAACTTTTTCATTCATATGATTTGTAATTCCTTGTGGTTGAAAATTTAGTTTGCAGTGGCAGCATGCCGACGGATATGTGTGTTCGACTTTAGTCCGCAGTGCCAGCCCGAAAAATCAGAGATTGCGCTGAGTTGACGGGGAGTTGTGTTCAACTTTAGTCCGCAGTGCCAGCCCGAAAAATCAGAGATTTTCCGGGCTGACGGGCATTCGCCCTATCAAACATAAAAATAACAAAAAAGTGTCTGCGAGCAGCCATTTTTTGTTATTTCCATGTTTGGCACTGCTCATTGCTAATTCACATTATATCCCATTAATTAGGGGAATGAAAGCCGGAAATGCAAAAAATAGTGTTGCAAGCGTATGTGTTTCAAACTATAATAAACTAGGTGCGGTTTTCATTTTTGTTAAGGAAGGGAAAATCATGCAGGAGAAAGAGAAGGGTGGCTTTTCTTTTATTAATGAACAGATCAAGGAGAAGCCGTTGAATAAAAAACGTCTTGTAAAAAAAGCATTGTTTACGGTAGCGCTTGCCGTTATTTTTGGTGCGGTGGCAGCACTGGTGTTTAGTTTATTGCAGCCGGAGTTTTCAAACTGGTTTTACCCGGAGGAGAAGTCTGTCGTTACGATTCCGAAGGATGATGTGACAGAAACGGAAGAAACCGGACAGGACGATACGCAGGAATCGACAGAGCAAAAGGACACAGAGAATAACGGACAGCAGGGAGAAAACAAAGAGCCGGAAAACGGGCAGCAGGAGACAGAAGAAGCGGGAAACAGTCAGCAGGAGCAGACGGATGAACCGGAAACGGAACATAACACTGGGGATATTTCAAACAATGAAATGCAGGAACTTGAACTTGCCGATTTTCAGAAACTTCAGAATAAATTGTATGCGGTTGGAAAAGAAGCAAACAAGTTTATCGTGACGGTAACCGGTGTGAAGAGCGATACCGACTGGTTTAATAACCCATATGAGAGTAAGGGGCAGGCTTCCGGTATTATTGTAGCGGAAAATGGCAGGGAACTGCTGGTTTTAACAGAACGCAAGGCGATTGCAGATGCACAGGAAATCTATGTCACATTTATTAATGATGCTGTCGTGAAAGCTGAAATGAAAAAATACGATGGTAATACAGGGATAGCTGTGTTAAGCGTAAAGACTTCGGAGCTTACAGAAAGTACAAAGAATGCGATCACGGTTGCAGTTCTTGGCAATTCACTGACCGTTACGCAGGGAACGATTGCGATTGCAATCGGAAGTCCGCTTGGAACAAATTATTCGATACTGACCGGAAATATCACATCTACGACAAATAGTATTTCCACGATAGATCATAATTACAGTGTATTTACGACAGATATTGTCGGAAGCAGCAATGGAAGCGGTGCGCTTGTCAATGTGGATGGTGAGATCATCGGGATCGTGATGCAGGGATACAGTAGTGCAGGCGATGAGAATACACTGACAGCGATTTCTATTTCTGAATTAAAGGCGTTGATTGAGATGTTGTCAAACGGACAGGATATTCCGTACATCGGGCTTGAAGTGACAACGGTTACTGCGGCGATCGAACGTGAATATGAAATACCAAAAGGCGCCTATATCAAAGATGTCTGCATGGATTCACCGGCAATGGCGGCGGGACTTCAGAATGGGGATGTCATTACGGAGATTGACGGGGATGAGATTCTTACGGCAGAAAATTATGAGAAAAAACTGCTTTCGTTAAAGCCGGAAGATACGGTGGAAGTGAAGATTGAGCGGCAGGGACCGGAAGGTTATACGGAAATCACCTGCACGGTAGAAGTCAGTGTACTGCCATAGAGATGTGAACCAGATACAGGCATGTATTTTAGAAGCAGAAATGCGGATGCGGCCATGCATGTCAGAAACAGAAATGTGGACACCGGTATGCGTTTTAGAAGCAGAAATGCGGATGCGGTCATGCATGTCAGAAACAGAAATGTGGACACTGGTATGCGTTTTAGAAGCAGAAATGCGGATACAGGCATAATAATTTTAGAAAATAAAAGAGGGAATAAGGAGTAGTATGAAGTATATTGAGAGCCTCAGAGAGGGCGAGCGAATTAATGAAATCTATCTATGTAAAGTAAAACAGTCTGCGCTGACAAAGGCAGGAAAACCTTATGATACATTGATCTTACAGGACAAAACGGGCACACTCGATGCGAAGATCTGGGAGCCTGGTTCTGTTGGAATCGACGAGTTCGATTCACTGGATTACATAGCCGTAATGGGTGATATCACCAGCTTTCAGGGCAATTTACAGCTGAATGTAAAGCGTGTCCGCAAGGTGCAGGAAGGGGAGTATGATCCAAAAGATTACCTTCCGGTCAGCGATAAGGATATCGACCAGATGTATGAGGAGTTAAAAGGCCTGATTGCGAGCATCAAAGAAGTGCATTTAAAGAAGCTGTTAGAGAGCTTTTTTGTGGAAGATGCAGATTTTGAAAAACGCTTTAAATTCCACTCTGCTGCAAAGACTGTGCACCACGGATTTGTCGGTGGTCTGCTTGAGCACAGCTTAAGTGTGGCAAAGCACTGTGATTATTTTGCAGGCTGTTATCCGATGTTAAACCGCGATCTTTTGATCACGGCAGCTATTTTCCATGATATCGGAAAATTAGAGGAGCTTTCCACATTCCCGGAAAATGATTACACGGATGACGGTCAGCTTTTAGGACATATTATTATCGGAACCGAGATGGTCGGTGACAGGATCCGCACGATCCCGGATTTTCCAAAGGGACTGGCAAGCGAGTTAAAGCACTGTATTTTAGCACATCACGGCGAGTTAGAGTTTGGTTCACCGAAAAAACCGGCGCTGCCGGAGGCATTAGCACTCAGTTTTGCGGATAATATCGATGCAAAGATGGAGACGGTGCGCGAAATCTTTAACAACGTGCCGGAAAATAATCAGGAATGGCAGGGGTACAACCGTCTGCTTGAGAGCAATATCAGACGCTCCGGGAAATTATAATTATGCAGAAAAATGATATCATAGAACTGAAAATCGAAGATATGGGCGTGGACGGCGAAGGAATCGGAAAATACGATGGCATGACCTTTTTCGTTAAAGATGCGGTGCTTGGAGATGAGATCGAAGCCCGCATCACAAAGATGAAGAAAAATTATGGTTATGCGAGAGTGGAGCAGATTTTATCGCCGTCTAAATTTCGTGTGACACCACAGTGTGAACTTCACAGGAGATGCGGCGGATGTCAGATACAGGCGTTGGATTATGAAAAGCAGCTGGAATTTAAGCAGAACAAAGTGCGCGGAAATCTGATTCGTATTGGCGGTTTTGCGCCGGAATTGATCGACCGAATCATGCTTCCTGTCGTGGGGATGAAAGAGCCATACCGCTACCGGAACAAGGCACAGTTTCCGATCGGTGCGGATAAAGATGGGAATCCGGTTGCCGGTTTTTATGCAGCGCGTACCCACAGTATTATCCCGGTCAATGACTGTAAACTGGGTGTGGAGGAAAATCAGATTATTTTAAATGAAGTCCTTTCTTATATGAAAGAATGTCATGTGGCATCTTACGATGAAAATACAGGTAAGGGGCTGGTTCGTCATGTCCTGATCCGCTATGGGTTTACCACAAAAGAGCTTATGGTCTGTGTGATTATCAACGGAAATAGTATTCCTAAAGTGGAAAAACTGATCGACAGATTGACAGCCATCGAGGGAATGAAGAGCATTTCCATCAATCAGAATACGAAGAAAACAAATGTGATCCTCGGGGATGTGACGAAATGTATCTGGGGCGATCCATACATTACCGATATGATCCATCTACGCGATACGAAGGATTTTTCACTGACTGATACAGCGGTCGCATACCATATTTCACCGCAGTCATTTTATCAGGTCAATCCTGTCCAGACGGAAAAACTCTACAGCCTTGCGCTCGACTATGCGGGACTGACCGGAAAAGAGACCGTGTGGGATCTATATTGCGGCATCGGCACGATTTCACTTTTTCTTGCACAGAAAGCGGGAAAAGTTTATGGGGTGGAGATCGTCCCACAGGCAATCGAGGATGCGAAGAATAATGCGGCGCTCAACGGTATCAATAATGCTGAGTTTTTTGTAGGAAAAGCAGAGGAAGTGCTGCCGGCATTTTATGAAAAAAAGAAAGACACAGATGCAGATATGCTGCACCCGGATGTGATCGTGGTCGATCCGCCGCGAAAGGGGTGCGATGGTGTATGTCTTGAGACGATGCTTAAGATGCAGCCGGAGCGGATCGTGTATGTAAGCTGTGATTCGGCAACGTTAGCGAGGGATCTTAAGGTGCTTTGTGAGGGCGGATATGAGCTTTGCAAGGTAAGGGCGGTGGATCAGTTTGGGAATACTACACATGTGGAGACAGTATGTTTATTGTCCAAACTCCACGAAGCGAAGCATCATGTGAATGTGAGACTTGACATGGACGAGATGGATTTAACGGCGGCTGAGAGCAAGGCTACTTATGAGGAGATAAAGAAGTATGTAGCAGAGCATAATGATGGGATGAAAGTAAGTAATCTATACATTGCGCAGGTGAAGGCTAAGCATGGAATCATTGAGCGAGAGAATTATAATTTACCTAAGTCAGAGGAAGCCAGACAGCCTAAGTGTCCAAAGGAGAAGGAAGAGGCTATTGTTTGGGCACTGAAATATTTTCAGATGATTCCAAGTGAATCATAAGATGATTCGTGGCAGACAGATACTTGATGATATGGTGGAAAGCGTAAGAGAACATACTCCATTGGTCTAAGGAAATTATATCACACATTTTAATAATAAAATTAGTATCAGTAAAAGCAGCGTATTTGTAAAGAAAGTTGGATACAAATATGCTGTTTTTTTGATGCAAATAAGAGAATGAACTGTTTATGACAGAAAATTTGTAAATTTAACATAATAACTGAAAAATTGTTGTGGAAAGGAAATTGCAGTAGTAAAATTAAAATAGCCGTTTTGTTGCGTATTTTTATTTCATACTTTATTCCAAAGCGAAGTTTGATACAAAAGTACGTTTTATCGGACATCACGTATATTATTCTTATAATACGAGGAAAAGAATATGAAGGAAATAAAATGTTTAGAAGCTAATAAATATCAAGATAGTAATTATGAAAAATATGAGAATGGAATATATAGGAAGGACAATCTGTTTTTTGTAACGCTTTCATTTATACAAGAACCAGAACTTGGAGAAGGAAAGGATGCATCATCTATATCTCAATATCCATTGGAAGATTTATTAGACAAGTTTGGGGTGTATATTTCTGATTTTTATAAGAGTGAAAACGATGCGGGTAAAGACACGTGTTATTTAGAATTTGCAAGTAGTGATGCGAAAGATATTATCAATTTACTTACAATAATAAATAAGCATGTATATAACAGAAATGTGATTATTGATGGAGAAGAAACAGTCACACTAATTATAGAATAGGAAAAAACATGAGATATAAAATGAATAGACTATGCTCCGCATTATTGGTTTTTACTATATGCATACAGTCGTTGGTAGGATGTGGTAGCGATACCGATAAACGTTCGAGTAGTAATGTGTATGTAGAGGAAAGCGTAATTAAGGAACAAACTATTGCAGAAAGTACCATTGATGAAAAGTACTTAGATGAAACATATATTACAGAGAATTTAATATGTGAGGATGGAATATATGAGTATACCATTGATGAAAATATTATTAGTGAAGCATATATAATAGAGGTTACTATTAGTGAAGATGTGGAAGAAGAAATAATAGCACAACTTCCTGATGATTTTTCTGAATATGAAATTGACTGGGCTGCTGTGATTGGTAAGTTTGCGGTTGGAACAACAATAATTATAGCAACTGGCATTGTACAGCATTATTTACATTCAACATATTTCTTGTTTGCTTCGCCGATAAAGGTAACTCGTGATGCGCTTATTGGTGGTTCAATGGAAGCTGCTATTAGAGTGGCTCTTGAAGCAGATAAAGCCGGGAATAATGCAGAAGCAGCAATTAAGAAATATGCAATAGAAGGATTTGCAGATGGATATATGTGGGGAGCGGTTACTTCTGTATTATCCGTAATGCATAAAAATTTCAAGTTACCAAAGAGCTTGGCAATGTCGAGTGGTAAAGTAGGCAAGATTGCGCTGGATGGAACGGTACTTGACGAAGCTGGAAATGAACTTGGAAAAGCGTATATTGGGAAAGAAGGGATATATGTATTAAAAGAAACAGCAACAAGTACAAAAATTGAGTTATTCGATGTTGCAGGTAAACAAGTTGTTAATGCAACAGCAGAGCAGATGGCTCAAATTGCAAAAGGTACATTACCACCCAATTCAATATTTAGGTTAGGTACAAGTGATACTGCAAAAATATGTAGGACAGATGCTGCAGGAATTGTATATCGTATCAATGATGAGTTAGTCCCTAATATTACATATAAGTTAGGTACAGTAGTTTACCAAACAGATGACTATGGAAGAATAGTAAAAGTTACTTTTGATGAATTAACATTAAAAGATGCGGATAGACCGAGAAAAGTAATTCAGAATACCCTTTCAGAAATCGGAAGAGGATATGAAAAGGTTAATGATGATAGGGGACATATCATAGCAGATCGTTTTAATGGAAACAATTCTCTTGCAAACATTGTATCTATGGATTCTGATTTGAACAGGGGAGAATACAAAGCAATGGAGGATATCTGGGCAGAAAGTATAAAATTGGGTAAAAATGTTAGTGGTACTATTGAACTGAAATACTCTGGAAAATCATATCGACCTGATGTATTGGATGTATGGTATGATATAGGAGAAGGCAGTATAGAAAAAGTATTTTCAAATTTATAAATAAACTGGAGGATAAGTTATGAAAAACAAAAGATTTAAAATGTTGTTTGCTGTGGGTGTGATATTATCTATTTTTTCTTTTACTGCTTGTGGAAGTACAGGAGAAGAAAACAAATCCAATTCAGAGAGTGAGCAGATGCAAGAAACAGAAGAGGAAAAGAAGGGTTTCTTTGATGCTTCCTATACTACTGAAACTACTATAGCATATTCCGCAGGAAATGATAGTGACTGGTCTTATGGAAATCAAAGAAAAGAGTTCCCTATAGATGATGCTTGTTATGTGAGAATAGCAAGTACAGCAATAACAGACAAAAATAAGGGTGTTGAGAATGAGATAGCAGTAACTTACAGATTTACTGGAACTGAAAATTGTCAAGTTAATTTAACTGATGGAATTGCAGAGCAAATAGATACAGGAGATGCAAATGTGACAGAGTTTACAAGGACAATTTTTGCAAAGAAATCCAAAGAATCAGAAGAGGACATTATTATTTTCCAGTATGTTCCGACGGAGAGCGCCGAGAGTATTACGCTTGAAGTGCTTTATGATGATCAGATTGATTCAAGATACGATTGTAGAAACGCAGTATATTTTGTATCGTCTGAAACAGAAGAGACAAAAGACGTGAGAAAAGAGAACGGAACAAAATAATCAACAGAGGAGAAGATAGAATATGTCAATGATCAAGTGTACTGAATGTGGAAAAGAGATTAGCGATAAGGCAACGGCATGTCCTCACTGTGGTTGTCCTATGACAGAGATATTGTCAGCCACAAAAGAGAATAAAAAAGAAGAAAAAGTAAAACCAATAAAGATAAAAGAGCCTATAACTCCAGAACAGAAAAAGAAGAGAATCTTCATTATGAGTGTGACAGCATTTGTTTTGATTGCTGCGGTAGCTTTGACTTGGTATTTTGGAATTAAAATACCGCAAGACAAAGCATATGCAGAGTACTTAGTGACATTTGATGCTTATAATCAGGAAATCGAAAACTATAATAGTACAGTACTGAATTATAATGAAAAAGCTAACAAGATTATTGCAGCTAATAAAGAATTAACAGGTGTAATTGAAGAGGCGCAAGCATTGATTGATTGTGGAGATACGCCTTATGAATCAGAGACAATGACAACCTTAAACAATACACTCAAAAATTCAAGAAATAGCATATGTGAAACACCAAATATTTATGAGAAGAAGACTGCTCTTGAATTAGACGAGAGTTTAAATAAGTCACTAGCAAGTAAGATTTCTGAAGCAAATGAAAGCCTGAATGTGGAAAGGTCAGAAATTGTATCGGCTACAAGTGAAGTTGGAGAGGAAAGTGCTGGCTTATCAGTACCAGATTATTCAAAAATCATTGCAGAAATCAAAGATGAGGAAGAACTTCTCGAAAATAGTTATACAATACAAAAACAGATTACTAATCCAACACAGGATTTTGTACTTGCAAAAATCAATAATGTAGAGAATATAGCGAATGTCGTTTGTGCAACCGAGGAGAATGATCCAAACGGTAAACTGGGAAAAGATGGAGGATACACTGCACAGATATACTTTTCATCTCCTTTGCTTGGCACAGAAACTATTGCAGGTGATAAACTGATTGATGCTGGAACTGATGCCGGAGGAAGTATTGAGGTCTATAAAACTGTTGAGGCAGCAGAGGCAAGAAATTCATATTTGGCATCATTTGATGGTGGTATTTTTGATTCTGGTAAGCATACGGTAATTGGAACTATGGTGGTGCGTGTATCAACGAATTTAACCGCCACAAAGCAGGATAGTTTTATTAACGAGATTATTGAAGCCCTTATTGAGTTATAATATTTCGCGAAAAATACATAACCTTTTATGAAATGAAAATAAATCTGAAAGGGTAAATAAATGAGTGATAAAGAAAAGACTAAGGAAAAGAAAACCATATCCCAAGAAGATGTGATGAAGCTTTTGGATTCCTGTTATGATAAGTGCTTAAATGGAGTACCAAAGGTTAGCCAGAGCGTAGAGGACATGGCAGAAGATTATCTAAAAAAGTATCAGACTAAGGAAGAATCTTGTAAGGCAATGTTAAAGAACCAGATTGCAAAATGTACAACATCTGGATTTATTACTGGCTTTGGTGGTATCATTACTATGCCTGTTACACTTCCAGCAAATGTGGGAAGCGTAATGTATGTGCAGATGCGTATGATAGCTTGCGTTGCATATATGGCAGGATACGAGTTAAATAGTGATCAGACGCAAACATTTGTATATGCCTGTCTTGCTGGAGTAGCGGTCAATGAGTTAATCAAACAGGCGGGAATAAAGTTTGGTGTTAAGTTTGCAAATGGACTGATTAAGAAAATTCCGGGCAAAGTACTTACCAAGATAAATCAGAAAGTTGGTTTCCGGTTCATAACGAAGTTTGGAACAAAAGGCATTGTCAATCTTGGAAAAATGTTACCGGGCGTTGGTGCCGTAATTGGTGGTGGATTAGATTTGGTTGAGACTAAGGTTATTGCAGACCGGGCATACAAGTGGTTCTTTATGGGGGATTTTAGCGAAGCCAGCAAAGAGGATAATATTATTGATATTGAAGATGCAGATTTTGATGAGATTATCCCGGAAGAGAAACATGAATCATAGTTTAATGTGGTACTGTAGTTAGTATAGTGTAGAAATATTGTGCTGATAGGGGAAAAGATGGTAATACTAAAGAAAATGTTTTGCACAGAGAAAGAGGACTGGATGAAATCAGCAGTCGGGTAATGATGGGAGAAATCATTCTTTATTACCGTGGAAAGGTTTTTGGTGGAATATATGATGACAGACTTTTGGTAAAGCCGGTTCCGGTGGCAGTGAAAATGATGCTGGATGCTGAGATGGAATCGCCGTATGATGGTGCGAAAAAATGATTCTGGTTGATGATGTGGATAATCGGCAGTTTCTGTGTGGATTGGTTGAGAGTATGTGGGAAGAATTGCAAGTAACACTTGACAAAAACAAACAAATATTCTATATTTAACAGCAGAGATTTTATACCCAAAAGCAGAAAAAACGAATGCACAAATGAAGCTCAACCCCTTGTGGTTTGGGCTTTTTTCAATTCTGTAGAAAATCTGAGAACAACTATTTCTAAAAAGTCAATTATCATTTTGTAATGGCAGGGATTTCGCTTTTAACTTTGAGACCGTTTCAAGTTTTGTGTAAACGTTAAAAACTGATATAAGATTTGTAAATAGTTACAAATGGGCAGAGCCGATTTTCCGGATTCTCCCCCTATTGTTTTATAAGCTGTGATTTTTGTTTTTTGTCTGTTGTTCCTGCACCGGATCGGTTTGTGTCCGTCCGAGATATTGATTCAGATTTTCCTGTTTCCGTTTCAAATTTCGCACCTCTATTTCGCAGTTCTTGTAGGTTGCGGTCAGTTCTTTTTTCTGCGTTTCCAATGACTGATACTCGGCTCGCAGCTTATCCACATTCAATCCTTTTAGCTTGAAAGCCTGTATGAGATGATAGGCTTTGTTGGGACTGTTTGAAATAACAGAAGAATACATGAAGGATCGGCTTTATGAATTCAGAGGGAAAAAAGTTATACTTGATTCAGACTTGGCAGAAATTTATGGGTATGAGACCAAAAATTTTAAAAGGTAGGTTAAGAATAACATTGCCAAATTTGAAGGCGATGATTTTATGTTTGAATTGGATGATGAAGAAGTGGAAAATCTTTCAAGGTGCAAAAATTTCACTTTGAATATGGGAAGAGGTTTAAATATAAAATACAAACCTTATGTGTTTACAGAGCAGGGAGTATATATGCTTATGACAGTTTTACGCGGCGAGCTTGCAATTAAACAAAGCCGTGCACTTGGGAAGACTTTTAAGAAAATGAAAGATTACATTTTAGAAAATCGCGATCTTATTGGTCAGCGGGAAATACTTCAGTTAAGCATGGAGACTGCCAACAACAGAATAGAAATTAACAAAATCAACTCAGATATGCTCTCTCTTGAAAAGCAGATTTCAGATGTTGCAGAAGGCTTGAAGGATGTTGTGACAAAATCTGAGTTGGCTGATATGATGAACAGCTTTGTTTCAGATGATGAAAAGTGGCTTATGTTTAATGCAAAATTTAGTAGTGCAGATGAGGCATATGAGTCCATTTATAAGCAGGCAAAGTCGTCAATATATGTCGTTGACAATTATATTGGATTAAGAACGCTGGTACATCTTAAAAATTCTCCTACAGGAGTAAATATTACTTTATTCAGCGATAATGTTGGGAATAATAAACTTCATAATATAGAATTTACGGATTTTTGCAAGGAATATCCATCTGTAAAAATATCAATGAAAAAGACAGGTGGTATATTCCATGATCGTTTTATCGTATTAGATTATGGAACTGCTGATGAAAGGATTTTCTTATGCGGGGCTTCATCAAAGGATGCAGGGGCTGGAATAACCAGTATTGTTGAAGACTATGGAGTATCTAAATATACCCCGGTTATTGCCACATTGTTGAAAAATCCGACTTTGATTTTACCACAATAGAGGCGAGAGAAAGCAAGCTGTCACGGTTCCCTGTTACGATAAAAAATGCCACCATCTGAAAAAGGATTTGTGTACCCACTCCCATCCAATTTGTGCTACAATATCAATTAACAACAACGTACCATACCAAAAGGAGGACATCCAATGCTTTTTATAGAATATCCCAAATGTTCCACCTGTCAGAAAGCGAAAAAATGGCTGGATGAACATGAGATTACATATACGGATCGTCACATCGTAGAGCAGAATCCGTCCTACGAGGAATTGAAAGAATGGCATGAAAAGAGCGGTCTGCCATTAAAGAAATTTTTTAACACCAGCGGACTTTTATATAAAGAAATGAAGCTTAAGGACAGGCTTCCTGAAATGAGCGGGGACGAGCAGTTAAAGCTGCTTGCGACAAACGGAATGCTGGTAAAACGTCCATTGATCGTAGATGGAAGTACGGTAATTACCGGCTTTAAAGAAAAGGAATGGTCAGAGCACTTTTTATAAAAATAAGAATGTTGTTTTTATAAAGGGACGTGCAGGAATGGAGGATTATTATGATTATAACAATTGCCAGACAATGTGGATGTGAAGGGGACGAAGTAGGAAGAAAATTGTCAGAGATTTATGGCATCCCGTGTTATTCCAAAAAAGAACTGATAGAGCTTGCAAAAGAGAAAAAAGTGTATGACAAATATCCATTTTATTTTGGGGAACGCCAGGTGGATGATATGATGAGTATGGTTGCGGACGATATGAATTTAAAGGTGCGTGAGACACCGAAAAAAGCATTGTCAGCACTGTTTGAGGATCAGCCGTGTATCGTAATCGGCCGTGCATCGGATTATGCATATAAAGAACATCCGGATGCTGTACGCATCTTCCTGTGTGGGGACAAGAAAACAAGAATCTCCAAAATTGCAAAGAAACATCAGGTATCCGAATTAAAAGCCAAAATGATCGTGGATGACACAGACCGCCGGAGAAAGCAGTATCATAATTATTATTCCGGGGAAACCTGGGGATTGGCGGACAATTATGATCTGTGTTTAGATGAGTGTAAACTTGGCATTGACGGCGTGGCAGCAGTTGTTTCCGCATATATTGGCCAGATAAACGGGAAAGACTGATAAAAGAATGGAGGCCTGATGTAAAATCAGGCAGAAAGTGTTGGTATATCATGGCATATTATTTAGCAGAAGGTGCGATCGTAAAAGGTGATGTCACGATCGGCGAAGATTCAGGAATATGGTATCATGCGACGGTCCGGGGCGATACGGAAAAGATCACGATCGGAAGCCGAACTAATATACAGGATAATGCAGTTCTTCATGTTGGAGCCGGGCATGCGCTTACCATTGGGGATGATGTGACGATCGGGCACAGTGCAATCGTGCACGGATGTACGGTTGGAAATAATACATTGATTGGAATGGGAGCAATTATTTTAAATGGAGCGGTGATCGGCAATAACTGTATCATTGGGGCCGGGGCGCTTGTGACACAGAATATGGAGATCCCGGATGGCAGCCTTGCATTTGGAAATCCGGCGAAGATAAAAAGAAAACTTACGGAAGAGGAGATTGCCTCAAACCGTGACAATGCCTTATTATATGTGAAAGAAGCAAAAGATCAGCTGATGCAGATGTGAAAAAAGGATGCTTCCTGGTTTTACAGGATGCATCCTTTTTGTCAGTATACGATTCTTATGTATTTCAATAAAAAGCAGTAAACTTTAACTTATTCTGCAATTGCATCGAGTGCCTGGGAAATATCTGCGATCAGATCCTCTTTATCCTCGAGTCCAAGGCTGATACGGACAAGTTCAGCCGGAACGCCGGCTTCTTTCAACTGCTCGTCAGTCATCTGGCGATGTGTGGAGGTTGCCGGATTCAGACAGCAGGTTCTTGCGTCAGCCACATGTGTCTCGATCGCTCCAAGTTTCAGATTCTGCATAAATGTGGATGCAGCGGCACGTCCGCCTTTTAAACCGAAGGAAACAACGCCACAGCCGCCGTTTGGCAGATATTTTTTTGCACGTTCATAATATTTATTGGAAGGAAGTCCCGGATAGTTGACATAGGCAATCTTTGGGTGCTGCTCTAAAAATTCAGCAACAGCCTGACCGTTTTCTACATGTTTTGGCATACGGACATGCAGGGACTCCAGACCGAGATTTAAAATAAAGGCACTCTGTGGGGACTGCATGCAGCCAAAGTCACGCATCAGCTGTGCAGTACATTTTGTAATGAAGGCACCTTCTTTACCGAATTTTTCTGCGTAGGTGATTCCATGATAGCTTTCATCCGGAGTACACAGTCCCGGATATTTATCAGCGTGAGCCATCCAGTCAAATTTACCGCTGTCCACGATCGCTCCGCCTAAGGCAGCTCCGTGACCATCCATATATTTGGTCGTGGAGTGGGTTACGATGTCAGCACCCCATTCAAACGGACGGCAGTTGACCGGGGTAGGGAACGTATTGTCCATCACAAGCGGAACGCCGTGTGCATGAGCCACTTTTGCAAACAGTTCGATATCTAAAACAGTGAGTGCAGGGTTGGCAATTGTTTCGCCGAACATCAGCTTTGTATTTGGCTTAAATGCGGCATTTAACTCTTCTTCGGAAGCATCCGGGGAAACAAATGTGGTCGTGATCCCCATCTTTGCCATGGTAACGGCAAGCAGGTTGAAAGTTCCGCCATAGATAGAGGAGGAAGCAACGATGTGATCGCCGCATTCACAGATGTTGAACATGGCAAGAAAATTGGCTGCCTGTCCGGAAGAAGTCAGCATTGCAGCCGAACCGCCTTCCATAGCTGCAATCTTTGCAGCGACGATATCGTTGGTAGGATTCTGAAGGCGGCTGTAAAAATAACCGTCGGCTTCCAGGTCAAAAAGTTTTCCCATATCCTCGCTGGTACTGTATTTAAAAGTGGTCGACTGGATGATCGGCACCTGTCTCGGTTCTCCATTGCCAGGTGTGTAACCTGCCTGCACACATTTTGTCCCCATTCTGTATTCACTCATAGTAATCTAATCCTCCGTTTCTGCATTGTTTTATAAAAACAGCTGCATTAAAAATTCCTTCGCGATTCATCACATTAGTAAGAAAAAGCGCATAAAAATATCGTATCATTCATAGGAAGATTTTACAAGGGAATATCTTTTGATTTTAAAAAATTTGTGATACAGTAAGGAAGAAAAAAACTGGAACATGTCAGGTTTGAATAAAAAGAGAGAAGTGTGATTGAACTATGAAATTGCAGCCATTCCAGACATTAAAACATTATGATAAGAAAAATTTTCCGAAGGATATCCTTGCGGGAATCATTATCATGGCAGTTTCCATTCCGATTTCGATGGGATATGCGCAGATCGCAGGGCTTCCGGCAGTTTACGGACTGTATGGTTCGGTGTTCCCGATCATTCTATTCGGATTATTTTCCACGTCACCACAGTTTATTTTTGGTGTGGATGCAGCTCCGGCTGCGCTGGTCGGATCTGCCATCGTCGGACTTGGAATCGAAAGTGGCACAAAAGAAGCCATGGCGGCAGTTCCGGTGCTGACTTTTTTTGTAGCATTGTGGCTGCTGGCGTTTTATTTTATGAAGGCAGGAAAACTGGTCAATTTTATCTCCGCACCGGTTATGGGTGGATTTATCACCGGAATCTGCACGACGATCATACTGATGCAGGTGCCAAAACTGATGGGCGGAACGGCAGGAGTCGGGGAACTTTTTGAACTGGCAGAGCACATTGCAGAAACTTTAAAAACGATCAATCTGCCCTCCCTTGTGATCGGGCTTACCGCACTTTTTATTCTTCTGGTATCAAAAAAAGTGATGCCAAAGTTTCCGATGGCAGTTGCACTGATGGCAGCAGGCGCACTTATGACACGCTTTCTGCCGGTCAGGGAGTGGGGGGTGCAGACACTTGCAGCAGTAGAACCTGGCATGCCAGAATGGAGCATACCGGATTTTTCTGCAATCGCACCAAAGGATGCGATCATCACCAGTCTGTCAGTCGCTGTTGTCATTATGGCGGAAACTTTGCTGGCTGAGAATAGTTTTGCACAGAAAAATGGTTACAAGATCGATGATAATCAGGAAATTTTTGCATTTTCCATGGGCAACTTTGTGGCGGCATTTACCGGCTGCTGTCCGATCAACGGTTCAGTATCGCGCAGTGCAATGGGCGAACAGTATCAGGCAAAGACACAGCTTACCGGTATTGTGGCTGGGTTATCAATGATCGTTCTTCTTCTGTGTGGAACCGGTTTTATCGGGTATCTGCCGATTCCGGTGCTGACGGCGATCGTGATTTCGGCACTGCTTGGTGCGACGGAGTTTGAACTTGCGGTCAGATTGTGGAAAGTCAGCCGGACGGAGTGTTTCATTTTTATAGGAGCCTTTTTTGGTGTATTGATGCTTGGCACGATTAACGGCGTTTTGATCGGAATTATCCTTTCTTTTACAGAAATGATCATCCGTACTTCAAAACCGGCAAGATGTTTCTTGGGAATCCAGCCCGGCCATCAGCATTTCAGGGATTTGCGGGAAGGCAGCCAGATCCATGCAGTGGAGGGAGTTGTGATCTATCGTTTCAGCAGCAATCTGTTTTTTGCAAATATAGGGGTGCTGCAGAAGGATATCGAGGAGCATATCAAAGATGACACGAAAGCAGTCATTTTGGATGCCGGAGGAATTGGAAGCCTGGATATCACAGCGGCAGACCGTCTGGAGATCCTGTACAAATTTTTGAAGGAAAAAGGAATCCGTTTCTATATGACAGAGCACATCGCAGACGTGAATGAGCAGCTTCGAAAATTAGGTCTTGGCTATCTCATCGAGGAAGGCTGTGTGCGGAGAACCATACATATCGCGTTAAAAGATATGGGAATCAACAGACCGTATCCTCTTGAGGGCGGCGTGGATAATGAGGAGCGCAGCGCATCGAGAAAACGTGCGGATAACCGTGTGCAGGAGTTTGTCTGGGCGTTTGGCTCGGAAACAGAAGAAGAGATCGAAAAACAGATTGTCCTGCAGATTGAGCAATTAAAACAGACAGGGGACGTTGAAAATTTATTCCATGGCCGTTGGGCGCACATGGAGGCACTCGATGAGGATGAGTGGCTGGAACATTTAGAGGAGCACTTAAAGGAAATCGTCAATATCTCCGGCAAGGACGAGATGACGTTAGCGGGCAAACTGGAGGCACACCGGAAAGAAGTGCATGACCGTATCGCAAAAGAACATCCGGAGCTGGCAGAGCGTTTTAAGGAGCGCAGGCATCTTCTGGATGAGCATTTAAAAGAGCGCAGACCGGAGGTGTATGAGCTGGTGTTAGAGCTGCGGGAGAAGAGGAAAGAGTAGAAAAAGGAACTAGTGAAAATTCATAAAGATAACAGGAAATATAAAATTATAATGACATATGTATAAACTTATGTTATCATTCATCCAAAGCATTACATTCTAGCAAAATCTACAAGGCAGACTGTGAGAAATTATATCATTGTATAAGCCGTTTTTAAAACAAGTCAAAACCACGTTAATGGCTGCATATCAATACGCAAGTCACAACGTCGGATATCAGAATTTTCAATGCTTTTAAATCACCAGCCAAATAAAAGTAAAAGCAGGGAGGATTCGAAAATATTAGACGATTCTCCCGAATAAAAAGGGAGGAAACGATTATCGCGCAAAAGACAAAGAAATCGTCATCAGACAAAGCCAAAAAGATCCAGTGGCATCCTGCGTTTTATGCAGCAGCGGAACTGGAACTAAAGGAAAACATCGAGGAACTTGATTTAATCTCGGAGTATCATTTGAGTAAAGAACCGATCCGTATTGATCTTCTGATCATAAAAGAAGAAAATGCAGAAAAAGTGATGAAAAATGAAATCGGTCATATCATGCGAAAGTACAATGTGTTAGAATACAAAGGACCGGGAGATGAACTGTCGATAGACACTCTTTACAAAACACTTGGATATGCCTGCCTTTATAAAGGATATGGGAAAACAATCGATGAAATCCCGGCGGACGAACTGACCGTGTCATTGTTCCGTGAAGCATATCCAAGAGAACTGTTTTTGGAATTAGAACGAAAAGGATATGTACTGGAAGAAAAATATCCAGGTATTTATTACGTGAGAGGGAATATTTTATTCCCGGTGCAGATTGTGGTGATCAGCAGGTTGAACCGGACTATGCACAGCAGCCTAAGAATCTTATCTGCAAATGCCGATATAGAGGATATCAGGAAGTTTTTAGAACAGACAGAAAATATGAAGACACCGCGGGAGCGGAATAATATAGATGCAGTATTACAGGCAAGCGTCAGTGCAAACTATGAAATATATCAGAAGGTAAGGAGAGCGAATGGTATGTGCGAAGCATTACGGGAATTAATGAAAGATGAAATAGAGCAGGATGTAGCAAGAGGAGAAGCAAGAGGAGAGGCAAGAGGAGAAATGCGTGGCAGAGCGGAAGGAATTGTAGATACATGTTGTGATCTAGGGTTGCCAGAAGACGCTATTTTAGAGCGGTTGCAGAAAAAACTAAATATATCATTACAGACTGCCCAAGAATATCTAAAGACTTTTGGAAAACAGATCGTAAAAAATTAACGAACGTCAGGAAAATCAAAAACATATGAACTATCAGCAAAAAGATTTAGTGAGAATAGCAAAACGGGAAAACAATACCAAAAGAAGTTATCTGGTAGTAGATCCACTGCAGGGAAAACATGTTCCGGTAGAACCTTCGAAAGCACTGAATTTATTTAAAAGTCTTGCAGAGAAGTTTCAGGGAAAATATGAAGGTGAGAGGCTGCTTTTGATCGGTTTTGCAGAAACCGCGACAGCAATCGGTGCACAGGCTGCGATCACATTGGGAACAAAGTATATCCAGACAACACGGGAAGTAATACCGGATGCCAGATATTTATTTTTTTCGGAAGCGCACAGCCATGCGACTGAGCAGAAATTGGTAAAAGATGATATAGACCGTGTGATAAATGATATTGACAGGATAGTATTTATAGAGGATGAGGTGACCACTGGGAATACGATCATGAATATCATTAAGATCATAACAAAAGAGTATCAGAAAAAAACAAAATTTGCAGTTGCTTCATTGTTAAATGGAATGACAGAAGAATACTTAAAAATTTATCAGGATGAAAAAATAGAACTTCATTATCTGGTAAAAACGGATCATTCCGGATACGGTGCGGTTGCGGAGCAGTATAGATGTGATGGTTTATATATTTGTGCGATACCGGAGAATCATACGCATGAAAGCGCGGATATTGATGTGCAATCAGAGAAGAATATGCGGGAACATATCATATCAATTCCCGGATGGATGAATGCAAGACGTTTCGTTGACGCAAAACAATATGAGGCTGCATGTAAAAAATTTGCGAAAACTGTGATCATAGAGACTGGTGTGAAACAGGGTGAACGTGTACTTGTGATTGGCACGGAAGAGTTTATGTATCCGGCACTTCTGACAGGGTACGAAATCGAAAAAATGGGATGTGTTGTCCGCTGCCATTCTACGACTAGAAGTCCGATCGCGGTCAGTACCGAGGAAGAGTATCCACTGCATTGCAGATATGAACTGTGCAGTTTATATGATCCGGAACGAAAGACTTTTATTTATGATCTGGAAAACTATGACAGGGTTATCGTTATGACGGATTCGGCATTAGCGTCGTTAAAAGGATTAGAAACGCTGATTTACGCACTTCGGATGAAAAATGAAAATATATCTGTGATCCGTTGGTATTAAAGAGAATATAGGAATGAGGACAAAAATGAGAAGTTCATACAGCGATGAGGATGTGATCCTTTTACTAAAAGATATCACTGGCATGGTGCAGCCACAGCCGACCGAAGAGAGAGAAAAACTGATACAGGCGGGAAAACATTACAGTGAAATGCTGCCGGTCGAATATGTCCCGACAGAAAAATATATGCAGGTGTACCGGGAAGCGTTGAAAAATTATGCAAAACCGGTAGCACTTGCTGTCGGAAGACTTGCAGATAAGATCGTTGAAAAAAAGGGACAGGACATTGTGCTCGTCTCACTGGCTCGCGCCGGTATTCCAATCGGAATTTTAGTCAAAAGATATATTGCAAAAAAATATCAGGTCAATGTACCGCATTATTCCATTTCCATCATCCGCGGCAGAGGGATTGATAACAATGCGATGAAATATCTGTTAAGCCGGTATGAACCGGGACAGTTATTGTTTGTGGACGGATGGATCGGAAAGGGCGCGATTTTAAATGAATTAAAAAAGGATCTTGCGCAGTATGAAGGTGTGTCATCCGATATCGCAGTTATTGCCGATCCTGCTAATGTGACAGAACTGTGCGGCACGCACGATGATATTTTAATACCGAGTTCCTGTCTTAACAGCACTGTGTCAGGACTGATCAGCAGGACATTCTTAAGGAGTGATATCATTGGAAAAGATGATTTCCATGGAGCCGTCTATTACGGAGAATTAAAAGATTCGGATCTGTCCTATGAATTTATCCATACGATCGAGAACGAGTTTGAGATGGATGTGGAAAAAGAAAATAAGTGTGTGGAAAGCTCTGGTATTGACGAGGTAAAACAGATTGCAAAGACATTTGATATTGATGATATCAATCTGATCAAACCGGGAATCGGAGAGGCGACAAGAGTATTGCTGCGAAGAGTTCCATGGAAGATCCTGATTGATGAGAGGTACAAGGGAGATCCTCAGCTTGGACATCTGGTGAGATTAGCTGAGGAAAAAAATGTGTCGATCCAGTATTATCCGATGAAACATTATAAATGCTGCGGTATCATTAAAAAAATGTCAGATATATAAAAAATACTGCCGGTTTCCAGGAAAATTTATGCATACGTCAGTTTGGTCTCATCATGCCAAAGAAATTTATGTATACATCAGTCTGGTCTGTCATGCCAAAGAAATTCGTGCATACATAAGTTTAGTCTGTTATGCCAAAGACCTCTGCAAGAAATAAGATTTTTTCTGCCCAGTTATGGTGGGTTTTGTATTCGTTCATGCGTTCACCCGCAAGATTTCCGGAGACAAGCGAGTCTGATTTTTTATCCCAGTTTAAAATTGCTTTTGCATCGTTAAAATCTGATCTTGTAACCTGATAAACTTTGTTTACGACAGAAATCTGATTTGGATGAATGACTGTTTTTCCGGTAAAGCCGCAGAGTTTATCATCTTTTAGTTCCTGAATCAGGCCATTTTCCCAATTATACCCGGAATAATATTCCCATACCGGTCCGGAAACGACGTAGTCCATGCCGTAAACAGTTATGATATCAGAAAAAATATCAGCGACAGGTCTGATCCGGTGAATGGACTCGTCACAATGACGGCGGAATCCAAACATGTGACACAGATCATTTCCTCCGACACGAATATTTAAAACGAGATCTTCCACATGGGAAAGCCTGTCTTTCAGATCATACAGGATATCGATACGGTGCCGCAGGTCAATGATAGAAGAACTCTCATAGATCGGCATCATATATAATTTCCTGGAAGCCTGTTCGTTAGCCCGGATCATTTCTTCTATATAAGAGCTGGCGTTGTCAGCAGTAAATTTCGGTATGATATAACCGGTGATCACCTTTATGCTTTCCCCAAAAGCCTTCGTTAAACGTTCAATCTGGCCGGCATTGCGGACACGGATAAAGATTTTCGGAAGGTAAAAAGGATGATCCTGAAAACTTTCAAATATCTGATGGATGGAAGAGATAAGATCCTGCTCTGCTTCTGTCACATAGTTGTCATTGATCGTATCTTCAAGGCATAAAGCCAGAGAATATTTAGTTCCAAATTTTTCATGAATCACAGAGTCGGCAATCGTTTTTTTATTGGCGGGACAATAGAGCAGTGCACCGACACTGTAATAAATAATATCGTTTTTCAATTTGTAAAAATCCCCCTGAGTGTATAAAAACTCTTCAAAATAACACAAGTTTAACAACAGATTGCAAATTGAATTATAGCATTAATATAGGCAAAAAGATAGATAGATTCGATGCCGGACGTTTTCTTGAAAACAGGATGCCGGTATGCTATACTTTTAGATGATTTTTATAGAATATTGTGCTCTGTGAAACAGGGTTTTTGAGGAAGGAATAGTATGGGTAACGGTGGTAAAAAGATACGGCTGTCATTTAACTCTCCGGTTATTTTGGGATTTACGCTTGCCTGTTTTATCGTACTGATTTTAGATAAAGTAACAGGCAGTGCATCCACGCGTGCATTTTTCAGTGTTTACCGGTCATCGTTAGCAAGTCCGTTCACATACATCCGGTTTTTCGGACATGTGTTAGGACATGCCAGCTGGGATCATTTCTTTGGAAATATCATGATGTTACTGGTTGTAGGACCGCTTTTAGAGGAAAAATACGGATCGGCAAACATTCTTTTTGTGATTTTAACAACAGCACTGGTAACGGGCGTGATCAATTTTATATTGTTCCCGCATGTCCAGCTTCTTGGAGCAAGTGGTGTTGTATTTGCGTTTATATTGCTGGCATCATTTACGAGTATTGAGGATGGAAAAATCCCGCTGACCTTTATTCTGGTTGCGCTGATCTATATCGGGCAGCAGGTGTATGATGGTATCTTTATCAGGGATAACGTCTCGAATCTGACACATATTTTAGGAGGCATTGTCGGGTCAGGCCTTGGCTATGTGATGAACAAAAACAAAATGAACAGATATTGAAGGTGAGAATGCGCTATGTTAGAACACAAAAAGATTCGCAGCCTTGATGATTACTTTGTCGATCTAAACGGAAGACAGAGCAGAGAGGTGTATTTTTACCGGATCAATGGATACACGGAAAAAATCGGGGACTTTATAAAAAAATATTATGATACGGCAAGAAGGGCGGGCGTGGTGATCGAGGGAAAGATCCCAAATCCCGGTGAGAAGAACCTTGCGTATTATTCTGAGATCATGGGGATGGATTTTCAGATGGATCCGTCATTTATATCGAATGGTTTAAAAAAATGGCTTCCGCGCATGAACGATCTGCAAAGACAGAATGTGGCAGATTCGATCTATGACTCGCTTGATACCATGAGGCGGAATGGAAAAACAGAAAATATGCTGAAAAATGCATATATTAAGTTTATGTGCTGGCTGTACTACAAATTTGAACGGATTGTAAACCAGCTTGGAGCAAATGAACTGCCCAAGATCCTTTATGAGGGGGATATCAGTAATTACGAACTGATGTTGATATCGATCCTGTCCAATGCCGGGTGTGATGTGGTGCTGCTGCAGTATCACGGTGATGCCGGATATCTGAAATCAGATCCGGCTTCCGCTTTATCGGATGATCTGCAAATGGAGGGGATGACAGCTTTCCCGGAAGGATACTGCTTAAAGAAAGTACGGGAGGCAATACAAAATGATTTTGAAAAAGAACGGCTGTATGGAAGTCTGCCTTCTGTCAATAACTGTACCAATGCATGGATCGATGGAAAAGGATTTGGGGATATCAAAAAGAGTGTGTTGACCAGAGGAACAGATCCCCGCTTCTTTTATAACTGTTTTTACCGGATCAACGGTGCAGAGGACAAGCTGACATATGCGAACGAATTGTTTCAGCTGCAGCTTGAACTGAAAAATGCCGGGCGAAAGACGGTGATCGTAAACGGGGAAATCGAAAGACCGACACCGGATGAAATCGCAGAGATCCGGCGCGGAAACTATGCAAAAACAGATCAGCTTATCATGGATCTTTCCACGAATATAAAGTATCCGGCAAATTTAGAACTGCAAAAGATCATGCACAAAACATTTGTGGATATTCTTCTTGCAGAATCAGGCAAAGAAGGCGATAATTTAAACAGGCTCACAAGCAAGGCGGTTTACCTGTTGTGCTGGCTGAAAAGGTATCTGCCGTTTTTATTTTCCAATTGGAAGATGCCGGAGATCGGATGTTTTATCCATATGGGCGGATGCCAGAATGAAAATGAAGCGTTGTTTCTCAGGTTTTTAGCAAGGCTGCCGGTCGATGTGGTGATCCTTTGTCCGAACCGGAATGTACCATGCCAGCTTACGGATCCGCTGTTGTATGAACTGAATTATGAGGAAAGCCTTACCATGGACAGGTACCCGGAGGAGAGTTCCCAGGTCAAAATGGGAACGGTTGCCTACCATGCGGAGCGGGAACTGGATACGTTAATGTATCAGGATACCGGCATGTACCGGAACATGCAGTATGGAAAGGCGAACATTATCAGTCTGCAGACCATGTACGAGGAGATTAAGATCCTGTGGGATCAGGAATTAAAGTACCGGCCGGATTTCAGCGTGGTCGATGGTGTCGTGAACATACCGGTCATTTTTGCAAAAGTTTCCGGAGTCAAAGACGGACATACCGCCGGCTACTGGACATCCGTAAAAGAACTGGTCACGGAAGATACAGTCGTGATAAAAAGAGCGCCTTATATAGAGCCGATGGCACCGAATCCGATGAAAATGTATGCTGCTGAATTTTTCAAAAATGGAAAACTGCAGCGGAATAAGATCAAGGCACATCCAAAATACCCGTACGGTATCCTGCGGGAAGATATTCAGGAGATGATACTTGATAAGATGCAGCTTCTGATCGATCAGAAACGGATCAAAGGAATCGGGGAAAATGGTATGGAATACACCGTGATAGCACAGGTGTTAAATCTGCCGAAAGATATCGTAAGACTGATCCAGAAATTTGATCTTACCTGGAAAAATCCGAAACTGATCTATATCAATACATCGGAGACGGTCATTTCACTGGAAGACTCGATCTTGACAGTATTTTTGCATCTGATGGGATTTGATATTGTATTTTTTGTGCCGACGGGATATCAGAGTATTGAAAAATATTTTAACGGGCAGCTAATGGAAGAACACCAGATAGGGGAATATAAATATGATCTGCAAGTCCCTGACCTGAATAGTATTTCATTTAATAATACACGCCACACCTGGCGGGATAAATTTTTTAAGAGAGGTAATTAGAAATGGAGGAATCGTATGGGACTTGATTTTAGCAAAACAACGACTGCGGCAGCACCTGCAGCCACAGTGGTACCGGACACAAAAGATGAGATCGCTGTTGTGGAACAGTATGACATTGTTGCCGACAGGGAAAAAATGAATTCAGAACTGGTCAATTCGGATGAGGTTGACCGGATCGTCAGTACGATTGAGGTCAACAATCTTGAGACAATCGTCACATTTGGAGCGGAGGTTGCAGAAGAAATTTCGAAAGCATCGGATGTCGTGTTAAACAGCATGAATATGTCACAGCTTGATGATACCAGCGAAATGTTAAAAACATTGGCAAAGATCATGGATCAGTTTGATATTGACGAGATCAGGGAAAATCCGGGACTGTTTGGAAAATTATTTGGAAATATGAAAAAACAGCTCGACAAGATCCTTGCAAAATATCACACGATGGGCGAGGAAGTCGACAAGATCTATGTTCAGCTCAAAGGCTATGAATCAGAGATCAAACAGTCAAACCGTAAATTAAATACGATGTTTGAGGCAAATGTAAATTATTATCATGAACTTGTGAAATACATTCTTGCCGGAGAGCAGGCATGTAAAGAGATTGAAGATTACATTGCAAAGAGACAGCAGGATATGGCGGCGACCGGAGACGAGTCGATCCAGTTCGAGCTTACCAGCTTAAATCAGGCACTGATGATGATGGAACAGCGTACACAGGATCTTCGGACAGCAGAAAACGTTGCAATGCAGTCCATTCCGATGATCAAAACGATGGAGTTCAGCAACTATAATCTGGTCAGAAAAATTAACTCAGCATTTATTGTAACACTTCCGGTATTCAAACAGGCACTTGCACAGGCAATTCTGCTGAAACGCCAGCGCATTCAGGCAGAAGCAATGTCTGCTCTGGATAAGAAGACCAACGAGATGCTGATCAAAAATGCGCAGAATACTGTGGAAGTTTCCAAGGCTACCGCTAAGATGGCATCCGGAAGCTCAATCCAGATTGAAACACTTGAGACGACCTGGAGAACGATTACCAGTGGTATTGAAGAAACGAAAAGAATTCAGGAAGACTGCAGAAAGAAACGTGTGGAAGATCAGGCAAGACTTGAGGCGATCAAGGCGGATTTCAACAGACAGTATCATATGCCGCCGGCAAACAAGTAAGTTATTTCTAATAACTATAGATTCATTTATTCTAAGGAGGGTAATACTATGCCAATTAATTTATCAAAAGGACAGAAAGTAGATTTAACAAAAGGAAATCCGGGACTGAAAAATATCATGGTTGGTCTTGGCTGGGATGTCAATGCATTTGATTCCGGTGTAGATTTTGACCTGGATGCAGCAGCATTTATGCTGGGAGCAGATGGAAAGTGCCCGACAGACAAAGAATTTGTATTTTATGGAAATCTGGCTCATCCGAGCGAGTCTGTAAAACATATGGGCGATAACTTAACCGGAGAGGGAGAAGGCGATGACGAGCAGATCCAGATCGATCTTTCCAAAGTACCGGCAAACATTGAGAGAATCGCATTTACCGTAACGATCTATGAGGCGGAGGCAAGACGCCAGAATTTTGGACAGGTATCTAATTCTTTCATTCGTCTGGTGGATGAGACAACCGGAAAAGAAATGATCCGCTATGACTTAGGAGAGGATTTCTCCATTGAGACAGCAGTCGTTGTCGGTGAATTATACAGACATAACGGCGAATGGAAATTTAATGCGATCGGAAGCGGCTTCCAGGGCGGACTCGCAGCACTTTGCGGACACTATGGAATTGAAGTGGCATAAGAGGAGTAAAATCCTCTGCTCACCAGAGGGTTCGCATTTTGCTCCGCAAAACAAGG
>OHAN01000793.1_pt1 | contig 29461 bp, 19 predicted proteins | sample 1577121 | NCBI WGS metagenome assembly OHAN01 (sample SAMEA3541554, study PRJEB24748) | human gut metagenome | biome: human gut; feature: human-associated habitat; material: faeces | place: China | collected 2012 | reverse complement strand
AAGTCATTCGAGAAATCCATCTTGCTGCACGTCATCGACGAAGCATGGAAAGAAAACCTGCGCGAGCTGGACGAGCTGAAACACTCCGTGCAGAATGCAAGTTACGAGCAGAAAGACCCGCTGCTGATTTACAAGCTGGAATCTGTGAACTTGTTTGATGCCATGGTGAATAAGATTAATAATCAGACTATCTCTATCTTAATGCGTGGACAAATCCCGGTACAAGAGGCTCCGGCTGAAGCCCCTGAGGCTCCCCAGGCTCCCCGCCAAGTAGAGGTGCGCCAGGCTGCTCCGGAACAACGCCAGGATATGAGCAAGTATCGCGAACAGAAGGTTGATTTGAATGACCCGAACCAGCAGGCCGCTGCGGCACAAGATACACGTGAACAACCAAGACGCGAACCTATCCGTGCCGAGAAGACCGTAGGACGCAATGATCCTTGTCCTTGCGGAAGCGGTAAGAAATACAAAAACTGCCACGGACGGAATGCATAAAGCAAAGCTATAAAATGATAAGGCGATAGGGTGATAAGATGATACCGTCAGGTATCTTTTATCACCCTATCACTTTTTCTCCTACCACATTATCACATTTTTTATTCGTTCCAGCTTTTGAATATTCAGCTAAAAGAGTACTTTTGCTCCAAAGAACAAAACCAAAGACTATGACCAAATATCACTATTGTCTGTTATTGATGGGGTCTCTGCTGTTAGGCAGCTGCCAGAGTGTAGAACAACTGTCCATTGATTATATGCTTCCGGCAGAAGTCAGTTTCCCGGCAACACTGAAACGTGTGGCTGTTGTCAACAACATGCCAAACGTACCGGACAACAAACTCATCATCACTGAGGAAGAACAGAAAAAAAGCGAGAATGAGGTGGCACGCCTCACCAACTACTACAATGGAGACGCCGCAATAACAACCGAATCCCTTGCAGAGGCCCTTGCCAACGAAAACTACTTTGAAGAGGTTGTGATATGCGACTCTGCCCTCCGGAGTAAAGACATCAATCCCCGCGAAAGCACATTATCGAGAGATGAAGTACTGGAACTTACACAGAATTTGGACGTAGATTTCCTGATAGCCCTGGAAAACATACAAATGCGTTCCAATCGCAAGATAAGTTATATGCCCGACTGGGGTGTGTTCCTCGGCACAGTGGATGTAAAGGTATATACTACCGTCAGAATATATTTACCTAACCGCAAAGGTCCTATGGTGACCGTCAACAGCAATGACAGTATTTTCTGGGAAGAGGCAGGAAATGGTGAAGCGTCAGTACGTTCCCGCCTCATCAGCGAAGAAGACATGGTGAAGCAAGCATCTGAATTTGCAGGAACGGTTCCGGTAAGACATCTACTCCCCTATTGGAAAACCAGTAACCGCTATCTCTTCAGTGGTGGTTCTGTAAATATGCGTGACGCAGCCGTATATGCCAAAGAAGAAAATTGGAGTAAAGCAGTAGAGCTCTGGAAGCAGACCTACGAAACAAAAAAAGGAAAACAGAAAATGTATGCAGCCTATAACACCGCTTTGGGCTACGAAATGCAAGACAGCATAGATACTGCCTTGGAATGGGCATTAAAAGCGCAAACCCTTGCCCGTGAGAAAAGCAAGACAGACAAAAAAGAGACAGGCGAAATACATGATGGAACCATCTCCTATTATATCTTTATCAGCATGTATGTAGACGAATTGGAGAAACGAAAAGAGGGAATGGCACGCCTGAACATGCAAATGAACAGATTTGATGATGATTTTTAGTCAAATGATGCAGAGATAACCGTTTTTTTTATACCTTTGAACAACCATTAAGAAAAGAAAGTTATTATGAAGCTCAGTCAATCGTCATTAGCACTCTTGGAGGACACTCTTAAAAAAGCAATCGGCAAATACACCTGCGGTTGCGAACAGACTATCGTTACAGACATTCATCTGCAACCGAATCAGAATTCGGGCGAACTGTCTATCTTTGATGATGAAGATGAAGAGCTTGCCAATACTTCCATTGAAGAATGGATGACATACGAGGGGGATGATTTCTACGAAAATGTAGAGCGTATCTTGTCCTCACTGCTCTGCAACATGAAAAATGAAGGAAAGTTCGACAAGCTGACTATTCTGAAACCATTCTCTTTTGTACTGGTGGATGATGATAGAGAAACAATAGCAGAACTGTTGCTGATGGATGATGATACTCTATTGGTCAATGAAGAGCTACTGAAAGGATTGGATGAGGAACTGGATTCTTTTCTGAAAGAGCTGCTGGAAAAATAATATTCCAAACAATCAGCCTATAAGGAAAAGAGACCTTCTTATAATAAATTAGCCCCTGCGATATAAAACGACCGCAGGGGCTAATTCTTTTTTACCTATACAATACCTAACGTATCTTAATTCCATAGAAAGAACTTGAGGTGGTAACAAAAAGCATATCCTTCTGCCTTCCACCAATTGCCAAGGAAATCGGGCGTTCTTCTATCTGAATACGTCTCTGCTCTTTACCAGATTTGTCATAGACAAATATTTCACCATCAGCAACATAAACATTCCCGTCAGCATCAGTCACATTACTGTATTGGCCATAAGGACATATTATTCCTTGTTCTGTCAAACGGCCATCCACACCAACAGAAAGTTGTACTGTCGTTTTATTCATCTCATTTACAATATAAACCGGTTCTGACTGACCGGGCACTGTAACAGTCAAAGCACAAGAACGCCCCAAATCATAGGTATCCGGAATAATTGTCACGCCATCCGGAGCGACAAAACTATACTCAGGCATACTGGCAACCACCTTGTCAAAGTCACCTCTCCAACGACTGGAAGGGTGAATGACTTTCTGTATATTCTTCATACTGGCTGTAACGACACGTGGCATAGGCTTCATCGTAGCATCCACGTTATCCGGATTAAAAGAATACCCCCAAGCACTCCAGCCACTGTTACCCCAACCACTGTACATCGGATTATCATCCGGCAAGCGCACTACCGTTTCCTGCTTGCCGTTCACCAGATAACCCGGCTGAGGGTCATAGCGGAAAATAACCAGTAGATTGTCTTGCGTATCAGTAGCCAATGTAAAAGGCTTCCAGGGATAATCGGCTATCAAAGTAATCTGCTCCGTGTCTGCCGACCATTTATAGATTTTCTTCAGACGGTTTTCACAGAAGTAGATATTTCCTTTACTGTCGGTAGTAGCTCCGGAGGCTAGTTCAAAACCGGTAGCCAGCTTCACTGGCTTGTCCATGACCGTGCAGGAAGGGCGAAGGCTCTTCTCGCTACCCGAAACAGTGAGACGGGCAAAGTCCCACGAATAAACGGGCAACTTCTTATTCATATCATATATAGGAAACTCTATGACTGGTAATATCTGCGTATAATTGTGCATATTACGGAAAGTGATATTCTTGCAATCCCATATGCGGAAACCTATCCTCTTCGGCATAAAGGCACGGATAACGCGATACATCCACACATTTACCATTTCGATATTTTGACAATTGGACATTTCTGCCATATAACAATCAGGCCCTTCACGACCTTCTTCCTCAAACTGGAAAGCATAAATTTTCCAGTTGGCCACATTATGGAAACGGGCTTCAGTACGGACATGATGCTCCAAAGACATGGCATAAATACGTCCCGGAGTCTTCGTTTCGCTAATATAAAGCCCACTGGCAGCATACGTACTGGCTGTCCAAACATCCTTAATTGTCCCGCCGCCATTGTTTGTAATCCACAAACTCCAATACTGGTTGTCCCAAGCCATATCCTTACCGGTTTCCATGACCGGAGAAGACGGGGAACTAATCCGACGCTCGTCCCTGCGGTAAGACGACTGTCCGGAAGCATTCGGAGCAGGTTTGCGCAAGGTACCGTGCCCGCCTACAAACTTCACATCATTCAAGTACGAGCGCTCACCCGCCATCCATTTACAGCCGACAGCACGGTAATTATACGCACCGGTATTAATACCTATGCCATTCAGCATGTCGTCGCCACCTTCGGAAGATTCAACCAAAGGCACAGGCACGCCGAAACCACTGAATGCAGGCTCGCTTTCCTTCAACAGAAATTGAGTCCCAAAAGGATGCAGCCCAATCAGCTTAGTACCGGGAGACAGCTTCAACGTTCTCGTCAGGCGATACCAACCCTGGGGCACATAGATGTTTTTATGCAAAGAGACAGCTTTCTCAAAAACTTCCGTATCATCAGTCTCGCCATCACCTTTTGCCCCTAAGTCTCGGATATTGACCCATGTCTCCATTGCCGGAAGAACCGGAAGGTCCTTGCCAAGTGTAACCGGCAGTTTTGCCACCGGCTCTATTTCACATATTTCCCTGAAAGAAGAAGCATCATTCAAATCCTGATACACCAGACCGTAAGTAAACTCCTTGACTCTGTACATTTTTGCTTTTCCGGCAACTTTCTTTCCACTTTGAGCATAGCCCACCAGTACGGGAACATTCCTGCAATCCACATTCACCAGATTCAATTGCGAAAAAGTATTTCCCTCTACGCTCACCCTGACACCGGCTTCCGAAATATTCTCCCACAACGAATTCTCCACATGAAGACGGTCTGCCAGATTCTCTGCCATTTCAAAGGCAACGGGCGTATTCTTCACATGCATATTGACGATGGCAAACCCCACCTCTTTTGAATAGACAGCCGCCTTTCTCTGCCCCTCAAAGTAAGTATCGACCATCATCATAGGCCATCCCGGAGAAGTCCTGGAGGAAATTATCCCATATTCACCGCCATAAAACCTGACGTCTTCCAGTTCATTGCCAACATCATACATGCCGGCTTTCCCCGAACCAATCCGAATGTCGCAATGATTGATAAATCCATGCTGGGCAAAATGCGCACGAATGGCGACGGCTTGAGGATTACCTTTGTCTATACGGAAATCCACATTGGACACCGCACTATAGAAAGTACCTGCACCGGCATCCGAAGGCTTCCTGCCCTCTTGTGCCAGCCCTCCCGTAAACCATATCATATAATTTTGAGTAGTCTGGAAACCGGGTGTATCGGCTCCCAAATAAATCACCGGCCGTTTCTTCCCATAACCAATCAGCCGAATGGATGAGGGAATTTGAATCGTCTTGCTAATACGATAATTTCCTTCCGGCAGAAACAGTATCCCAAAGTTCTTTTCGCGCTTCACCTGATTGATTGCCTCTTGAAGTGCATCGGTCACGTCGGACTTTCCATCAGCCTTGAAGCCGTAATTCTCCGGGGTAAAGTAGAATGCTTCCGGATCGTCCGGTCTTTGCGTATAGGTGGAACCACCCTCTGCCGCCCACCCGGACGGCATATTACCGATAATCCAACAGACTATCAGCAGGTATCTCATTATTTGATAATTTCTCATTACACAGATTGTTTTAATATGGATTTTCCTTATTTAATACGTACACCAAAGAACTTGGAACGGCCTGTGACAAACAATGTATTGCCATCCTTACCGCCAAACTGTAATGTGGACGGACGTTCGGGAACACGAATCATCCCTTTCTTCTTGCCATCCTTATCAAATACATATATTTCTCCGTCAGCCACATACAAGTTCCCTTCCTTATCTACAGCAGAACCAAATTCGCCCTGCTCCACAAAATAGCTCAAGTTGGAGAGCGTGCCGTCATTGGCCACATCCATCTTCACCATTCTGCGGTCATATTCATCAGATGTATAGAAAGGCTTTCCCGGATAGGCTTCCAGCAGGGAAGAACTACGTGACAAGTCGAAATAATGAGGAATGATAGTTTTTCCATCCGGTGCCAGGAAGCACATTTCAGGAACATAGACCGACACCGCATTGAAATCGTGGAAGTCTCTCCAACGGTTAGAAGGATAAAGAGCCTTATACACGTTCTTCACTTGACCCATCGGAACACGCGGCAACAGTTTGATGGTCTCTTCCGGATTTTCCGGGTCAATGGAGTAGACTCTCATTGTATATGCGGAATTACCATATCCGCTGAAAGAAGTACCTTTTGTATCAGGCATTACCGGCATTTCCTCCGGCTTACCATTAATCAGATATCCCGGCTGCGCATCATATCTGAACAATACCAATAGATTATCTTCTGAATCAAAAGCCAGGTTGGAGGGTTTCCACGGGAAATCTGCCAGCAGCGACAAGCTGTTTGTCTCTACCGACCACTTAAAGATACGACGCATCCGATGGTCGCAGAAGTAAATGTTACCTTTACTGTCGCGCGCAATGCCTTCGGCAAATTCCAAATCAGAAGCCAATTGGTTCACCTTACCTATTTCATTGCCTAACGGTTGCTGATGAGGTTCTTTTCCGGTTACAATCAAGCGAGAAAGTTCCCACGGGCGGATGTCAATGTCTTTGTTGACATCGAACACTGCAATGTTATTCGTATATTTAATCTGAGAATAGTTATGCAGGTTCAGAAATGCGATGTTCTCGCAATTGCGGATACGTACAGAACTGTGATACGGTTCATTGACACGGATAACGCGGAACATATACAAGTTTGCAAAGGTCACATCTTTGCAGTCGTCCATCTCTATCGGTTGGCAATCGGTACTTTCGCGGCTCTCTTCCTCGGTTTGCATGCAATACACCTTCCAGTTGGACACCTTGTTGAAACGTACTTCATTTCTTACATGATGCTCGATGGACATGGCATAGATACGCCCCGGAGTAGAAGTATTGTTGGCATAGAAACCATTGGTGGCATAGGTACTTGCTGTCCAGATGTCTTTAAAGGTGCCGCCACCGTTGTTGGTCACCCACAGACTCCAATACTGGTTGTCCCAAGCAAGGTCCATGCCCGAAGCCGCTACCGGATTATCGGGAGAACTGATACGAGCCGGTCTGTTCCACCGGCCACGTGGTTCCTCAACACCCGGTTTAGGTTTCCATAAACCACCATGCCCGCCTACAAACTTCACGTCATTCATATAAGAATCTGCATTTGCCATCCACTTCACACCTACAGCACGATAGTTATAACCGCCGGTATTGATACCAATGCCCACCAGCATATTTGCACCGCCTTCCGAAGATTCCACCATCGCTTTCGGACCGCCAAAACCACTGAATGCAGCAGTACTTTCGTCCAGCCGGAACTGAGTGCCAAAAGGATGCAGGCCTATCAACTTGGTATCGGGCTTCATCTTCAAAGTTTCGGTAATGCGATACCAGCCCTGGGGCACATAGATATTATCGTACTTGTCAATAGCCTCCTGGATGGCCTTCGTATCATCCGTTTCCCCATCTCCCTTTGCACCGAATTCGCGCAGATTCACCCATGTTGCCATTGCAGGCAGTGCAGGGATGTCCATCAGTTGGGCAACCGGCATCTTCTGTATCGGTTCAATATCAACCAACGTTTCATATTCCGGCATATCCACCATGTTATCCATCTGCAAGCCGTGGTCGTATGACTTTACCTTATAGATTTTATGAGCAACATGGGTGGCCGTATTGCTACGGGTATATTTCGCCAAGGTCGGTACATTCTTACAATATACATTGCGAAAGGTTATCTGATTGTTGCTGTTGTTCTCGTTGGTAATCACCACTGCCGGACCACTTACATTTTCAAAATAGCTGTTTTCCAAAAATAACTTGTCGCAATAATTAGGGTCAATATCAAATACAGCCGGAACATTCTTGGCATACAGATTCACCATTGCCAAACCGGACTCCTGACAACGAAGAGCAGCTACACGTTGTCCCTCAAAATAAGAGTCGACCATCATTACCGGCCATCCGGGAGAAGCTTTTGTCGTATAAATGCCATAATCTCCCCCGTAAAAAGCAACGTTTTCCAACTCATTGCCCACATCGAACAGACCAGCCTTGCCTTTACCTATGTATACGGCCACATAACTGATAAAACTGTGTTGGGCAAAGTGTGTGCGTAGCGCCACTGCATGCGGATTACCATCTTCTATGCGCAAGTTGATATTCGACATGGCACTGTAGAACGTACTGGCACCGGCATCACGGGGTTTCTCACCTTCCTTGACAACGGCTCCCGTAAACCAGAACATGTATTTAGCTTTTCCTTTATCATCAGCTACTTCCTCCTGAAAACCCGGAGAATTCTTAGCCAGAATAAATTCCGGGCGATTCTTTCCATAGCCAATCAAACGAATAGCCGTAGGAATATAAATGGTCTTGCTGATTTTATATTTACCTTCAGGGATAAAAAGGATTCCGAAATTCTTTTCTTTCTTCACTTGATTAATCGCTGCCTGCAAAGCATCCGATACATCCATCTTTCCATCCGCCTTTATAGGATAGTTCTCGGGAGTGAAATAAAAAGCTTCGGAGTCATTGGGTTTTAGAGGATATATCGAATTCAATTGTACAGCATACAACTGAGTACATATCATCCCCAGCAAAATTAAAATAATCGTGTTCAATTTCTTCATGGTCTTATTTTTAATGTATGGATAAAAAAAGACGTTCTGCCGTCAAGCAGAACGTCTCCCTCTGCTATAAATTACAATTTTATAACTACTACCGGCGCATAATTATGCCGTACAGTGCCCACACCCGAAACATCAGCCAGAGCGCCAATACGGAAATAATAATTCTTGCTGTATTTCAAGACATCAGCATTTTGTCCCAGATCGATGGACAATGTATAAATATCAGCGCTATTTATAGCAGTACTCGGACTAAACACTTGCTTATCAGTCCCTCCATTCAACGTCAATTTCACATTGTTACCTACCCACATATCTGAAAAAGCAAACAGCTGAATCTCTTTCAATTTCACTTCTTGTTTACCAGCTTCCAACGAGAATGTAGCAGTAATTACATTGCCATTCTTTTCTACTTTTGGACTTTTGACGCGAATATAAGGAATAACCTTGAAATCATACACATTATCCCCTGACTTAACAACAAAATCCTTCACTTCAAATGGATAAAAATTCCCATTTTCAAAACGGACATCATAAGTGGCAGCAAAAACCATATTGTTACGATATTCTCCGGTATTTGTGATATACCAGGTTTGATCCGTAGCATTAGTAAATCCATGCTCCCTCACTTTAATTGCATTACCGTTTTCCATATCAGAACCTACAAGTTCACCAGTCTGTTCGTCAAGGATAGAACCATGTATGGAAGCATCCGGTCCCTCATAATTATCAATTTCACAAGATGTCAATGCGAATAAGAAGCATGACACAAATAACAATATCTTTTTCATAACTTTCTACTTAATATTATTCAAATTAATGACCTGGATTCTGAACTAAACCATTCGTGGCAATATTAGGTATGCCCCTATAGTAGTTGATGTTCTGGAAAGTACGCCCTCCTCTTGTTTCGTCACCAAAGTAGTTCACCCTTGCAAAGACATATTTAGGCTCTGCACCACGCAAGTCAAGCATCGGCACCAAAGCTTTACGAATTCTATTATTGCTGAACTCAGTATGGAATTCCCTACGACGATTCATATCCCAAAAACGCTTTCCTTCAAACGCCATCTCCACACGACGTTCCTTCAGGACATTCTCCAATGTCAAAGATATCCGGTCGGTGTGTCCGGCTCTACGTCGCAAAGCATTCAAATAGTTCTCAGCCAATTCCTTATCGCCCAATCCACTACCATTTTCCACAACAGCCTCAGCATAATTCAGGTAGACTTCTGCCAAACGCATATCAATATAAGAGGTAGTGGACGAAAGACGGTCGGGAGACATGCTCTCGCCCTCGGGCATATACTTACGGACTCCAAAACCTGTAGCAGTCCAATTGGCATCCTCACCACTGTTCACATTATTAAATCCGGAGAACATGGTTTCACCTTCGGCTCCTAAAGCATAATATGTTGTTCCATTTTTCTGAGTAGACTCGTTTGAATAAGCCACATAGCTATTATTGTCCTTGATAAATCCGCCCTGGATAATAATCTCAGTGCCGGCATAAGATGAACCCGGCACAACCACACTTGCCAACAGACGTGCATCCTTGTTGGCAAACGGTTCATACAAATCGTTGTATTTAACAAAAGGTACCGACATCAAGGTGTTCACTACAGAAGCATTATTCATATTATGGAAATTAGCGATATAAGCATCTTCATTCCCATCCGTACGAGTTACAATCTTTGCACTTTTTCCCGTGCCGTCATCCGTATAATCTTCAAACAAATCAACGATTTCCAACATCGGATTGAAACGTCCATATTTCAGAGCGCCCGGATTGACTTGAGGAAGGATATTAAACTGAGCATAGCTATGTCCCTGATTAGTATTGGTTGTTCCATTAAGATACGCTTTACTGAAAATAATCTCTTCATTCTGGTCATTCAGGAACAAGGTCTGGAAGTTTGATGCAGCCTCCTTAACAGTAGCCGGAGCAGGCTTATAAAGAGATTTACCGGAATTCTCTATAAGGAACTTAGATGCTTCAATACATTCTTTATAGAATGCATCGGCATCGGCAGAAGTCATTCCACCCACCAGTTTCTGAGTGACAGCCTCACCAGCCAAAGGTGCCAGATTCCAATACTTGGCTACAGAAGCTGCATGAAGTGCAACTCTTGACTTCAACGCATAAGCTGCCCACTTGGTTACGCGATACAAATCCGAACCAGAAGTCGCATCGGGCAAAGTAGCAGCAGCAAGGGTACACTCATTCAATACAAATTTCCAAGTATCCAACTCTGTACTGCGAGGAACTGCCACAGCACCCGGTCCACCATTGGCATAATCATCGTCCTGCACTTTGTCAATCAGAGGAACGCCGCCATATCTTTTTACAAGCCCATAATACATATAAGCACGTGCAAAATGGGCTTCACCAGTCATACGATCCGCATCTGCAACAGAAATTGTTCCGGCTTCTTTGGCTTTCTCTACATTCTGCATAAAAATATTCACCTGACGAATATCTCCATAGGGCCAATAATTGAATCCTTCGTAACCTATACCCACTCCTCCGTCACTACGGGTAGCTTCGTCGGTGAGAAATGCCAAATTAGTAGTTTCATTCACACCATCATAACCGCGTTGATTAAAACCAGCGTTCGGACGATAATTAAAATCTTCCATAGGAATCATGGTATATATGTTTGCCAATAGTGCCTTTACACCACCTTCTGTCTCCAATAACTGATCGGGAGACACTTTATCCAGCGGTTCAAGTTCCAAGAAGGCATTACAACCGGACAATCCCATCAATGCACATAATGAGAATATCGATAAAATATTTTTTTTCATGGTATTTCAGAATTAAAAGTTTATGTTTAACCCAAAGTTATAAGTTCTCATCAACGGATATGCCAAGTTGGCTCCCCAATCCCTTTCCTCACGTTCGGGATCAGCATCCTTCAAAGCCTTGTTACAGAACGTAAACAGATTTGAACCATTGACAAAGATACGGGCACTGTTCAACCCGATTCTTTTCATAAATGATTTTGGCAGATTGTAACCAATCTCCATACTCTTCAAACGGAGATAAGTAGCTTGCGGAAGCCAAACGGAAATACCATAATTCCATCTACTACCATTATCCGAAGTATTAGAGAAATTGTGGCGTAATGCCGGATAATAGCCGGCTACCCATTGTGTGGCAGGATTATACGGATCATCTGTTATATTTGCAGGATGCCAACGATCTACATATTTCGCAATTAAATAAGATTTATTTGTCTTGCCACCATATCCCCAAACATCATCATTGGCATATCCGATGGAATAACCGGAAGCTCCTTGAAACAGCATATTGAGATCAAAATTCTTATAAGAAGCCGCCAAAGTCAACCCATACTGGATAGGAGGATTTGCACCGGTTGCCCAAAACTCCGGAACACGGTCACTGCTGTTAATTCTACCATCACCATTCAGGTCAAGCAATCTGTAACTACCCGGAAGCATCTTAGAGTTACCCAAGTTCCCACCAATCAAAGGAGCCGTTTCATACTGTTCCAAAGAAGTATATTGGCCATCGTATTTATACAACCACATCACATTACTGTTACGGTTTTCCTTTCCATTCAGCCATCTATCCATAGAACTGGTATATTCTGCATGTTCCACATGCAGACTTCTTTCACGGGCATACGTAAAATTAGCACTTACTGAATATGAGAAGTCCTTACCGATTTGTCCTCTGTGTCCCAATTCAATCTCAAAACCCCGGTTCCGGTTAGAATTCAGATTTTCCTTCGGGAAACTTGCACCAAATGTATCAGGAGCAGATTGTGCACGGTCGGCCAAAATGCCTTCATTCTTACGATTGAACCACTCGATAGTACCACTCAACTTACCGTTCCATAAGTCAAAATCCAGACCTACATTGGAAATAGAAGATGTAACCCAAGAAAGCCGGTCAGTCACTACACCAGGAGCTACCATACCCATAATCTGGCTGGCACCATCAAAAACATAACCATTAGAAGCCGAATTATAAGCAGATACATATTGGAAAGGATCACCGGCATCATATCCACTTTGTCCAAAAGAACCCCTGATTTTCAAATTAGTAATAAACGGCAAATTGTCCTTGATGAAACTTTCTTCCGAAAGTCGCCATCCGGCACTTACCGACGGGAAGAACGTCCAACGCTTAGAAGGAGCATAACGATAAGAACCATCATAACGCCCTACTACTTCCAACAAGTATTTACCGGCATAATCATAGTTCGCACGCATCAGATAGGCTGCCAAACGGCCAAAACTACGATACCCTGAATTGGTAGCTGTACCCGGACTTGCCTGATTCAAAATATCATTAGTAAACAACTCTGAATATTGCCGGGAACCGGATAATTCATCGCGTCGTGTACTGTTCAACTCTGCCACAGCTGTCACATTCAAATTGTGCTGATTGAAAGAACGCATATAATTAGCCTGCAACCTGCCATAAATCTTCTGATATATTCTCATCGTATTGGAATAAGCATCAGTACTACCTCCCGTACCGGCAGGCGCATCTGTATAATAATCATACAACGGATAAGAACGATTTAAAGAAGAGTTGTTACGATTGTTACCGTCAAATGACCCCAAAAGACTCAATGCCAACCCTTTTACAAAAGGAACTTGCCAATTCAATTCCACATCGGCAGAATACGTCAGGCCTCTGTTCTTGCGATAACCGTCTATATCCGGATCAACCAACGCAAAAGGATTCTTGTTTTCAGGACCGATTGCAGACAAATGATTGGGATTATTAATCGTATGAGTACCGATACCACGGTCATTAACCATCAAAGTCTTAAAAGTCCACATAAAATCCTCTCTCGGCCTTTGGGTTTCATCCCAACGCCCGGACAGATTCACATTCAGTTTCAGCCCTTTCGTAAGCTCTGCAGTCAGGTTACTTCTCAGATTATATCTATGATAGTATTGGATACCACTCTTCAGCAAACCATTATCGCCATTATAGCCGAAGCTCACATAATATTTCACCTTATCCGTTCCGCCTCTCACAGAAACAGTATGCGATTGCTGGAACGCCAGTTTATTCATAAACATGTCAATCCAGTTATTGTCTGTATAACCCTTAGCCCCGGTTCTATACAGTTCCAGAATATCGTCAGTGTATTCAGGGGCAGCCTGGTCATTACGTGCCCTTTCATTGGCCAACATGCGATAAGTATAAGCATCTACCGTTTCTTCCATACCCGTGGCATTCTTCATACCGAACAATGCCGAGTAAGATACTCTGGTCTTTTCGGCCACACCTTTTTTGGTAGTAACAATGATTACGCCATTAGCCGCATTCATACCATAAATAGCGGCAGAAGCATCTTTCAAAATAGAGATACTTTCTATATCCTCAGAATTCAGCTGTGCAAGTTCTTCAGTACCTTCACGCGTGATACCATCAATTACCACCAACGGGTCACCATAACCGCGAATGCTCACCATATTGTCGAAAGTTCCCGGCTCTCCGGTTTTCTGGCGAATCAATAGTCCCGGCATCTTACCTTGAATATTGCTAATCAGATTCTCGGTCTTGGTCGTAGCTATTTCATCAGCACCAATGGCTGCAATGGCACCGGTCAGTGATTCTTTCTTCTGTACACCATATCCTACAACAACCACTTCATCCAATATCTCAGCATCTTCTACCAAAACTATCTTGAACGAATTTCGGCCTGCAACCTTTATGTTTTGTGTCTTATAACCTACATAGCTTATTATAAGAGTAGCATCAGAGCCCACATTGGTCAGAATGAAATTACCGTCAATGTCTGTTATGACACCGTTGGTAGTTCCCTGCACCAAGATACTGGCACCAATCACCGGTTCACCGGTTGCATCGACCACAGAACCTTTCACCGTCGCAGCCTGCAAAGCCATCTGTACCCCATCAGCTCCTACAGCTTTATCATAAAGGATTATATTACGGTCCAATATCTTATAGCCTATATTGGTTCCTTTGAATACATCATTCAGAACCTTGAATATGGTTTTGTTATTTGCCCGGACCGATACACGGCGCTTAACGTCAATCTGCTTGTTGTTGTAGAAGAAAACAAATTCGGTACCTTGTTCCAGCTCCGTCAGTACTTCATCAACAGTCTTGTTCTCAAGAGCAATGTTTACCATTGTCTTTTGAGCATAACCTTCATTGGCAAAAGTCATACCAACCAAACAAAACAACATAAATAATGTGCATCTCATAGCAAGAGGAATTTTTTTCATGCATCTCATCAGGACACTTTTTGCCCTAAATGATTGGATACAATAGTGTTTTTTCATAATTTTGTATTGATTTCTAGTGAAAAAATAAAGTTACTTTATCTGTCGCCAAACAGATATTTAAAAGTTACTGTGTTTCATGCAGGAAAATGCGCCAACATTTTCCTGCATGTTTTTCTAAACGGACTTGTGTTTCATCATACTACTTTTTAAAGGGTTAATAAACTTCTATTACCTGTCTCTCGGCATCCACATCACCATCTTCAACAAACTTGAAATGAATATTCGAGGATATTCGGAAGTGCTCCAATATTCGCTCCAAACGTTGTTTGGTAAATGTAGCCGTAAAGGAATTCTGCTTCAATGAAGCCTTTTTCAGAATGAATTCCACATTATATCTTTTGCTCAAACTCTTCAATATATCTTCAAACGGAGTGTTCCTGAAAATCAAACGTCCGTCCTTCCAACATGTTTCCACGTCTACATTGACTTCTTTCACAACGACCTTTTCCCGCACTATATCATAAATAACCTTTTGCCCCGGTATCATCATTACATTATTTCTCCTGCCGTTATTCACATAGGAGAAACTGACTTTACCCGAAACCAAAGTGGTCTGTACCGTCCTGCTCCCTTTGTAAGCCTCTACGTTGAACTCCGTTCCATGTACCACTATCTTGGAATTGTTCAGCGTGCCGACAATGAACTTCTTTTCATCTTTTGCGACAGAAAAGAATGCTTCACCCACCAACTTCACTTCCCTTTTATCATCGGCAAACCGGGAAGGATAACGCAACGACGACGACGAGTTCAGAACGACTTCCGTTCCATCCGGCAATTCGACAGAAGTAGTCATTCCCGGATTTGTCCTGACTTCCATCATATGTATCTCTTCTTTATCCTTGTCCCAATAAAGGATAGACCACGATACCATCAAAGGGATGAATAAAATGGCGGCCGCCCGTTGCATCCCTCTAAATAATACCTGATACCTATTGACCTTTTTCTGTTTCATCTTACGATGTACATCCTCCAAGGCCTTCTTTACATCCAGCCTGGATGAAATCTGCGCCATGTCCGCCGCCAGGCCGAGTGTCTGAACCTGGCGGGCTGTCCTGCGGTTCTCTTCCGATGCTTCCAGCCACTCCTCTACCAGAGCAGTTTCATCTTCCGTTGTCTCTCCTTCATAATACCTGAGAAGCAGGTCCTCCATTCCCTCTCTTTTTACCATAATTTTTATTGCTAGCTTTAATCTAAAGACAAACGGGTGAAAAGAACTCCTAAACAAAAAGCTAAAAATATTTTATATACTTAGATTATAATGGGAAAAAAAGCTATTTTTGCCCAACAATAATGAACCCCCACCCTATGAGAAACAGACCATTAGAAGATACATCTTTATTATCCGCCATACAAAAAGGAGATAGAAGTGCTTTTGATGTGTTATTTCAAAAGTACTATTCTGTGCTCTGCACCTACTGCTATCGTTTTGTCCGGTTGGAAGATGCAGAAGAGATTGTTCAGGACGTCATGCTATGGCTTTGGGAAAACCGCGAAAGACCCATTATCGAATATTCGCTCAAGCAATATCTGTTCAAGGCTGTCTACCATCGTTGCATGACCCGGATTGCCCAAAATGAAGTGAAGCAACGGGCAGACACCGCTTACTATGAACGAATGTTCGCCATGCTGCAGGAGGTGGATATCTATCAAATCAACGAATTAAGCAAGCATATACAAAGGGCCATCAACGAACTGCCGCCTACTTATAGGGAAGCTTTCATCATGCATCGTTTCCAGAATCTGAGTTACAAGGAAGCTGCCGAACTACTCAACGTTTCCCCAAAAACGGTAGACTACCGCATTCAGCAGGCTTTGAAGATTTTAAGGGTCAAGCTGAAAGATTATCTGCCACTGATATTGATGCACCTGCTCACCTCGCATTAAGACCATACAAAAGCAGAACGTCCCCTATACCTTGCCGGCTACACACCGGGACTTAGCCCTAAAGAGTATAGGACTGAGAGGTCAAAACATCCGGATGTTTTACCCCAATACATGGGGATGTTTTCACCCAAAACACCCGGATGTATTACCCCAAAACATCCGGGTGTTTTAATGGAAAGGATGCGGATGTTATGACCTCTCAGTATACGGGTCAGACCGGTTCAGTCCTGCTGGGAGAGGCACTAAGTCCCTATATATCCCGTATTCATTAATTATTCTAAAAAAAGTTAGGGAAAACTCCGGGCCACCGGTCATATAAGCAAGAAGCAACCCTATTATTATCATAACCTCAAAATGCACGCAATGAGAAAACTGATTATCCTATTGTCAGCGCTGGTGTACGTCATCCATGCACAAGCGCAATTTTCAGTGACAGCCCATCAGGAAGGATGGGACAATATTCCTCCACAAGTACAAAAACCGGGATTTTCCTTTCAGCAATCCGTATTTGCCAATATGGACGGGGACGATGCCCTTGAAGAAGTAATGCTTTTCGGACGTGACAACGGACACTACCCCACTTTCGACCTTTTCAAGGCCTACTATGCAATCGTAGACAACTATACCAAAGAAGTACAATACATTTCCGACGAGATTTATGTCACCGACAAGTACAATCTCCTTGTAGAAGACCGCAACAAGGACGGCATCTCCGAGCTCTACATATCCTACTTCAAAGACGGAAAGTTCAGCGTAGACGAACAAGGTTACAATCTGCGCACCACACGCTGCTACGACCGTATAGAATGGAACCCTACTGGCAAAAACTTTAAATCTTCCGGAAAATGAAAACAAGACTGACACTTATCCTGGTACTCCTTATTTATATAGGAGCTGCCTCGCACACACACGCACAGCAAAAGAAAGTAATCAAAACCATGATGATAGCCGGGCAGGACGGCAGCCATTATTGGCAAGGCGCCTGCGAAGCCATGAAGCAGATATTGGAAAACAGCGGAATGTTCAAAGTGGATTTTGCCTTTACACCCGACTTTGGTGGAGACATCGCCACCTTCAAACCCGATTTCCACCAATATGATTTAATCGTCATCAACTACGGCGGAGCTACATGGACAGAGCCCGTACGCAAGAATTTCGAGAAATACGTTGCCGATGGAGGCGGTGTGGTAGTGATACATTCTTCCGTCGTCCCGATGGCCGACTGGAAAGAATACAACGAGATAATAGGCATGGGGGCATGGGACGGACGAAACGAAAAGGACGGTCCGTATCTGTACTGGAAAGACGGACAATACGTCTACGACTACTCTCCGGGGTATGCCGGCTACCACGGCTTGCAGCACGAAACCGTCATAGAACACCGCGCCCCCCATCATCCTATCCTGCAAGGATTGCCTCCTCAATGGAAACACTTCAAGGACGAGATATATACCCGCCTACGCGGTCCGGTAAGAAACATGGAAATATTGGCAACCGCCTACGAACGCGGACGGCATGAACCGTTGATGTGGACAGTAAGCTACGGAAAAGGGCGCATATTCGTCGACCTCCTGGGGCACTGCGGCAACGACCCGAACATGACTTACTCCATGCGCTGCACCGGTTTCCAGGTGACTTTACTCCGGGGATGCGAATGGGCTGCCACCGGCGCCGTCACCCAAGAAGTTCCCGCAGATTTCCCACTGAAGGATACTTATACATTACGTCCGGAGTTCAAGGCTCCTTTTCATGCTTACCCTGAAACCAAACACTGAATACCATGAAATACATCATCCGAACACTGCTGCTGGCATGCTGCTGCATGCAGGCACAAGCACAAGCTCCGTGGAAACCCGATACGGAACTGGAGAAACAATTACAGCAAAGCAATCATGTGCACCGCATAATGAAAGCTAATCCCGCACACGCCGGACTGACGCGGTGGGAAAAGAAAGAGGTATTGAAAAGCAGGGGACTCCCCCTGGCCGAAGATTTCGGCGCTCTGCGCCACACCGGACCCGGAACCATACATGTAGACCGTAAAGTCACTGTCTCAGGCAAAGGAAGTGTCCGTCTGGACACTCCTGCCTCCTTGGGCAAGAAGAATCCAACAAACCGGAATTACGCCACCCCGGAGATTATCCGTCCCCTCGACCGGGAAGACTTGCGGGAATACAACCGCTTTTCCGTTTGGGTATATGTGGATGCACTGGGCGTTTATCTGACCTTTGCCGGATTCACCCTATACAATGAAGGGGAGAAAATCATGCCGACTCCCGGACGCTTTGAAGGACAACACTTCGAGACTGTCTATCCCAACAAATGGCAGCACATCATATGGGAAATACCGGACCTATACCGTGATTGTGTCACAGGCTTTTCGGTAAACATCATGCTGGCAGGTGCTCCTGCAGGAGCCAGCGAACACATGAGCCTATACATAGACGACATGCGCATCGAAAAGGTAGAAGCGGAAAACAGCCGGGGATTCGACCTGCGAAAAGATGCAATGGCCTACTGCCACAGCGGATACAAGCCGGGAGCACGCAAGCAGGCTTTGGTGCAGCACATGCCGGAAAGGGCTTTCAGCCTGCACGATGCCGCCACGGGACAAACCGTTTATCAAGGTACGGCCAGTCCTCTGAATCAGGACAAGAAGCTGGACAAAGGATTTCTTGTACTGGACTTCAGCAGTTTCAATACGCCCGGACAATACTTCCTCTCCATCGGTGATGTACAATCAAAGCCTTTCCCCATCGGAAATGATGCCTACCTGTCTACCGCCTGGCACACGCTGAACTTCTTCTTTTCCGAACGTTGCGGTTTCGACCAGCCCGGCATTCATCAGGAATGCCATCAGGATGTATTCGCCTATCATCCCGACGGACGGAGCATGAGCATTGCCGGAGGATGGCACGATGCAGCCGACCTGACTCAAGGAACGGGAAATACAGCCGAATCGTGCATCGCCCTCCTCGAAATGGCCGGTGCCGTACAAGGCAAAGACAGTATCTTCTACGAACGCCTGCTGGAAGAGGCACGCTGGGGAGTGAACTGGATTCTGCGTACCCGCTTCGGTGACGGCTACCGACTGGGTGGACTGATTATCGGCATTTGGACAAAGAATATCCGTGGTGACAAAGACGACATGCAGACAGAAGCACGAAATACGCCTACGGACAATCTGAAAGCCGCTTCCAGTTGCGCACTCGCCGCCCCTCATTTTGAAAAGAAAGACCCAGTGTTTGCACGGTGGTGCCGGAACAGTGCCATTGAGGACTTCCAATTCGCCATCGACCTGCTGGATACGCAAAGGACGGAACAGAACGAAACCGAACTTTATGCCCTTGCCACCGTCACAGCCATGCGTTTGTACCGCCTTACACAAGATGTTTACTATCTGGACTGGGCAACCCGGCTGGCACGTACCGTCATGGCGGGCCAACAGTTGGAAAAGCGTACCGACTGGAAAATCCCCCTACGAGGTTTCTTCTATGAATCTTCCCGGAAAAAACGTATTCTGGCCTATTATCACCAAAGCCAAGAGCACTTGATGGCCGAAGGACTCTCGATGCTACTGACAGATGCCCCTACCCATCCGGACGTCCCGTTGTGGAAGGCATCCTGTGAAGCCTATGCAGACTATCTACGCGGGATTTCACAACTGATTGAGCCGTACGGCATACTGCCAAGCGCCGTATACGAGGTGGATAATACCGATTATAAGAATCTGTACCACGAAGGAGAGCAGGTAGGGCTTCCCAGCCTGGAAGAATACAATGCACAAGTGCGCAACGGCATCCCTCTCTCGAAGGATTTCTATCTGCGCCGTTTCCCCGTCGCCTATCAGTTCAGGGGATTCCACGCTGTTGTCATGGGCAAAGCCAAAGCTGCCTTTATTCTTGCACGCCTATTCAACGACAAAGCGTTAAGGGATATTGCAACCCGCCAGGTAGAGTATATATTGGGCTACAACCCGTTTGCCATGAGTACCGTTTATGGAGACGGATATGACTACCCGCCACTTTACGGAGCCTATGCCGGAGATGTGGTGGGAGCTGTACCCGTAGGAATCGAAACATTCGAAAATGAGGACGAACCCTACTTCCCGATGCAAAATAACTGCACTTACAAGGAAATCTGGACACACACCACCGCACGCCTAATGTGGTGTGTAGTAGAACTGTTCAAATAAACAGTTCATTATACCGCTAAAAAAAGCTCCGGAGTTGAAGGTTCCGGAGCTTTTTCTCTGTTTTTATGTGACGGACAGTTATGCCTTTTTCAATGCTGCAATACTTTCCTTGAGAGATTTGATGATACTTTCAGCATCTGCCTGCTTCTTGCGTTCCATCTCAAGAACGGCGGCAGGAGCATTATTCACAAACTTCTCGTTACCCAGCTTCTTCAGCACACCCTGCAAGAATCCTTCCTTATGCTTCAGTTCGGCCTCCATACGGGCTATCTCGGCTTCCACGTCAATCATATTACCCAAAGGTACGGCATATTCCGTAGTACCTACCATGAAGGAAGCAGCACCGTCGGCCTTGTTCTCCACTATATTGATGGAGGAAAGGTTACACATTTTCATGATAACCGCGTTGAATGCCACAACCGGATTCTCACCGATAACCTGCAACTCAAGTGCCTCTTTTTGGGCGATGTTCTTCTGCAAACGGATGGAACGGATATTGCTGATAACCTCTTTCACCACTTCAAACTCCCGGATGATATCCTCATCTACCAATGCCGACATTGACAACGGGCTTACCATCAAGCTCTCACCGTCTGTACGGTCGCAAAGATGCTGCCACAACTCCTCTGTAATAAATGGCATGAACGGATGGAGCAGATGCAACAAGTTATCAAAGAAACCGATAGTTGCTTCATACACTTTCCGGTTGATGGGCTGGCCGTATGCCGGTTTAATCATTTCCAGATACCAGGAAGAGAATTCGTCCCAGAACAGTTTGTAAACAGCCATCAGCGCTTCACTCAAACGGTACTTGCTGAACAAATCAGCCACTTCGGCAGCCACTTCATTCTGCTTGGCCTCAAACCAGCGTATTGCCAGTTCTGAAGCTTCCGGTACCGGAACTTCCGCACTGACTTCCCAACCTTTAATCAGACGGAAAGCGTTCCATATCTTATTATTGAAGTTACGTCCTTGCTCACACAGTGCATCGTCAAAGAGGATGTCATTGCCAGCAGGAGCTGAAAGCATCATGCCCATACGTACACCATCGGCACCGTATTTCTCAATCAAATCCAGCGGGTCGGGAGAATTACCCAACGACTTGGACATCTTACGTCCCAGCTTGTCACGGACAATACCCGTAAAATAAACATTCTGGAACGGCATCTTACCTTCATATTCATAGCCTGCCATAATCATACGGGCTACCCAGAAGAAGATAATGTCCGGACCGGTCACCAAGTCGCTGGTAGGATAATAGTAGTTTATCTCCTCGTTACCCGGATTGTTGATACCGTCAAACAAAGAGATGGGCCACAACCAGGAGGAGAACCAAGTATCCAGGCAGTCCTCATCCTGACGAAGGTCTTCCAGTTTAAGGTCTGCATTACCCGTTTTCTCTTTTGCCAATGCCAAGGCTTCTTCGGGAGTGGCAGCCACTACATAACCACCTTCCGGCAAAAAATAAGCAGGAATGCGATGCCCCCACCATAACTGGCGGCTGATACACCAGTCCTTGATATTTTCCAACCAGTTCTTGTACGTATTCTTATATTTGGCAGGATAGAACTTCAACTCATCATTCATCACCGGCGGCAAAGCCATGTCGGCAAAGTGCTGCATCTTCAAGAACCACTGCATGGAAAGTTTCGGTTCGATGGGCACGTTGGTACGTTCGGAGAAACCTACCTTGTTGGTATAGGCTTCCACTTTCTCCAACAGACCGGCAGCAGCCAGGTCCTTCTCAATCTGCTCGCGCACATCGAAACGGTCCATACCGATATACAAGCCGGCAGCTTCACTAAGCGTTCCGTTATCATTGAAGATGTCAATGCTCGGCAGATTGTACTTCTCACCCAGCATGTAGTCGTTCACATCGTGGGCAGGAGTTACCTTCAGACAACCGGTACCGAACTCTATATCTACGTAATCGTCCTCGATAACCGGAATAACACGTCCTACCAACGGAACAATCACCTTCTTACCCTTCAACCAGGTATTCTTGGGGTCATTCGGATTGATGCACATGGCTGTATCTCCCATGATGGTTTCAGGGCGGGTGGTAGCAACCACTACATAACGTCCTTCGGGGTCACCTTCTACCATATACTTCAGATAGTACAGCTTGCTGTGCTCTTCCTTATAGATTACTTCCTCGTCACTAAGTGCGGTCAGTGCCTTAGGGTCCCAGTTCACCATGCGGACACCACGATAAATCAGACCTTTGTTATACAAGTCAACAAAAACCTTGAGCACGCTTTCACTGCGTTTCTCATCCATAGTAAAAGCTGTACGATCCCAATCGCAAGAAGCACCCAGCTTGCGGAGCTGCTTCAAGATGATGCCGCCATGTTCGTCAGTCCATTCCCAGGCATGCTTCAAGAACTCGTCGCGGGTAAGGTCTGTCTTCTTGATGCCTTGTGCGGCAAGTTTGTTCACCACCTTGGCCTCGGTAGCAATGGATGCATGGTCGGTTCCCGGCACCCAGCAGGCATTCTTGCCTTCCATGCGGGCACGGCGTACCAGAATATCTTGTATGGTATTATTAAGCATGTGTCCCATGTGCAACACACCGGTGACGTTGGGGGGCGGGATGACGACGGTGTAAGGCTCACGACCATCGGGTTTCGAACTGAATAATTTGTGGTCCAACCAATACTGGTACCACTTTCCCTCCACGTCAGCGGGATTGTACTTACTTGCTAATTCCATGTTTTTAAATCTCTATAATTAATTTATTGCGAATAACGGGCGCAAAATTAATGAATTAAAATTTAAATATATATTTTTGTCCCTACAAAACAGTATATAAAATGAGGGGGAAGCTAAAAATCCGATATATCATATTAATTGTATTACTGTCTGTCGTATGGGCAACGCAGCTCATTCCAAGCTTGGGAGAAGTGTATGCACAGTCCGTATATCCGGTAATTTCCCATATCCTGTCCTCCTTTTCAAAACTCATACCTTTTGCCGTAGGCGACTTGTTCATTTTCCTCAGCATCATCGGGCTCCTCTTCAATCCCATCAGGGCACGCTATATCCAGAAGAAGAAGTGGAAACAGATTCTGCTGAACGAAATGGAATACTTGCTGTGGATATATGCATGGTTCTATCTGGCATGGGGACTGAACTACTCACAGAAAGATTTCTATGGCAGGACAAACATTCCTTATACTGCCTATACTCCCGAAATCTTTCAGTCATTTGTAGACAACTATATAGACAAGCTGAATGCTTCCTATACAGATGTCACCTCCATTGACGAACCATTGGTCTGCCGGGAAAGCGTACACGGATACAACCAAATCAGCGATACGCTGGGGATACATCGCCCTCCCCACTCCTCTCCGCGCGTGAAGACCATGCTTTTCACTCCGTTCATTTCCATGGTCGGTGTTACGGGAAGCATGGGACCTTTCTTCTGCGAATTCACGCTGAACGGCGATTTGCTTCCACCACAATATCCTGCTACTTATGCCCACGAGCTGGCACACTTTTTAGGCATCACCAGCGAGGCAGAAGCCAACTTCTACGCTTACCAGGTCTGCACCCGTTCGCAGGTGAAAGAGATTCGTTTCAGTGGGTATTTCTCCGTACTCCCACATGTGCTGGGCAATGCCCGCCGACTGATGAGCGAAGAAGAATACGCAGAACTTTTCAACCGGATACGTCCTGAAATCATAGAACTGGCCCAAAAGAACCAGCAATACTGGATGGAGAAATACAGTCCGCTCATCGGAGACATCCAGAACTTTATCTACGACTTGTACCTTAAAGGAAACAAGATTCAAAGCGGACGCAAGAACTATTCGGAAGTAATAGGCTTGCTTATCTCATACGAAGAATGGAAAAACTAAATTTCAAAATCATGCATACAAGAAAAGAACAGATGGAAGCCTTCGGCCGCTTCCTCGACATACTCGACGAGCTGCGCGAGAAATGTCCCTGGGACCGCAAGCAGACCAACGAAAGCCTGCGCCCCAATACCATCGAAGAGACTTATGAACTTTGTGACGCCCTGATACGCGATGACAAGAATGACATCTGCAAAGAGCTGGGCGATGTGCTGCTGCATGTGGCTTTTTATGCAAAGATAGGCTCCGAAACCGGTGATCCTCGGAAATCAGGCTGTACTCGCTTCCGTTGTCTGCACTGTCCAGAATGTCTGCTGCTGCATCCGGTGAAGAGAACAGGTTTACACCATCCCAGTTGACCTTGACGCCCTGTGTACCATAGACATTTGCCAGATATTCTGCATCTTCTCCGTATGCCAGATAATCATTCTTGATATATCCTTCCACGCCGTTTGAAATGATGTGTGACCATTTCTCGCCCTTTTCGATCAGGTCTGCAGATGCTCCCTTTGGAAGATAGCCGACGATCTCACTTTTGGTGGATGCATTTGCACGGATGTTGACCTGTGTATCTACATCTGCCACTGCACGATAAGACCACACGCTGTCTTCTATATTATTACTGTCTGTAGACGGTGCTGCAAAAACAACTGTGGAAGATAATACTGTAAATGCAAATACCGTCGCACTGCCGCAAAGTACCGTTTTCATTCTTGCTTTCATGTAAAAAAACCTCCTGAACTCCTATAACTTCACGCTTTTTTGGCATTTTTGTTATATTTGTTACAAATGTATTAACTTTTGTTACGTTTGCATCATATAACAGTTACAGTATTTTGTCAACCTTTTTTTATCTTCGTCAAGTGATGAGAAGCAAAGGATTGCACTCCCACTAAGATAGCCTCCGGCGGATTGCAGAGGCATTCTTGAATTTTAAAGTTTGAGGATATACCGCAAAAAAACATTGCTCTCATAAAGAAAGGTGAGAATCGGACTTTCTTTTATCATCGAAAGCAGCTGGCTTCCGATCTCTGTGTTGGAGCAGATCGCCACTACCAGAAAGAACAGCCAGACGATGCAGATCCCTTTTACAAATCCGAGTGCTCCTCCGCACATCCGGTTGACGCCACGCAGGATCGGCAGCCTTGTCATGATCCGCAGTGCCCGTGCAACGGCGTGCAGGGCGATACTTACCAGGTTAAAAGAAATAAAGTAGGTCAGCATGTTCAGGATCATATCCGCCAAATAGGTGGAAATATATTCCGAAAAGGTCTGAACCGCCATATTTGCATACGTGTAACTGTTGTTATTATCAAGAAGCTGCGTCTGCAATTCTTTCGGGATCGGCAGTGATTTGATGATCTTGTTCTGATCTTTTCGCGGCACATCGCTCTGCTGTGCAAATTTCTGTGTTTCTTTATCCAATTTGTCCATGATCGCATCTTCCACCAGCGTCTCGCATTTGCTCTCCACAAATGAGTAGACGGGTGTCTGCGTTTTCAGAAAATCATTGACATAGGGTGTCGAATAATAGACCAGTACACCGGAAAACACGAAAAAAAGCAGAGAGGTCAGCGTCCTCGCAAAACCTCTCATATAGCCATTGATCGCAAATACCAGCAGTACCAGTAAGATAATGATCGTAAGTAAATTCATAATTTCCTTTCTGCTATCCAAGCCGGATCAGATCTGCACTGTCCTCGGTGATCACCATATATTTGCGGAATCCACGGATACTCAGCACATTCTGGATTGGCTTGCGGTATTTGCCCTGGAATGTTTTCTGACCGTTTAACTTATAAATGGCAAATTCTTTTTCATTGAACAGCACGATTTTGTCTTTCTGCAGGGTAATACTGTTGTACTGCAGATCAAAATATTTCTGCATGGTATTCTTACCGCCGGTATTGTAGACCTTCATCAGATATTTATGTCCAGAGTCGCCTCCGTCAAAGACAAAGCCGATGCGGTTGCCGTCATGGAAAGTACTGATGATCTCCTGATCAAACTTCACCGTTTTCTTTTCTTTCGGAGACTGGCTGCCGGAAAATACCGTAAACCCGTCGGTGCGGACGGCAACTGCCGTGCTGTTGTCACAGAAAAAAATCTGCGGAGCCAGCACGTCGTCCACATTTAGCTCACCGACCTGATTGTTCAGCTCCATCTGACCTGCACTTCCGAAGTTATAAAACGCAATATGTGTACTGATCTTGTTTCCATTGACCCGCATATAGGACACTGCCATCTTGATCCCGTCCGGAGAAAGTGCCATATCCAGCGGATAACCAAAATCGTCGATCGTCGTGCGATTCTCGGCGATCAGTGTCCCGGATGCATCGTAAAAATTGACCCAGGTCACATCATCATCTGCTAGGATCACCGCCACAACACCCTGCGTTGCCACTCTTGCCTTCTGGATCGGCAGTTTTGTCTGGAACTGTCCTTTCAGTCCCTCTTCATCAAATACATAGACCTGCATCCCCTGCTGATCTGCGATCACAGCAGTCGTACCACAGACATCCACGAACGGTGCCTGCATACTGTAGGTCGTACTCCATTTTGTATTCGATCTGCTGTCCACACAGGCTACCCCATCGGAGCTGTATTTCAGGAAATAATCTCCAAACTCCAGATACTGCGTACTGCTCACGTCATTTCTCTCAATGCGGTCTGAGGTAAGATAGGTGCTTCCGGTGTGGAAGAATAAAAATGTCCCAAGCCCGAACAGCAGGATAAACAGAAGTCCCATGGTGATCGCATTGCGGTTATGTACAAACTTCTGATGTTTTTTAATCTTATCCCACAGTTCTTCTTTTACCTGTGGATCTTCCGTCATCTCATATGTCTCGATGCGGATATCCGGATCGTTGAGCTCTTCGTCCAGATCCAAATCCAGATCATCCTCTTTTTTTCTGAATAATTCTTTTAATTTTATTTTCATCCTCATTTCGTCCTTACTGTGCCAATTCTGAAATTTTCCTGATGCTCTGCAAAAGTTCTTCTTAAGTACCCTGCAATGTTGTTATTATAGTTTAAAAGGCATGGGATAGTCAACCATGCCTTTTACGTTCCTTATTCTTTTTACGGCAGCACGATCTTCTGTCCCGGAAGGATCGTGTTTGGATCGGTAATGCCGTTCAGATCACAGATTTCCTGAAGCTTGTCCAGATTTCCGTAGTACATCCGGCAGACGATCGCCAGCGTATCGCCGTCCCGCACCGTGTATTCTGCCTGATACTTCGTCACATCCGAAGAGGATGCCGCACGGCTATTTGCAGAGGAACTGCCGGATGTGGTGCTATCCTGCCTACCGGAAGTTCCGGCACCTCCTGTTCCATCGGTTGCTGTGCTGCTTTCCGCTGTTCCTGTGCTGCCTGTTGTTCCTATATTGTCTGTGGAATCTCCTGTTGTCGTCGTATTGCTCTCTGTACTGCTCTCTTTTAAGATCCAGGTCTTTTCGGTCTCATCCTTTGCGGCACTCTCCTTTGCAATTTCGCCTTCTGCCTGTGCCGAAGCTGCCAGAGCATCCGTTTCTTTCTGTTTTTCGGTTCCTTTTGACAGGCCACTGCTCTGCCCATCACTTCCAAGTGCCATCTCCTGAAGCGTCACTTCCATATCTTTCATGCGATTATAGTTGTTGACCATCGTCGCCCCGATCACCAGGATCGTCAGCACCAGAAACATACTTGCACCATATAAAAAACGCACCATCGTCGGAGTTTTGCTTTTCTGCTCCTGCTCCACGTTCTGTGCGTCCTGTTGTTTTTTTGCGATCCGTCTGCGGAAGTTCTGGATGGCTCCATCCTGATTCTTTGATTCCGCCTCCACGGACTGCCCTTCATTTTCTTTTACCATATAGCTCTGCATCTGCTCGTTTTTTTCGTAGTAGATGTAATAGCCGCTCTGCTTTCGGATCCCGGTGTTCTCCGTCAGGAAAACGCTGGCATTTTCTTCGCTGTCATACAGAAACAACAGCCTGTCCTCACCCGGAAACTGTTCCCGGTGCAGATCAAAGAGCTTCTCATCCGGTTCTTCTTCCGGCTCCTCCATCTTTTTCGCCCAGCCGATCACTTCTCTTCCCGGAAAATACTGTTTCATTTCCCGGTAGATTTTCTCCCACATATCATCGTTTGGTTCACCCTCCGCGATCTCTACGGCTCCGTCCGCAAACAGACACTTCATGTTTTCGTTCTGCCAGACTTCACCGAGCAGCACCGCACAGCCTGTCTTTTCCAGAAATGTGATCACATAATCTTCTATATAAACCCTTTTATCTGATCCTGCATCTCCGATCTGCCGGATATTTTTCGGCAGGCCTGTCCGTTCCTTTCCCTTTCCGTCCTTTGAGGTTCCCCTGTAAACCATTTCGATCATACTCCCAATCCTCCTTTATACTACTTCCAGCTGATGCCCCTATCGTAGCACAAAGAATCTGCAAATTTTAGCAATCCGTGGGATACTTTTCAAGAACTTTCCGACATGTTTTTCATCGGATTGATGCGAATAAACCTTCCTTTTTTCGGATACACTGTAAAAGCCTTTAACACGGCAAATTTTTAAGAGAGGGATGACAATCATGTTTTCTTCCGATACGATCTGCTATTTTAATGCAGGCTCTTCCGATACCGCAGAGCTTCTCGGAAATTATCTTTCTAAAATTCTGATAAAAAACGGTTTTTCAGATATCGCACCTGTCCTTCTATGCATCGGAAGTGACCGTGTGACCGGTGACAGCTTACGCTTTGCCTGCTCTTCAATCAATGCCGCATCTTCAAAATAGTTGATTTTCATGG
>OHAN01000762.1_pt1 | contig 30227 bp, 24 predicted proteins | sample 1577121 | NCBI WGS metagenome assembly OHAN01 (sample SAMEA3541554, study PRJEB24748) | human gut metagenome | biome: human gut; feature: human-associated habitat; material: faeces | place: China | collected 2012 | reverse complement strand
TCCACGGAAGAGTCGTTTTTGCAAAATAACGCTCTTTCGGTCCGAGTATGCGGGGTGTGGGACTTTTCCGGTGCGCCATGAACAGGCGGCGCTTTCAACCTGTCCAGAACGGAAGGCCGCGCCGATTTTGCAATCGCCTGCTCAGGCTGCGGCTGTCCCTTGCCGTCCAGATTCAGCTCCATATCCAACTCAATGAGCCGCGCCGTTTTCGCGGCCAGCTCCTGCTCCTGCGGGAACGGCTTTCCGACCTCGGCCTTTGCCGCCGCCTTCTGGTTATAGAGGTTTTCAAGCTGCTCCTGAACGCTGCGCAAACGCTCCGGCATTTTATCCAGCGCGTTCTCAATGCGGACAAGGTTGCCTCTGGCATCCGAACCGAGTTCAACGCGATGGGTCATTTGGCCTTTCAGCGTCAGCGTGTACGTTTTCCACATGGAATCAAAAGCAACGGACATGGTAAAGCCGCGATAGCTGCCGATCTGTACCGGGTCTTTGCCCTTGACCTCCTTGCAGGTATCCAGCAACGCGGCACCGGCGTTTTCCTTATCAGTGAGCCGGTCGCCGCGAATCTCCATGCCGACAAAGCCTTCTGCCGGGAGCGGATGCGCCGCGAGGGTCTGCATATCCGCCTCCAGCCCGCGAACAAAGCCCTTGTGTTCTTCTATCTTTTCTGGGAAGTATTTCAGCAGACTGTCCTCCAAGCGGAATTGCTTGCTGTTGTGGTCTGCTTTCATAATTTTTAGCTTGGACACCTCAATGTCCAAATCCATGCGCTCCTTGATACGGGGATCACCGGCGCATAGCGCTTTGATCTCCGCAAAGGACAGCGCCGTAGCGTCCACGTCCTCACAGGAGCGAACCGGGGATTTTGAGGTCATGATCTGAGAGATGAATTTTTGCTTGTTCTCAACGGTTTGCCAGAGGTAGGCGTCGAATGTCCCCTCGGTTACATAGCGGCATACATGAACGAGCTTGTTCTGATTGCCCTGACGCTCAATGCGGCCTTTTCGCTGCGTGAGATCACGGGGACGCCACGGGCAATCCAAATCGTGAAGTGCGACCAAACGATCCTGCACGTTGGTGCCCGCGCCCATCTTGGCCGTGCTGCCCATCAGGACGCGCACCTGACCGCTGCGTACCTTTGCGAACAGTTCCCGCTTTTTGACCTCCGTATTGGCGTCGTGGATGAACGCGATCTGCTCCGGGGGCATACCGGCGTCAATGAGCTTTTGACGCACATCCTCATAGACCGTAAACGGCGTGTCAGAGCTTTCTTCCAACGGAATTGCACTCTCCAGCGCACGGATTTCCGGGCTGTCCAACGTACCGGGAGAAGCCTTTGCTGCCCGCTGCGAGGGTGCGGTCTTTGGCGTAGAAATGTCGCAGAACACAAGCTGTGTCAGCTTATCCGCCTCGCCGTCGCGCCAGTATTGGAGAATGTTCGCCACACATTGATTGACCTTGGTAGATTCCTCGTCGGGGAGCATGGGATTGATGATGCGCTGGTCAAGTCCCAGCTTGCGTCCGTCCGAGGTGATTTTGAGCATATTGTCCACATCCGGGCTGACCGCACCGCTGTGTACCTTGGACGCTCGTTCCGAGAGGGCTTTCACCATGTCCTGCTGGATCTGTGTTGGTTTGGTGGCGATGGTGTGATACGCAACCTCCGGCGTGGGTAAGTGGAGCTGATCCGCCGTTTTGATGTCGGCGACCTCTTTGAACAGATTCATCAATTCGGGCAAGTTGAAAAACTTTGCAAAGCGCGTCCTTGCCCGGTAGCCGATGCCCTCCGGCGCAAGCTCCAGTGCGGTGGTGGTTTCTCCAAAACGGCTTGCCCAGCAGTCAAAATGCCCCATACCCATCTCCTGCAAGCGGTCATGTTGCAAATAGCGCTGGATGGTGTAAAGCTCTGTCATGGAGTTGGAAACCGGGGTGCCGGTGGCAAACACCACGCCGCGCCCACCGGTCAGCTCATCCATGTAGCGGCACTTTGAGAACATATCCGAAGATTTCTGCGCATCGGTGGTAGAAAGCCCTGCCACGTTGCGCATCTTCGTATAGAGGAAAAGATTTTTATAATTGTCCGACTCGTCCACAAACATCCTGTCTACGCCGAGCTGTTCAAAGTAAATCACATCATCCTTGCGGTCGCTGGCTTGCAGCTTTTTCAGCCGCGCCTCCAGCCCCTTTTTCGTGCGCTCCAAGCTCTTGATGGTGAAGCTGTTGCCGCCTGCGAGCTTGGTATCCTGAATGCCATCGGTGATTTCCTCAATCTGCTGATGAAGGAGCCGTTCCTGCCGCTCCGGGCTGATGGGGATACGCTCAAACTGGCTGTGGCCGATGATAACGGCGTCATAGTCGCCGGTGGCGATACGGGCGCAGAATTTCTTACGGTTGTGGGTTTCAAAGTCCTTCTTGGTAGTGACAAGGATGTTGGCCGAAGGGTAGAGCCGCAGAAACTCGGATGCCCACTGTTCCGTCAGATGGTTCGGCACGACAAAAATGGATTTCTGGCACAGTCCCAACCTCTTAGATTCCATCGCAGAGGCTACCATTTCAAAGGTTTTTCCCGCGCCGACCTCGTGTGCCAGCAGCGTATTCCCACCGTACAGCACATGGGCGATGGCGTTTTTCTGATGCTCTCGGAGGGTGATTTCCGGGTTCATACCGGAGAAAACGATGTGGCTGCCGTCATACTCGCGGGGACGGGTGCTGTTCATTTCCTCGTTGTATTGCCGTACCAGCGTTTCGCGCCGATCCGGGTCTTTCCAAATCCAGTCCTTGAACGCATCCCGGATAAGCTGCTGCTTCTGCGCGGCAAGGGTGGTTTCCTTGGCGTTGAGGACACGGCGCTCCCGTCCGTCTGCATCCTCAATGGTATCGTAGATACGAATGTCGCGGAGGTTCAGCGCATCCTCCAGCAGCCGGTAGGCGCTGGCGCGGTCTGTGCCGTAGGTGGTGAATGCCGCCACATCGTTGTAGCGCACCATGCTCTTGCGGGAAACCTGCCATTCTGCGGTGTATGGGACATAGCTAATCTCGATCTGTCCGCGCAGATAGCGGGGCGTATCAAAGGTTTCGTACATGAATTGCTCGATGTACTTCTTATCAAGCCATGTCGCACCCAGCCGCACCTCAATTTCACTGGCCTCCAAGTCCTTCGGCTGGGCAGCAATCAGGGCATCCACATTCCCGGCGAAGAATGGGTCGCGCGCTGCTACACGCTGCGCGGTGCGGAGCTTCTGCCGGACGTTGCCGGAGAGATATTCGTCCGCCGTCTGCCAGCCCTTCGCCCAATGCACGCCGCCGTCCTGCAAGTCAAACGGGCCGCTGTTGGGTTCCTTGTAAATGACGCCCTTCAAATCCTCAACGATCTGTGGAATCTTTTCACTGCCGCCCATAAGAGAGGACATGAAGTCGAGATCGACACAGGCTTTTTCTCCGATGCAGACAGCAAGGGCTTCACTGGCGGTATCCACAGAATCTACGCTGCGCTGCTGCTTGATAGTGCGCTTGTGGAACATATCCGCCTTGCGCTCCAGCTTTCCATCGTCGTCCAGCACTTCCAGTGAACACAGGAGGTAGTAAGAGGAATCGTCAGAGAACGCAAGACGGTTCGCACGGTCATTGATTAGGCCGTGTTTTGCGGAGAACGCATCATAGAGGCGGTTTAGCTCGGTCTGCGCTTCCTGAATCCGGCTTTCTGCGCTGTACTCGTCCATTTGCAGGGCAATCAGCTCATTCACGCAATCCCGCAGCGCGACCATGCCCTTGACACGCTCGGCGGCGGTGGCGTTCAGCTCCGGTTTGACCATGCGGCTGTTTTCCCGGTAGTACACCTCGCCGTCCACCACGGTGTAGGAGTAGTTTTTCACATTGGGGTCTGCGGGGATGGACGTGTCGATCTGTTCGCCCTCGCCCAGCTCTGGCAGTTCCGCCTCCTGATAGGTGCCGCGAATGTTTTTCACGGCATCATGGAGCTGATCTGCAAGCGCCAGCCCCTCAATGGGGACAACGGTAAAATCCTGCTTGCCGTATTGGGTGCTCTCGGAGGTCTGCCTGCCTAAAATCATCTCCGGGTGGTCAACAAAATAGCGGTTGATGGCAAAGCCATCCTCGTTCTGGCCGAGGTGTACCCAATCCGGTTCGATCTCAATGGGACGGTCACGCTTTTGGAGAAAGAGAATGTCCGAAACCACATCCGTACCGGCGTTGGCGCGGAACGCATTGTTGGGCAGACGAATGGCACCCAGCAGCTCCGCCCGCTGCGCGATGTACCTGCGGACTTCGGGCGATTGCTTGTCCATCGTGTAGCGGGAGGTCACGAACGCGATCACGCCGCCCGGACGCACTTGGTCGAGGGTTTTGGCGAAGAAGTAGTCGTGAATGGAAAAACCGAGCTTGTTATAAGCCCGGTCATCTACCTGATATTGTCCGAACGGGACGTTGCCCACGGCAAGGTCATAGAAGTCTTTTCTGTCCGTTGTCTCAAAGCCCGCGATGGTAATGTCCGCCTTGGGATAAAGCTGCTTGGCAATACGTCCGGTGATGCTGTCCAGCTCCACGCCGTAAAGCTTGCTGCCCTGCATCTGCCCCGGCAGCAGGCCAAAGAAGTTGCCGACGCCCATAGATGGCTCCAGAATGTTGCCAGTCTGGAAGCCCATATTGCCGACCGCTTCATAGATCGCCTTGATGACGGTGGGACTGGTGTAATGGGCATTCAGCGTGGACGCTCTGGCAGCGGCGTATTCCTCCGGGGAAAGTGTGGCGTAAAGCTCTGCAAACTCGTCTGCCCAATTTGGCTTATTTTCATCGAACGCATCAGCCAAACCGCCCCAGCCCACATAGCGGGAGAGGATTTCCTGCTGCTCCGGGCTGGCCTGTAAGCCCTCAAACTCCAGCTCTTGCAAGAGGCGGATCGCCGCCATATTTGCCCGAAACTTTGCTTTTGCGCCGCCGACGCCGAGGGCATCATCGGTGATGTGGAAATTCTGCGCGTCGCGGTGGCTTGCCGCCTTGAAGTCAGCGTAAGCGGCCTGCTCCGCAGCGGCAACGCTGGGAAAGCCCTGCCACTCGCCGTCAACGGGGATAGATACCGCAGGACGGTGTGCGGGAGGCTCGTCGATCTCGGCCTGAGAGATGGCATCATCAAAATCAGGCACAAACTCTCCCATTTCCGAGAGTGCCGCGCGCCCTTCCTGCTCCAGAATCAGCCTTTCTTCATCGCTCATGGCGGGCGGTTCAGGCTCGGCGGGTTCCGCAGAGGGCGGGTCATGCTCCGGTTCCGGGATGTGCAGCGTTTGGATTTCTATGTCGTAGGGCAAGTGCGTTTTCTCGGCAGGATAGAACGCGACGGGTTTGGTGACAGGCTGCGGCTGCTCCCGTTCCTGCTCTTCAACAAACGAGCGTATAAACGCAATGTGTTCAGCGCGGAAGATGGGAAAGCCCTGCCTGTTTTGAAAAGTCACATCGCGCAGAGATACTTCATCCGTGCCGAAATTTACGCTGTCAATGACAAACTTCCGTCCGTCAATCTCCAGCTCCATGCCAATGGGGATATACTCCTTGGCATCGGCCTCGTTGATAACATCATAGCCGTCGGTTTCATTTGGCTGCGCAAACACGAAGCTGTGTCCATGCTCCAGCAGCCGCTTTGCGGCGCTTGCCCATTGTCCAAAATCATAGCCGGTCACAGCGGTTTCGCCCATACCGGGAATATCGCGTTGCAGCAGGCGGCGATTCAAAGCGCTGGCGGCTCGTTTTGCATCCGCGCCATAAAAAAGCAGCCGTTCTCCGACACGGACACCGATGAGCTTTTCGGGATGCTCTGCACGAAGCGCCTGATATGCCGAAATATTCGGCGCAAGCTCACGACCCTGATCTGCAATTCGTGTGAGGACAGCAGAAACCGGTTCGGTTCTGTGTTCCGGCTCGTGATTGCTCTCGCTGGAGGATGAAACGACGCTGAGATGCGCGACAGTTTCATCTGCGGAATCAACATTATAGAGCTTACCATCAATTTCCACGCGCTGCCCCATAAGGGTTTGAACCGCTTGCGGCGTCTCCGGGGTTGGCTGTTCTGTGTGCTGCGCCGCAATGACGCGCTGCGGCTCCGGTTCAGAAACCTCGAAATATCTGGTGTCGAGGTAGCGTTCAAAGGAATTGCGGTCGATGCTGACCGGCTCCTGTCCGGGTGCGTTCGGTAACGTGTGCCAGACGTGATCTTCATCTACACGCGCGATAGCGCCGACTGCTGCTATGTGGTCTAACTCTATGGATGAAATACGATCTCTAATATGATAAGTATAGCCAAGCGGTGTTGTAAACGCCGGAGGGGATAGCTCAATTCCCATATCCCGTTTGATGCCATCCAAGTAAGCAATGGCGTTATTCTGTTCTGCAAAGCGGAGCGTTTGTTCCCCGTCTCCGCAGAACCGTTCCAACACCTCATCCCAAATGCCGGTAATTCCGCCCTCGCCGGGATGCAGACGAATGGAGTATCGGTCAGGTGAAAATAACCGCAGTCGCTCATTCTCATCATAAAATTTATTCTCGCGGATGAGCTGTGCCAACCGCCGCTGTACCTGCGCCCATGTGAGCGTCACCGGCTCGGCATTTCCTACATGGATATACATGGGGGTTTTGCTATCTTCCCAGCCATATTTTGCAGCCAGCCATGCGGCGGTGCTGCGTTCTCGCCCATGCGCCTGCATATATAGTGCGACTTCCTGCTTGCCCTTTAGGTTGTCGTGCCAATCCAGAAGCGCGTTGTCAATGTCCTCCTGTGTAATCTGATAGGGAGAGGGTGCGACCGTCGCTGCGAGCGTGGGATACAGTTCCTCCAAAAGCTCCTGATGCAGCCGGTTATGGAACGCGGGCATATCAAAGTACAGGCGGACAAGCTGGAGATCATCAGATGCCATGACAATACGACGGATAGCGTCCGCGCCCTCCAGATAAGCGTTCTGGCGGTCTGAATTGCGGCAGGCATTGACAAAAGCCGTATCTTTGGAAAGCGAGTTGCCGACGGTCAGCTTGTACCCGTCAAACAGCTCTCGCACGGTAGGCTGTGGTGGCAGCTCGGCGGCGGGGTCGCGGAACACCCGCGTCCCATCCGCGCCGAACTCCGCTTCATAGGTATTGATGGCCTGTTCTGCCTCGTGGTCGATGGACGGAAGCGTATATGCCGTGTGTTCATGGCCGGAATCGCCAATGCGCGAAATTGTTACATCATGCTTTTCCCGCAGCTTTTCAACGTATTTCTCCAAATCCTTTGCAGGGAAGCCGCACATGGTAACACGGCCTACTCCCTCCAAATTGCGGCGCGTCAGCTCAAGGCTGAGATCATCTGCAACTGCCCGCGCATCCTCGCCATACAGCTCGAAGAAGTCCCCAACCTGATACAGCACAATTTCATCGGGGTACGCCGCCTTTACGTCGTTATAGTCGTTATAAACCGCGTTCCGCATGGCGTCCTGCGCCATTTCCTTGTCATAGGCTGCCTGCTCATCCGGCGTAAGGTAGCGGTTCAACCGAACCAGCTCCGAGATGCGCGAAGCGACCTTGTTCCAATTCATCTGAATGTCTGCACAGCCGTTCTTTTTCAGCACAATGCCTTTGCTGCCGTGATCTTCATAGCTGCCGCTTTCTCTGGATACAGCATGGGTGCGTCCTCCGATGCCGTATTCCTTTTTCAGAAAATCAGCGCTCTCTTTTGTCGTGTGCGGAGTCTGGAAAAACTCATGGATGCGGGTCTTTCCACCCTCAAAGCTGCTTCCGTTTGCAAGAGAAGCCGCAATTTCATCTTCGGTGATAAACCTGCCGGTTGCTGGAACAGCCGTCATATCGGAGCGGAATTCCTTTCGCGGAAGGGACAGATCTTCCAAACGTGTGAGAAGTGCCTGCGGCCGGTGGTAATGGAAGCGCAGCAGCGCACGGTTTTCGTGGTAGGCGTCCATGAATACCTTGTATTCCGACAGGAGCCTATCCCGGAACGCCGGATTCAGCAGATCGTCCGTCAGACGCTCCGTTTCCTCTGGAAAGCTGGTGCTATGGATATTGCCCAAGCAGGACAGATACCCCAGCGACTTTGCTTCATCCGAGAAATCGTGATAAAGGTTCCAGACATCCACAGCAATACCCAGCCGCTCATAGCGCGGGGCTTCCGTGATCTCAAGATTGGTGGCAAATGCGCCGCCGTCCAGAAGTTCCTCAATACGCTCCGCCGCATCTGCCCAGCCTATCACTTGGGCAGAACGAAGATAGCGAGAGGTATCTCCGGTTGCAATATGGATACCATCGTCCCCGTACCATGCGGAAAACCTGCCGTTATCCGTAATCAGGCCGTTGCCGCCGTGGTAAAGAGCTTTGAGAAATGCCGCGCGATCCTCTAAAGGCTTTTGCTTGGAGAATTCCGCAGCAATTTTCATTCGCGCTGCATCCGCATTACCGCCCGTGCGCAGGATGTGGTCAATATCATCCTGAGAAATGAACATGGAAAAAGCGGAGGGTGTTACACTCTCCGCTTCTGCGATGGATTGAATTTGTTCTGCCTCTGAGGGGAAGAAGGACATCTGCGCCCCAGCAGGGGCATCGAACATATTTAGCTGAACACCAGTTCCGTGAGGATCGTTTCCTCGGCCTGCGCTTTCAGCATGTTCATCAGCCCTACCCACTTCATCGGGTCGCTGGCTTTCAGCGCTTCCGTCACGCCCGCTGACTTCATCAGCTCCGGCATCATCTGTTCCAGTCGGTTGTTCGCTGCCTCGTCGATCTCCCGCAGATGGGGGTACAGCCTCTCGGACAGCAGCAGGCTGTTCCACAGCACCGGACGATGCTCCTTCAGGTAATTCTTCCGCATCCTGCCGTACTTGCCCAGCGGGGCTTGCGGCTGCTCTGTCAGGCTCAGATCGGGAATCAGATAATCCCCGCTGCGGGTGTAGGTCAGTTCGCTCATGGCTTTCGCTCCTTTCCGCGATTTTCTCGCGCTCATAATTCTTGATGGTGACTTCGATCTGCCGCAGCACCAGCTCGCTGGACTGGCTGATGGCCGTTCCAAGAGCGGCGACGGTCTGCGGGGTATTGAAATCAAAGACATTCAGAAAATCCTCATGCTCGAAGTAATCTCTCGGTTGCATCCCACAGCGGGACAGCAACGCATAGGTGGTACTGACAACGGCGGCGTTCCGAAAAGCGGCTCCGATGTTGAACTCATCATAGTCCTCCAAAAAGGAACCGTCAACGATGCCGACAATATCGCGCCGGTTGTCGTGCCAGTATTCATCTACAAGCTGCGCCGCCACACGCTCCATCTGATCGGCAAGTCCGTTTTCACCGGAAACGTCAAAGCGCTGCTCCAGTGCCGCAGATACCACCTCACGATGCTCCTGCCGGTATTCCCAAAGATAAGGGCGGCGAGAGTTCTCGCCGCCGCTGGTATCGGAAACATCGAATACATATCGGAGTTTGGGTTGGTCGCTGCTGGTATCCACAAGGGCGATACCCTTGCTGCCTCGCCGCACATAGCGGCGCATCTGCTTATTCCAAAGGTCGTATTCCGCGCAGGCCGTGGCTTCCGGGCGCTGGGCGAAGATCATGAGCTGTTCGTTGTAGGGGTACTTATACAGCCTTGCGGCGGTGGTCAGAAATGCCGTCCACTTCTGGTAGCTTCCCGTGATCTGCTCCGCCGTGCGGTCTGCCATCTGCGCATAGAGCTGTACTTTACTCGGCATCCATATCCTCCTTTTCAAAATCGGGGAACAGGTCAAGCGCGTCGTATTCCTCATCGCTCATCCCGCGCAGCTTTGCGATGGCGCTGTCCGTCAGCTCCCGCAGCTCCGTTTCATCCGCAGCGAGGTAGCCACGCATTTCCTCCAGCGCGGCGACCAAACCCGTGCGGGTGCCGGTGTTGTAGAGGCTCATAAGCTGCTGTTCTTCAAAGGTGATGTTCATATCAAAGCTCCTTTTCCGCGCTCTTTTTCGGCGCTGTTTTGTGTGGACGTTCTTGGGCCGGTTGGCTTTTGAGCTGCTCCAGTACAGATTTCCTCTTTTCCCGGTGTGCCGCCTCTGCCAAATCCATCAGGGAGATGGACATACCGGCCTTGACCTGTGCCTCAAGGTCGGCAACGGTGGGCTGTTTGGAGCCGTTGTTGATAATGCCGTCGATCATGCCGTAATCATCTTCCATCGACATCTCGGCGGCTTTCAGATAATTCTCCGTTTTCTGAAAGGCAGGCAGCTCCTGAAATCCCACGCTGTCGCAGTAGTGATAGGATACCTTGCCGTCCTGTTTCAGCGCAACGATGTCGCTGACGGAGAGGCTGTGTCCCACAAAATCGCCGGGGCGCTCGTCGTTGAAAATGTAGTAGAAGTTTTCAAGGATTCTGCCGGTATCATCGTCCGGGTACACCTCACGGGTATAGACGGCTTCATAGTTGGCCGGGTCAGGCGGCGCGGCCAGGCTGCCGAGGTTGGCAAAACGCAGCTCCACCGGCGCATCCCGGCGCAGTTGGTAGATCGCCATAGAATCGGTGGGACTGTTCAAAAAACGCTGCTCCACATCGCGGGGTGGGATATGGCCCTTGACCGCATCCCAATCCGGTCTTGTGACGCCGAACATTCCGTCGTGCTTGATGATGTCCTCGGCTTCAAAGACCATTTCCTCGGCGTTGTCGGGATAGAGCATATAAACCGTGATGTCATGCTCCAGCAGCTCCACCGCCCGATCCTTGGAAAGTGGGAGCATATCGCTATCCAGATACCCATAACTGCGCATATCGTCCACCGTCAGCGTGGGGTCAGGCATCGGGGTGGCCTGCTCCAGCTCCGGGAGCATGGTATCTTCCGCATCGGTGGGGACAGCGACTGCGCCGGTGATCTGTTCGCTGTCCAAGGGCGGCGTAATCTGCGCCTCCTGCAAGTCCTCCAGAATTTCCATATCTGCAAATGTCACCTTGGTTGGTGTCATGCCCTGAATGGCAAATACCTCCGTTCGGACAGCCCCGGCAACAGATGCAACCGGCGAATCTTCAATGGCGCTGCTGTCAATAACACCGCCATCCAGCAGCTTTTTGCTTTCCTTGTCGTAGAGCGAATAGTCCCAACCGCCGTCTGTATGCTGCACATGGAGATATACCGAGCCATCCACAAGATAAAGCGCTTCGTCTGTTTGTGTGGCGCTCACTTCTTCACGATTGATGCCGCGCTCCTTGCAAATCTCCGCAAAGTGCCGGTCAATGTCCGTAATCAGCTCGGAGGCAGTCTTGTTGATGGTTTCCAGACTGGCGCGAAGCTCTTTCAACTCCTTGCCCTTTGACCATGTGGCGATATAGCCGAAGCTGTTTTCGCCCGTTTCAATGCCGTAATACTGGCAGACCGCATAGGAGACGCTTTCAGCCTCGACCTCCTCGGTGTTACGGCTCTTTTCGCCGGGGACAAGGATCGTCTCTCCATCGTCCGCAAGCTCCGTCATATGTTCATAGTCGTGGAGCTTGGCGTGGGCGATCTCGTGGACGGCGGCGCATACCGTCTGCACCTCACTCATACCGGCGCGGATGGTGATGCTCTGCGCCTTAATGCTGAAAAAGCCGTCCGTATCCCGCGCAACGGGCTTTATCTCCATCGGAACGGGAGAAGCACGGCGCAGCGCCTCCATAAAAACCTCATACTGCTGTACATTGCCGCTCAGATCGGCGGCAAGCTGGGGTAAGGGCTTTCCAGAAGTCTGCGACACGTCAAAGACGGATACCACCTTGAACATGGGAATACGGATTTCCTTTTCCTCAATGATGGCCTTGCCGTCCGCATCCAGCACCGGCGCGTTGGTTTCCGGGTCGGTCTTGATTTCCTCGACCTTTTTCTTATAGGGCGTGGGGGCGATGATGCGGATACCTTTTTCTCCTTTCAGGACGTTCCTGCCGAACTGATCGCGCCACTTGTTGAAGCCCGCCACATGGGTGGCGTCGGGGCGCTGCATATAGATGAGCATGGTGTTGTTGACCGAGTAGCGGTGAAAGCGGCTCATGGTGGCAAGGTACTTCCGGTACTTATCGCTCTCGAACAGCTCCTTGATGCCATTTTCGATGCTGTCAACGATCTCCCGCATCCGGTCTTTGTTGGTTTGTTTTTCAGCCATGATGATCTCCTTTCAGAAAAAATAGCGCCCCTGCGCAGAAGAAAACACATCCTGCACAGGGGCAATTCTCCGCAGATAGAGGCCGTTTTTGCGCTTGCAGATAGAATGACGCAGCCGCTTGCAATCCGGCATGGAAAAAGCCTTGCGGCACGGGGCTTTCCCAGTCTCTATTTGCGGAGGTTCCAGTATTGTTCACGCTTTCGTTTGGCGTCCTGCTTTCGGCGCTCTTGCTTGGCGCAGGCGGGGCAATATTTGGCGCGATTGGAGGAAGAATAGACCGGCTTACCGCAGACGGCGCAGCGCTTTCCCGGCCTTTCCCGCATCACGTCGGCCAGCAGCTCATGGTCGGCGGGAAGTACCGCGTTTCGGAACCAGTTGCACAGCAGCGAGTAGGAAATACCCTGTACGCAGACGCAAGGCTCTCCATCATCCAGCGCGAGGCAGTTGCCGTGATCGTAATTGCAGCAGAGCTTCCGAATGAGCTTCTTGGCGCGGCGGAGCTGCTTGTGATCCATACGCGGCGCATCAGCCATTGTCAAACACCAGCTTATAGCCCGTGCGCTGTCCATCGTCCTCCAAAAGAACGCTGGCATCATAGGTTTTCCCGGTCTTTTCGGAGTAGCAGCCTTTCAGCGGGGCGCGGCCATTTTTCAAAAGCGCAGCGGCAAGGGATTTTGTCAGCACCTTTTTCTTGGCGGCGAAGAATCGGCTGTTTTTCCAGAGGACAAATGCGCAAGAACGATTCTCACAGAAAAAGCCCTTCTGCGATTCCGTTACCTCGGCCCCGCAGCGGGGACACTTGCCGACCACCTCGCGCCCGGAGGGGAACAGGACTTCCGTACCGGGGATGGGTTTGTAGGTCTGCACCAGCTCATTCAGCATGGCGGCGATTCCGTCCATAAAACTGGCCGAGGCGATTTCGCCGCGCTCGATCTCTTTCAGGCGGTGTTCCCATTCAGCGGTGAGCTGCGGAGACTGGAGCTGTTCGGGCAGAACGGTGATAAGCGCCGTGCCAGTGGAGGTGGGCAGCAGATTTGTGATCTTTTTGGACTTCCTGCGCTCCACAAAACCGGAGGACACCAGCTTTTCAATGATACCGGAGCGGGTCGCCGGGGTTCCGATGCCCTTGCGCTCGGCATCATCTGGCATATCCTCCTTGCCCGCGTTTTCCATCGCGGCCAGCAGCGTATCCTCGGTGAAATGCTTGGGCGGCGTGGTTTTTCCGGTCTTGACCGACGCGGCAGATACGGAAAGCGTCTGATTATCCGTTACCACCGGCAGCGCGGGCGCTGCCTCCGTCTGCTCCTGCTCATAGCGCTTCCAGCCAGGAGCAAGAACGGTTTTTCCCTTGGCGGTGAAGCTCTGACTGGCACATTCCACCGTAATGACCGTTTCTGCGTAGCGATGTGGTTCATCCACCGCACGAAGCAAGCCCCTTGCCGCCAGCTTCAGCACCTCGCGTTCGCCCAGCGGCAGAGAGGCCATATCTACCTTTTCCGAGCTGATGGTGGGAACAATGGCGTGGTGATCGGTGACTTTTTTACTGCTGCATACCTGCTTGGCGCAGATGGTCGGCGGCTTCTCCATGCCGCAGACAGCGGCAGCGGCGGCGACAAGGCCGGGGACGCTGCCCTCCATATCGTCGGTCAGGAAGCGGCTGTCGGTGCGCGGGTAGGTACAGAGCTTCTTTTCATAGAGCGCTTGGAGATAGTCGAGGGTCTGCTGAGAGGTGTAGCCGAGAACGCGGTTGGCGTCGCGCTGGAGGGAGGTCAAATCGTAGAGCGCGGGCGCTTTCTCAGACTTTTCCTTGCGCTCCACGCTTTTGACGGTTACTGCCTTGCCCTTGCAGGCGTTGGCGATAGCGTCGGCGTCCTTCCTGTCCTTCATTCGGCCTGTCGCGGCGGGAAAGCCGCAATCAAGCTGGACGGTGTAGAACGGTTCTGCCACAAATGCGGAGATCTCCGCCTCGCGCTGTACCAGCAGCGCCAGCGTGGGCGACATGACGCGCCCAATGTTCAATGTGCGGCCATACGTCAGGGAGAAATACCGCGTGGCGTTGATACCAACCAGCCAATCGGCCTTGGCGCGGCAGAGGGCGGATTGATGCAGGCCGTCATAGTCGCGCCCAGACTTAAGCTGCTGGAAGCCGCTGCGGATGGCATCATCCTCCATTGAAGAAATCCAAAGCCGCAGAATCGGCTTGGAGCATCCCGCAAGGCAGTAAACCGTGCGGAAGATCAGCTCACCCTCGCGCCCAGCGTCGCAGGCGTTGACCACCTCTGCCACATCCCCCCGGCGCATCAGCTCCCGCAGAATATCAAACTGCTTCTGCTTTTCAGAGCGGACGATGAAGCGGAACGAGGTAGGAATGATGGGCAGCGCCGCCAGCGTCCATTTGGCATCATCGGCATTGTAAACGGCGGCGTCGGCCAGCTCTGCCAGATGCCCGAAGCACCACGACACGATGTGCCCGCCGCCCTCCAGATACCCGTCATGCCGTGATTTTGCACCCAGCACGGCGGCGATGCTCTGCGCCACGGATGGCTTTTCGGCGATCACAAGGCGCATGGTGCAGCCTCCGTTCTTTTTACGTCACGGTAGCAGGGGCGGATGCAGCTCTGCCCGAAGCGCTTGCAGCCGTAGCAGAAGTGTTCCTTGGCAGCGTCGGGAGGGCTGTCCTCCCGCGCTGCTTTCGGCTTCTGCATCATCAGGCGTTCCAGCGGATTGTTGGTGAAATATCTCATGTGTCCGTATCCTCCGTAGTATCCTGTTCCTGTTCGTCCTCATACGGCTCAAACTCATATTCGTCCTCGCCGTAGTCATAATCGTCCAGATCGGCGCTGCCTTTGGTCTGCGGCTTGGCCTTTTTCTGCTTGAAAATGTAGAACGCGGCACCGCCGCCCAGCGAGACGATCAGCAGAACGACAAGGATGCCGCCCACGCCGCTCTTTTTCTCCGGTTCCTCGGCGGCGGGTTCTGTCGGCTCGGTGGGGACTTCGGGCTTTACCTCCTTGCCCACGCACTCGGTCATGTTGACCGCGCAGACGGGGCAGGACGTATTGACGGCACCGGCCACGCATTTTGTGGTGCAGGAGCAAGTGGCGGGCGTTTCTTCCTCGCCGGTCAGCGCCATCAGGTCAGCCTCATCCACCTGATTCAAGAAGTGGACGGTTTCTTCGCCCTCATCGTCACGGTCAATAATCATGTAAAACACATTGCCGTTCTTACTCTCCAGCGTAATGAACTGTTTTCCTGCCTTGGTGCTGGAGCCAATATCGTCGATCAGCGTCAGATTGCCGTCCGGTGTCAGCGCGTCGCTGCCGCCCGTCATGCTGCCGACAAGGAGCTGCCAGAGGTCGGTCAGCTCTTTTTCATCAAACGGAAGCGTAATGCCGCCGATACTCACGGTACTGTCGGCGGCGTCGGTGACGGTCAGATAGCTGCCGTACACATAGCCCACACGGGCGGGCAGCAGGATTTTTACCCAATCGCCGTCCCTGCCAATCACATCGACCACCGTGCCGTTGGGGAGTTGCGTAAACGCGGTGTTGTCCAGTCCCGCGCCGGTGCGGACATTCAAGTTTCCGCCGTTGGTCGTGACCGTGCCGATCTGTTTTGTTTCCTGCGTGTCTGCGGCGCTGCTTTCGGCGGCAGGCAGTGTATCATCGGGATAGTCGCCGCCGCTGGCAAAGGCGGAAACGGGGAGAATCCCGATGCACAGGAGCATCAGCAGCAGGCTGATAAAAATGCGCGGTGTGTTTTTAGTCATGGTTCAACGCCTCCTTTTCCGAAGTGGCCGGTGCAGGCGCGGCCTGCATACGGCGGAACAGCTCGGCAAACTGCTCCATCGTCATGCCGTTCTCACGCACCATGCCGATGATGTCGGTGTCCTCCAACTCACGAATCTGCTTTTCCAGCTCGCGGTTGCGGCCTTGCAGATCAGAGATTTTGCCTTTGTTCTTCTCCAGCTCTCCACGGAGCTTCATGATTTTCGGGTTCATATCGTTCACTCTCCTTTACGGCAAGCGCCCATAGCGGTAGAAATGGGACTGCCAATAGTTTGAATTTAAGTTTGCATAAGAGATCGGATCTCCGCAGTGGATCATCATATTGTTGCCGACGTAGATACCCACATGGCTGACACCGGGGGTATCGTAGGTTCCGGTGAAAAACACCAGATCGCCCGGCTTGACGTTTGCAGAGGATACAGGCGTACAGATATTGCAAAGTCCCTGCGCGCCCAGTCTGCCCACATCCCAACCGGAATGATTGATGACCCAACTGACGAAGCCCGAACAGTCAAACGAGGTGGAGGGGCTGCTGCCGCCCCAAACATAGGGGTAGCCGAGATACTTTTCCGCTTCCTTGATGATGGCGGCAAACACCTCATCGTCCAGCGCCTCCGGGGGAATGTCGTAGTCGGTATAGCTGCCCTCCACATACTTGCCGATGTAGCCTGAACCGGGGAACAGGTCGGGACGGTTGCCGAGGATGGCCATGTAGGTGGCGTACATTCCAAGCTGTTCTTCGCTCATAATGTAGATGGGAACATGGGAGAGGTTGAAGTTTTCCAGCGTAACCGTGCAGATGTAGTAGTCATACGGCACCTGATAGGTGTCCGTATGGGTATTGCCGTCCGCGTCCGTCCATGTGTCGGTTTCTGTGCGGTAGCGGGTTTCCACCACCACATCCTCGGTCAAAATGTACTGGCGGTCAAAGAGCATCTGGAGCGTACCCTGCACCTCATCCAGCGTCCATTCCCCTTGATGCAGCGCCGTAATCATGGAAATGAGTACATAGGGGTCATGCTCGATGGTGTCCAGATCAAAGTGGTACTCATCGTAGTCATGGGTACTTTCATAGGTGTCGAGGTAGCGCTGAAGCTCTGCTTCCATTTCGCAATACTGCGCTTCCGCGCCCAGCATATCGGCGTCCTGCGATGGATAAGTGCTGGCCGCGATCCCGGAGCCGACGCCATCCATTATCACCGAGCAGGAGGACAGGCCGTTGAGCAGAAACACCAGCATCAGCAGAATCGCGGCGGCAATGGCAAAGCCGCGCCGGTGTTCCCACACATATTTGCCCGCTTTCTCAGCCTTTTCAGCGGCTTTTTTCGCGGCCTTGGCGGTATTCTCTGCCGCCTTTGCCGTAGTCTGCGCCGCCTGATTGTGCTTGGCAGCGGCATACTGCTTCTTAATTGCCTGCTTCTGCTGCCATTTGGAAACGGGATTGCTGGTGGGGCTGTCGATCTCTGCTTTCTTCTGGAGCGCGTCAAGATTGGCTCGTTCCAGCTTTTTCTCTGCACGGATGGCAGCACGATAAGGCTTGAGCTGATGGGCGCGGTGGGCAGACTGCACCAGCCGCCCGCCGCTCTCCACGGCTTGCTCTACCTTGTGCGCGGCCTCTACGCCTACATTGTCATCCTCGCTCTGCCGCACCTCCCGGTGAACCTGAGAGAGAATGAGGTTGGCGGGGGCATCCTGCACGGCATGGGTCAGCTTTGAGGGCGGCTTTTTCTTATCCACTTCCTCAAACCGGAGCTGCGTTTTGACCTTGCCGGTGGCCGGATCAAAGCCGCGTTCCTTTTTGACCACGGTTTTCTTGGGGATTTTCGTCTGCGCCTTATCCGCCTTGGCCTCCGCTTTTTTCACCCGCTTGATGGGATTTTCCAGCTTCGGCTCGGCAAGATCGGCGTCGGAAAACTGCAAACGCGGTTCTCTTTTCATGCCGACGCCACCTCTTGCGGTTTGGTGGTCATGACGCGGTACAGCTCGGTGTCCTTCGGGAAGTGGTCAATGAAGGGCAGGATCGTGTTGCCGTAGAACAGCAGCCCCTCGCCCTCGCCGGAGTGGGTCACATAAGAAAGCTGATGCGGCGAAATGTTGAGCTGCTTTGCGAGAATCTGCCGGTCGCCAGCGGCCTGATTGAGCATATAGATGAAATCGCTGTTCTCAAAAATGTTCTCAACCTCGCGGCTGGATAACAGGTCTTTGACATTTTGCGTGATCCCGGTGGGGATGCCGCCCCATTTGCGATAGCGTTTCCAGATTTCGACACTGTACGAAGCCGTCTGTTCCTCCTTCAAAAGAAGATGGAACTCGTCAAGATAGTAGCGGGTCGTTTTATGGGCGGCGCGGTTGATGGTCACACGGTTCCAGACCTGATCCTGCACCACCAGCATCCCGATTTTTTTGAGCTGCTTGCCCAGCTCCTTGATGTCATAGCAGACGATGCGGCTGTTCACATCCACGTTCGTGTGATGGTTGAACACATTCAGAGAACCGGTGACGTAGATTTCCAGAGCGGTGGCGATGTACTGCGCTTCCTTTTCATCCTGCGCACGGAGGGCGTTATACAAGTCCTCCAGCAGCGGCATATTCTCCGGCTTCGGGTCGTTGAGGTAATCCCGGTAGACGATGCGCACACAGCGGTCGATGATGGTCTTTTCCACAGGGGCAAGCCCGTCCTTGCCGCCGACAATCAACTCGCACAGCGACAGAATGAAGTCGGATTTCAGGCTCAGCGGGTTATCATCGTCGCTGTAATCCAGATTCAAGTCCATCGGATTGATGTAGCAGGGCGAACCGTCGTAGCCCTTGCCGGTGGGCGACAGCTTAATGACCTGACCGTGCAAACGCTCCACCAGCGGCGTATATTCGCCCTCCGGGTCACAGATGATGATGTCATCCTTGGGGCAGATGAGAAACGCATTGGTAATCTCACGTTTTGCCGAAAACGACTTGCCGCTGCCGGGAGTGCCTAAAATCAGACCGTTGGGATTTTTCAGCAGCTTCCGGTCTACCATGATGAGGTTGTTGGAAAGGGCGTTGATGCCGTAGTACAGCGCCTCCGAACCGTTCTGGAACAGCTCCTGCGTGGTGAAGGGGACGAAGATCGCTACGCTGGAGGTGGTCAAGCCCCGCTGAATCTCGATCTGATTCAGCCCCAGCGGGAGGCTGCTCATCAGTCCTTCTTCCTGCTGGAAGTCCAGCCGGGTCAGCGCACAGTTATATTTCTGCGCGATGCTGGAGGTCTGGAAGATGTTGTTGTCAAGCTGCCGGGGCGTGTCTGCCGTGTTGAGAATGAGGAAGGTCAGCAGGAACATTCGCTCGTTGCGGGACTGCAAATCCTGCAATAGCTTTTTGGCTTCTGCGCCGTAGGTGGCAAGGTCGGACGGGATAATGTCCATGTCGTACCCTGCACGGACGGCCTTCTTCTGTTCCTCGATTTTGGACTTGTCGAGATCGGTGATCTTGCGCTTGACGGTCTTGATGGCGTTGACCTGATCCACAGACTGCACATGGAGACTGACGAGGACGCTGCTCTCCATATCCAGAAAGTCCGCCAGCATCCGGTCATTCAGCTCCGGTGCCAGAATCTGCACGAAGCTGACCGAGCCCAGCTTTTTGCCCATGCGGAACATCCTGCCGGTCTTGAACTCAAAGGAGCTGGGCGCGATAAAGTCCTTGGTAGACAGCCCGGAGGGAGCCAGCCAGTCCCACGAAAAGCGGAACGGCTCCTGCTCGTCCATCCGCAGAATGTCGTGCATGACGTGCAGGCGCTCAAAGCCGTTCAGCGGCGCAGCCACAACGCCCAGCCTCTTGAAGTTGTTCAGAAGGTCGGTTTCGATGCGCTCCAAACGGGGCTTGGCAGCGCGGAGGTTGTCGGCCTCAACGCCGAACGTGAGATACTTGGTCTTAATGAGGCCGTTGTTGCCGCGGGCAAGCTGATTTTGCAGCATACCGGCGTACTCGGCGCGGATGCCGTCAAACTCGTCCCCGCAGGGCGGAATGGAAATGCTCCGTGCAAAGGTTTCCTGCGAAGCCGAGAGGTTCACAAAGGAAAGCTGGAATTGCACGGAGCTGTCAAAGTAGTTCAGAAAATCGCACCACGCCTCAAAGATGGCGGTCTTGTCCTCGTTCTGTGAGAGCTGGTAGTTGATGTCCTGATACTGAATCGTTTTGGTGTAGCGCGTGTCGGTCACACGACAGATGCCGTCCGGCCACATACGCTGATACGGGATGCTGTCCTGCGCCGATTTTTCTTTCTTATCCGTTCGGTTCGCTCTTGCGATGGCGGCTTCGATCTGTTTTCGTTCGGCGCGGGTCAGCTTTTTCTTTTCGGACAATTTGATACACCTCCCGGTCTAACTGGTTTTGCCGCTCCAGAACGGCATAAAAATTGTTGGTCTTATACGGGCGCTGCTTCGGCCTCTGGAAGCACACGCGGTAGATGTTGCAGATGACGACCTCCAACGGCTGACCGTTTTTTTCATACATGGCGAACAGCATAGCCGGGATCATCACCACCATCATCACCATGGCGGCGGGGCTGGTGCCGATGCTGCCCTTGAGCAAGAAGAAAAGCGGTACGCCGATGAGCGCGCCGCTTCCGAAGCAGATGAGCTGTCGTTTCGTGAGGTTGAACAGCACCTTGGTTTTTACTTTGGTTAAGTCCTTCGGGACGTTGACATAGGCCATTGTGTTTTACCTCCGTTATGGGAACTGAATGGAGCAGTCTACTTCGTTGCCCCATACATCCCAGCCAGTGGGAGACTGTCGGGCAAATAGCTCGATACGAGGCAGATCGCCTGCCAGCTCCACAATTTTCTCCCGGATAATATCGGGCTTTTTGCTGTGTTCCGCTATGGGTGCAAAGACCACCTGATGAACATTTGCAGAGTGGCGCTTCGGCGAGCCTTTCGTTGCAAGCAAGCAAAGCTCTACATTTGCGCGTGTCCAGTAGCCCATGCCCCAAAACAGAGAAGATGTCTTTTTGTTTTGCTTTACCCATGCGAAAGCGACCGTTTTATAAGTGAAGCCCCAAGCATCAATGACGGAAAATGCTTCGCGCAAAGTCGGGAATGTCACCCACATAAACAGGATGCAGTTTTTATCTGCCAGTTCTCTGACCGGGAGATTTCTGATGTCATCTATGCTCATGGTCGGGTAGTGAGATTCGGCGGAACGTCCAGAACCTTTCTTTGACCATACGCGATATGCCCAAGGTGGATCAGCAAGGATGATTTGATACTTTTTCAATTCATCACCCCCGTTAATGTGCGTTGAACACGGACTTGGCAAGGCTGCTCGTTTTGAACAGGCAGAAGCACAGCAGCACCGTGTAACCCATGCAAGTCCAGATGGCGTAGATGATGTCATCCACAAGCGCGATGTTCTGCACCAAAACCGCGTAAATGGCAACGCAGACAATAATCAAAAACGCTTGGAAGCCCAGTGCCAGCAGGGAACGGATGTAGTTCTGCCCCATGCCGCCCCATTCCTTGCCCATCATGGTCGCCATCGGAATGGGGGCAACAGAGGTGACGAGATATATTTCAATCATTCTTCCGAATGTGATAATGAAAATGCAGATGGTCAGCGCCCACATGGTAATGCCAACGAACAGCGACTGGAACCACAGACCGAACAGCGGCCCCAGCTCCATTTCCATCAGCCGATCCTCAATGCCCACCATGACGCTTGAAATGTTGATGCTGGTGTCGCCGATAATCAGCCCGGAGGCGCTGGCAACGACGCTTTGGGCGGCATCAAACACGCCCATCACAATCGTCCATGTGTTTGTTACGATCAGGACAGCGGCAGCGGACTTGAACGCCCACTTGAAGAATATCCATGTGTCCATGTCGTTGAGGTTATTTTTGTCGGTAATGAGCTGGATCAGCTCCAGCGTCATCACAAAGGCGAGAATTGCGCCTGCGATGGGGACGATCACGGTTTCCGACAGGTTTTGTATCATGCTGAAAATACTGCCGTTCCATGCCTGCGGCGATAAGCCCACCTGACCGGAGATCTCGGCAACCTTTTGATTGGTCGCATCGAACATCCCGGACAGATTGCTCACGATACCGCCGATGAGCATTTCTTTCAGCCATTCCGTGATCTTATCCCATAAGAAATCCATAGGGTTGCCCTCCTTTCGGGAGGATGCCGCCAGAAAGCGGCACCCTCCGTGGATTTATGGGAAGCAAACGAGCTGCCTGATTAGCCAAACAGACCGGACAGCAGCGGCACGAGGGTAATGCCAATCAAAGCCACCCCGCCACCGGCCATCAGCTGCTTCATGCCCTGAGATTTAGCACCAGATAGCCATAGGTAAGCATTTGATATGATCTCCAGCTTTTCCCCGGCTCCACACCGTGCGTGCAGCTTTCACCGCACACGGCGTTCCATCGAATTTGGTCATACAGGGCTTGCGACACTTTGTGTGTGCTTCTTTTGCCAAATTCGACTTGTGGCCTTTCCTCCACCGTTTACTTTTTCACGGCTTCATAGGTACTACGCCACTACTTTCACTGAAACAAAGAATGGTTATTGCCTTCTCACGAAGGTATTCCCATCCACCATCTCGCAGCCTTGCAACAGGCTAAATGTTTTCAGCTTCCTGCGTTCCGATATTTCTATCATGGGCCGCATTTAGGTTCTTCCTCTAAGCCTGTATTCAATTCTTTACGAATCGTGCCGCCTGTAACGGCACATGGACTTTCATAACAACCATTTTTACTTGTCCACGAATACCTCCGTATAAGGAGTACCACCGTTTCGATGGTATCAACGTTTAGACTTGTACATTCAGAAGTTCGTCAGTATTTCCATACATACTAACCATGTGCGGCTGACACCCGGCATATAGGATGCGCTATCCACCTCTGGACAGCTTTCGATTTCAGCCTTGCAGCCAAAACTACGGCATCTCTCTGCCGACTTCACCGAGCTTCTGACAATCGGCGGTTGCGCACCTATGCCAGTCGGAGTATTAGTGTGGACGCTTCGGGGCGTTACCCCCTCATTTCATCCATCGAAATATCAGTTCTCCAAGGTTTTGGACTTCATTCGTCCTTCGACCTGTGCCTGACCTTTTCAGTCAGGAACGCATCGCACGGTTGTCGTTGCCGTAGCCCTCCAGCAGATTGATCGCACCCCAAATGCCGAGGCCAGCGCCCAGCGCCACAACGAGGGTCTGAAGAACACCAACAGCAGAATTAAAGAAAGCCATAAATAGTACCTCCGAAAAATATGTTTTAGATTTTGGAGGGTACATTTCTTCCACGAAGTTTCATCGAGTCGTTGTCAAATTAGGCTGCCGCCGTCAGGCGACAGGTTCACCGGAAAGGTCTGCCTGATACACCTCAACTGCATCATCCGGCTTGAGCTTGAGGCGATGGGACAGAAAACGCTCTATGTCAAAGGCGTATTTCTTGTCATAATCCGCTGTGTAGCGGTAGAGGGGATGCTTGGTGAGATCATATTTGTTGGACAGAAACGGGCGGACGCCGCGAAGCTGCAAGATGCACTTGCCGCCATCCAGCACGGCAAGCTCATCTACGCTCATCAGCTCCTTGCCCAATTTCTGATAGTTCAGCGAATGGGAAACCTCGCGGCCACGGCTCTCGCCGGTGTTATAGCTGTCGATGGTTTCCTTGCCCAGCGCCGCCGCCAGCTCTTTCAGCGTACCGGGTTCCTTTCCACCCAAAAAGATGGAACAGTCCATGTTGCCGACAATCGTATCCGCGCTGTCTTTATACAGGGCTTTAAGCTGGCTCTGTGCCTGCAAGACAAGGCAGCAGGAGATTTCTCTGGAACGGATCGTCGCAACCAGCTTTTCAAGTCGCGGTATCTGCCCGATATTCGCGGCCTCGTCGATCAGGCAGCGGACATGAACCGGCAAGCGTCCGCCGTACACATCATCTGCCTTTTCGCAAAGCAGATTGAAAAGCTGGGTATAGCACATGGAAATGAGAAAGTTAAAGGTATCATCCGTGTCGGACATGATGATGAACAGGGCGGTTTTCCGGTCGCCCAGCGTGTCCAGTTGCAGCTCGTCATAGGCCGTCAGCTCCCGAAGCTCCTGAATGTCAAAGGGAGCAAGCCGTGCGCCGCAGGAAATAAGTATGCTTTTCGCGGTCTTGCCGGCACTTAGCTTGAATTTGGCATATTGACGGACGGCGAAGTGGTCTGGCTTGCGCTTTTTCAGCTCGTCGAACATCAAGTCCACCGGATTTTTGAAGTCCTCATCGTCCTCGCGCACCTCCATCGCATTGATAAATTCAATGAGCGTGGAGAAGTTCTGTTCCTCCATCGGCGCTTCATAGTGGATGTAGCCGATGAGGGCGGTGTAGAGCAGCGTTTCCGCTTTCACCCAGAAATCGTCACCGGCTTTGCCCTCGCCCTTGGTGTTGGCGATCAGCGTCGTGACCAGCTTCAAAATGTCCTTTTCCGAGTGGATGTAGGCGAACGGGTTGTAGTGCATGGACTTCTTGAAGTTCAGCGAATTGAGAATCTTGATCTGATACCCGTTCTTTTGCAGCGCATGGCCGCAGGAAACCACGATGTCCCCTTTGGGATCGGTGACGACGAAGCTGGTGGGATAGGTTTTTGATGTGCATTGGAGCAGATTGGGCTTCAACCAAAAGCGGGTCTTGCCCGAACCGCTGCCGCCGACGATCAGGACATTTTTGTTCCGCGCCGTTTTCGGGTCTTTGGGGCGGCTATTCATCGTCAGCCGCTCCGTCTGCGTGAGAATGATGTTGTTCTCAAATGCGGGATCGACGTAGGGCTTGATGTCCTCGGCGGTTCCCCAACGGGCGCTGCCGTACTCCAGATTTTTGCGGAATTTCTTTGCGTTTTTGCCCTTGATATAGACCGCCAGCCGAATGGCGATGGCGGCGGCAACGCCCATGCACAGGTCAATGGGATGAAAGCTGGGGACAAGGGAGTGAAACGCCGTGTTCAGACCGGTCATAATGTTCAGCAGCTTCGCGGAAGCGTCCGAACCGGGAGCCAGCCGCACCGCCTCGCTGACCTTGGTGGCCAGCAGTGCGATGAACACATACGGAATATTGGGAAGAATGAGCTTTTTGACGTTGACTTGCTTCATCGTTCCAGCTCCTTCCGCTTTGTCCTGTCCACCACAGCCGCCTGAATGAGCGACTTGAAGTGTTGCAGCTTTTCCAGCACCGAGGGGCGCTCCGCCTTTCTGACCTGCTTGGCGGTATATTCCTTGAACGCGGCGGTCATGGCGTCGGCGTCCGGCGCTTTGAAGAACACCATGTACCGCTTTTCGCCCTTGACCTTGAATGGAGCGAAGTCAATGCCATACTTCCGGGCGATCCGGTTGAATGAGCCGATATTCTGATCGGTGACTTCAATGCTCTGCAATCCCTTATCCTTGGCGGCGAGCTGCTTGACGGTCATTTTTCCGTGGGGATTGGCCTTGCTGTACTGATGCTTCTGATGGTCGCTTTTTAGCTGCTCCAGCAGCTTGGCAACGGCCTTACGAAATTCCTGTTCACCCAGCTTCCCACAGGAGATCATCAGGGATACGATTCTCTGTTCAACTTCTTCCTGCATGACTTATCACGCTCCTTTCCTTGGATTTGCAGGGAGAATGCCGGGACACTAAGGCGGTACCACCAGCCGGTGCAGAAGATGCTTATTCATTTCTGCGCCCCTGTCCCTTGACGGTCAGGATGCCGTCCAGCGTGGTGGCAGTGATCCGCAGACGCTCGGCCACGGCAATGTCGTTTTTCACGCTTTCGTCCACGGTGCTGCCGCAGACCACCAGCACATGGGCGCGGCGCAGATACTCCCGCGCCATGTCGATGCCGTCCTTATGCTCCTGCGGAATCTCATCGCGTAGGAACAGCGGCAGAAACAGCGTGGGGCAGACGGGCGAAAAGCCCGCATCATAGACCGCCCTGCAATACTTGGCGGCATTTTCGGTGTTCTCAAACTCATTCTCGCTCCACGGAGCGGTGATGTAGGCAAGGGGACGTTTCATCGGTATCAAATCCTTTCTCCCAAAATCGGGCATGAAAAAAAGCGGCCTTTAGGGGCCGCCGTGAAAATCGTGATTGACCAGCATGGCGTAGTGGTTGTCGATGGTGGAAACGGAATTGAACAGCGCCGCCACGAGATAGGCTTTCGTATTCCAAACGCGGGTGGTGTTCTCGCGGATACCGTCCATGACCTTTTCGATGTGCATGGAGGTGATCTTTTCAAAGCGCTGTTGCACGAAGCCGGTGGGATACTCCGCATCCCGCCCGATCTTGACTGTGGGGCTGCGGTTCATAGCGACCTCCAGCATAATCTCCACCAGCTCATCAAGCTGCATCCGGTCATACTGCTGACAGAGAATGTCGTATTCGATTTGCTCTCTGATCTCCGCTTTTTTCTCAAATCCGTCCGTCATTCCGTCCGCCGCAGGCAGAAAGAATGAATGAGTGCTTGATAGATCAGTATTTGATTTTTGAGTATTAGATTTCTTAGTATTTAATTGCGCGGGATTATCCGTATCCGGTGCCTCCGTATCCGGGTTATCCAGATACGGGTTTTCCGTATCTGGTAAAGTCGTATCCGGTGGAGAGGGCTTTCGGGGCTTCTCGAAGATGGTGTACTCCGTGTCGGAAATGCGCCCGTCCTTGCCGCGAAGCTGACGGCGGATGATGTAGCCCGCCAGCTCCAGCTCCTTGAGCGTTTTCCCGATGGCGTCCACGCCCTCCTTGCAGATCGCAGCCAGCCCCCGCGTGGTGTAATTCCACTCGTCGGGGAGGGAGAGCATCATGGAGAGCAGCCCCTTGGCCTTGAGAGACAGGCCGCTGTCTTTCAGGTGATGGTTGCACATCACCGTGTAATCCCGCGTCCGTTCAACGCGAAATACAGCCATATTGCTTCAATCCTTTCCGCAGGGCAGTCAACCTGTTTGGCCGTCCTCCTCGGCAAACCGCGTATCCAGCCGCTTTACGCTCCAGTTCTGCTTGAACTGTCCCAGCGGGCCGGTGCCGAACTGCGCCAGCGCACGGCGATCCAGCTCCAGCAGCTTTTCCCACAGCTCCGGGTGATGCTTTCGCAGCTTCCGCAGCTCGTCGATACGCTGGAACGGACAGCACCAGCAGGACGCGCGGTGGTAAATCTCATACAGCCCGCCGAAGTCAAAGCCACGGTCATAGCAGGCTTGGAGCGCCTGTGCCTCCGTGATGCCCCACTCCACGAGGGAAACCGTTCCTCCTTGCAGCGCCACGCTTCATCGGCGGCGATACCGACATAGTGGATCGCGCCCAGCTTGCCTTTGAGCCGGTTGACCTCCTTGGTGATGAGGTGCGTTTTGAGCTGCCCGGTACACCAGCGGACGCGGATTCCCGGCCAGCCGTTGCCGTAGGGCGGGATGCCCAGCTTTGCGCGGTTTTCCAGACTGCGGGGCTTCTGCTTGGGTTCGTCGAACATCAGGTATTCAAAGCCCTTGGGATGCCGCAGCGTGGTGATATGGATGCCGCGCTCCCGGAAAAGATGCTCGTCCAGTTTGGCAAGGTGTTCGTACATTTCCGGAAACTCCATGCCGGTGTCCGCTGACAGCACCATGTCGATGGGCATATCCCGTTCGATCATCAAAAGCAGCATGGCGGTACTGTCCTTGCCACCGGATAGGCTGACGGCGTGAAACTGCTTGCCGTTTGCGTTCTGAATGGTTTCCCGCATGGGGAAGCCGCTCCGTTTTCACTCCTTTCCCACATCACAGCTCATAGATGGGCTGCTCGTGTTCGTAGTAGGGATCGCACAGGGCGGCAAGCTCGGCCACCAAGTCCTCCAAATCCAGAGAAATCTCGCTGTCTGCCCAATCGCTGCCCTTGTAGACGCGATACTCGGTGACGTATTCGCCTTCTCCGGCGTTCACGCTGAATTTGGCAACGACGGCAAAGCCCATATCCTCCAGCAGCCACAGCTCCATCGACCGGGCGGCAAACACCGCGCCGATATAGCTGTCGCCCACGTCCTCATAGAGAAGCGTCGCTCGCTGCTTGAACAGCTCCGAGCTGCGATAGTCCAAGCTCAGCGCATTTTTGCCGTCTGCGCGGTAGGCGTAGACCGTTTCGGCCTTGTTCCAAACGGCTTGCAGCAGGGCGTGATAGTCAATGTTTTCCAGAAACTCGTCGATCTCCGTTTCCGTGTAGCCGACCTCCGTACCCTTGCGGAACAGCGTGGTCAGCGCTTTTTCCAGCTCAGTTACTCTGCTCATGGTAATTCCTCCAATCATTTTAGTGACGCCGCTTTTTCCGGTCAGGGAGGATATGCCCCTCAATGACGGCGGCGTGTTTGCGGATTTTGATTTCTCCGCGCCTCTCAGATGCCTGCGCCTTGGCGTATCCCACGTCGGAGAGGAACAGTCGCAGCCGTTCGCCCTTTTCGCCTACGGGGGATTTCCACGACAGGACATCGAAAATAATCATGTGGCGGGTTTCGTCCATAAAGCGCTCCAGCGCAAGGATGCTGTGACCGCCGACAAAATCATCAGCGTTCATATTCGGCACCTCGCGCTCTGATCTGAAAGGCGGCAAGCCCATAGCGGGCGATCAAAGTGGCGTTGACGATCAGGCGCAGCGCCTCCGGGTCGATCACCTCCGGTTCCGCTAAGTCCGCCATCGTGACCGCCTCCGTCTTGTCGCAGAGGTCGCGCGCCGCCATGAACAGCGCGTAGTTGTGCGGCGAGGTGTTTTTCAGCACCGCATAGCCGAACTCGATCCCGTCCTTGCAGAAGCAATTTGTCGTGCGGCGGTAAACATCGTCGTTGGAGGTCAGCAGGTACATGGCCGCATAGTAGGCGTTGGTGTCTCTGCGGCGGCGATAGCCCTGCACGGCGCACTGATACTGCATCCTGCGCTCATGCTGCTCGTTGCTCCAAAGGCTTCCGGGATAGTGCTTGATCAGCAGGTTCAGGCGCTGGAACAGGCGGCGTTCATGGGGAAATGTCTCTAAGACTGCCTCGCGGTAGCCGACCACACCGGCCTCGATGCGCTCGGCCAGCCACGGGCAGCGCAGGGCGGTACAGCCCAGCTTTTTCACATACTCGGTACAGAGCTGGCAGCTCACATCTTTGGGGGTATATTTGAATGTGTTAATATACATGGCGTCCTCCTTTTGGCATGAAAATAGCGGACAAACAAACTGCTTGTCCGCTCAACGGCTCTGGTCGCGCTGGCGCTTTTTCTGCCATGCGTCCAGTAATTTGAAGATAGTGTTCTCAATTTGGAACGGGGTATAGGAACGCGGGAAGTATTTGCGGAGCTTTTCACCGGAAAGGGTGATGTCGTTTTTCTCTGGTTTCTTCTGCTCCGTCATAATGGAGAGCATGGTGTCCTCATTCAGCTCACCGCTTTGACTGAGCTTTTTCATCCGCTGCGCCTGCGAGAGTGAGGGGGTGGCCTGCTCGCTGTCGATGGTTTCCAGAAGCAAGCCCTGCTCCTTGGGTGTTAGCGCCGCGATCTGATACGCCGGACTGAGGGCGATTTTCTTTTCGTCCACCATCTGCTGAAGCTCCGGGACTAACTGCGTCAGGGCGATATAGTTGCGGATGGTGTCTCCGCTTACACCGGCATCCTGACCAACTTCATCATCGCTGCGGAACTTCGCCGAAATTTTCGGCGAAGTCAGATCCGTCCGTGCGCCCTGCCGCTTGATGGCCTCCATCTTCATCTTGTAGGCTTTGGCGCGTTCGGAGGGGAGAATGTTCTCTCGCTGGAGGTTGCTGTCCACCATGATGATGGTGGCAGCGTCCCGGTCAATGTCGCGGACAATGACGGGCATGGTGGCCAGCCCCGCCAGCTCACAGGCGTGTTTGCGGCGGTGGCCTGCAATCAGCTCATAACCGCCGTCCTCCCGTGGCCGCGCCAGCGCGGGGACGAGGACGCCGTATTCCTTGACGCTTTCGGCGGTTTCCTGCATGGACGCATCCTCCCGCACCTGAAAGGGATGATCCGGGAATGGATGCAGCTCGGAGAGCGGAATCTGAACGACTACTTCCTGCTGCGGTTTCGGCTTTTTGGATGGTGCGGGCTTTTTGCCCGGTTCCTTCTGCACGGTTTTTTCAGGCATTGTGTTCCTCCTGTCGGCATCTGATTTTGGGTACAAAAAAAGGACATTTCTTCTTTTCAGAGGAAATGTCCTGATTTCTTGGACGGGCTGACAGCCCGCCCAAACAGTATTTAGTTTTTGTCGTTACTATAACACCCCCTACGATATAACTACTTCGCGGCTCGATTTTTCGGTTTGGAAAAGGATGAAAAGCCTTGCCAGATAACCGAAAA
>OHAN01000761.1_pt1 | contig 30236 bp, 25 predicted proteins | sample 1577121 | NCBI WGS metagenome assembly OHAN01 (sample SAMEA3541554, study PRJEB24748) | human gut metagenome | biome: human gut; feature: human-associated habitat; material: faeces | place: China | collected 2012 | reverse complement strand
AGATTAGTTTTATAAGTTTACCTTGTTCTAACCCCGGCGCTGCTATAAAGACGTGGTTGATGTTGTATTTTGTTATTACTTGTTCTGCATCGCCGAATTTACCTAAGACAGGGTAGTTTTCAAGTATGCCTTGTTCTACTTTGTTGTCTTCTAAAAGACCTATTATTTTATAGCCCATGCCGGCGTCGTTTATAATGCCCTGCACTAACAGTTCTGCTGTTTTGCCTGCGCCGATTATGAGCACTGGTATTTGCAGCAGCTGGTATTTTTCAAGTACCTTTTTAACGATGTAGCGAAATATAACAAGCAGTATAAAGCTCAACATCCAGAATACTGCGATAAACATTCTGCTAGTTGAGCCTGCAATACGCACTATATAGAGTAATATGATAATGCTTGTAACAGCGTAGCAGCTTGTTATAAAGAGTTTTTGGATTATCTGCCAGAACTGAGCGCGACGGTTATAGAGCTGTTCGATGTTTAAAAAAATAAGGTAAAGTAAGGGGAATACTACCCAGAAGTTGAGCCAGGAGATGTGCAGGCTGTGATTACCGGTATAGAAGTTACGGAAGTTAAAGGCAAGTTCTTCTGCACATATTATGGCAATGTAGTCAACACAAATTAATACGAACGGTAAGATGATATTGGTATACTTATTTATTTTTTGCAGATGTTCTGCCACGTTTTCTCACCCTGAGTTTGATTTTATTTAAAACTTATCTATAACTTTATATTGCAATCAATTATTATGTATTATATCACTTTTAAAATAAATTTTCTACTATTGCCCTTTAACTTAACTCCGTTTTTACGCAAAAAAAGACTGCCTGCAAGCGCGTTTGCACTTACAAACAGTCTTTTAAAACCGGTAATTTAAATTTTAGTATTATTTAATTTTTAAGGGTACAGTTTATTTCTCACCCGTACTGCCAAAGCCGCCGCTGCGGGTTGCATCGGCGCTGTCGCCGTCGGCCGTAAGGTATTTGTAAAAAATGCCCTGTGCCACGCGCTCGCCCTTTGCCAGGGTAACATCGCTGTCCGTCGTGTTATACAGCCCCAGCATAATGTGCCCTTCGTTGTCTTCGTTATTGTAATAATCGGCATCAATAATGCCCACGTTGTTCACCAGCGCCAGCCCTTTTTTTACAGCCATGCTGCTGCGGATATGCACCCCCAAAAACTCGTTGTCCTGCATGTAGGCTTTCACACCTGTCGGCACCATTTGCAGTGTATGCGCCTTAATTATAACGTCCTGCGGCAGGCAGATATCATACCCTGCTGCCATTTTTGTTTTGCGTTCCGGCATGGGGAAATCAACTTCTTTAAAGGAAGTAATTTTTTCAAAACCACGTAATTTCATAATACACCTCATTATAAAAAATCCCGCCGAAAATAATTCAGCGGGATTTAGTTTTTATTTAAATTATTTGCTTAAGCCGCCTGCCAGCACTGCTTTGCGGGACAGGTTAATTCGGCCTTTCTGGTCGATTTCCGTAACTTTTACAACGATTTCGTCACCTACGGAAACAACATCTTCAACTTTGTTTACACGCTCGGTAGAAAGCTGGGAAATATGAACCAGGCCTTCTTTGCCCGGCAGAATTTCAACAAAAGCACCAAATGCCATCAGGCGGGTAACTTTGCCGGTGTAAACCTTGCCAACTTCTGCTTCTGCGGTAATGCCGTTAATCATATCAATTGCTTTTGCAGCTTCTTCGCTGTTAACTGCGGCAATATATACGCGGCCGTCTTCTTCGATATCAATTTTGGCGCCGGTTTCTTCAACAATCTTTTTAATGGTTTTGCCGCCGGGGCCAATAATTTTGCTGATTTTTTCGGGGTCAACATGAATGGTGGTAATTTTCGGAGCGTATTTGGACAGTTCTTTGCGCGGTTCAGCAATGCAGTCAAGCATAATGCCCATGATGTGTTCGCGGCCGCGTTTAGCCTGTGCCAGAGCCTGTTTGAAAATTTCCTTGTTGATGCCGTCAATCTTAATATCCATCTGAATGGCAGTAATGCCGTTTTTAGTACCGGCAACTTTAAAGTCCATATCGCCAAGAGCATCTTCAAGGCCCTGAATATCGGTAAGGATGGTGAAATAATCGCCGTCTTTAACAAGGCCCATTGCTACGCCGGCAACCGGTGCTTTAATAGGCACGCCTGCGTCCATAAGGGAAAGGGTGCTTGCGCAAACGCTGCCCATGGAGGAAGAACCGTTGGATTCCAGAGTTTCGGAAACCAGGCGGATTGCATACGGGAATTCTTCTTCGGAAGGAATTACCGGCAAAAGTGCACGTTCTGCCAGTGCACCGTGGCCGATTTCGCGGCGGGACACGCGGACGGCTGCGCAGCGGTTTGGTTTCGCCAACGCTGTACGGCGGGAAGTTATAGTGATGGATATAACGTTTGGTAAGTTCTACGCCAAGTCCGTCCAAAGTTTGTGCTTCGCTGAGCGGAGCCAGTGCCAGCACGTTCAGAATCTGGGTCTGGCCGCGGGTAAACAGCGCGCTGCCGTGCGGACGGGCTAAGAGGCCTACTTCGCAGGTTACAGGGCGTACTTCGTCAAGCGCACGTCCGTCCGGGCGGATTTTATCCACGGAAATGGTGCGGCGTACAATCTTTTTAACGAGTTTTTGGGTAATATAAGCAACGTCTTTGGCATTGTCAGGATATTTTTCCATAAATGCGTCGGCGATTTCAGCTTTAATGCGGGCAACGTTTTCTTCGCGTTCCAGCTTGTTGGCATCCATCAGGGCTGCCTTCAGCTGTTCAGCGCCGTAAGCTTCAATTTCTGCGGCAAGTTCGGCAGGAGGTTCGTAAACAGGAACTTCCATTTTGGGTTTGCCAACTTCTGCCATAATTTTTTCCTGCCATTCAACCAGCTTTTTAATTTCTTCATGGCCGAACCAGATAGCGTCCAGCATTTCGTCTTCGCTGATTTCCTTGGCACCTGCTTCAACCATCAAAATAGCGTCTTTGGTGCCTGCAACGGCAAGGTTCAGGCGGCTTACTTTAGCCTGTTCAATGGTCGGATTAATAATGTACTGGCCGTCAATCATGCCTACGCGCACACCGGCGATAGGGCCTTCAAACGGAATATCGGAAATGGAAAGTGCGCAGGAAGCGCCAATCATTGCCGGAATATCCGGTGCGTTGTCCGGGTCAACGGAAACGGCGGTTGCAACAATCTGCACGTCGTTATGGTAGCCTTCCGGGAACATCGGGCGGATAGGGCGGTCGATAAGGCGGCTGGTTAAAATAGCGGTTTCAGCCGGGCGTCCTTCACGTTTAATAAAGCCGCCGGGGATTTTACCCACAGCGTACATTTTTTCTTCAAAATCAACAGTCAAAGGGAAAAAGTCTACACCTTCACGCGGTGTTTTGGTACCGGTAGCAGCAACTACTACCGCAGTGTCGCCATAGCGCACCAATACTGCGCCGTTGGCCTGCTTGGCAATTTTGCCGATTTCCATTGTCAGCGTTCTGCCGCCAAGCTCAATGCTGTAACTATGCATTTTTTGTCCTCCTAATTTTCTCTCATTTTTGGTTTACCTGCCATATATTCTACAACATTTTTTATTTTCCTTCACTATTTTTTACAAAATTTTTTAATTTTTTTGCTTTTTTTATGCAGCAAAAAGCCCCTGCCCGTTTTTAAGGCAGAGGCTTTGGCGAAACTATTCTATTTTTTCAAACATATTGGCGCCCATACCGCACAGCGGGCATTTATAATCCTCCGGCAAAACTTCGCCTTCATATATATAGCCGCAAACCTTGCAGCGCCATTTATGCGTGCCTGCTTCCTGCTGCGGTGCTGCTTCTTCTGACGCAGGCTGTTTTTCCGCGCCGGGCGCGATATATACGCCGCCCAAATCCGCACTGCGGTCAAAATATACGGTATGCAGCATCTGTTCTGCCAGTTCGCTCAGCGGCCTGCCGTAAAAATCTGCATACAAGGCTTTAATTTCCGGGTTTTCGTGACTTAAACGCAGCTTCATGCTGCTGTCGCGCCTGTACAGTCCTTCAATACGCGCCGCACGCAGAGCGTCGCCCTTGTATTCCTTGTCCTTGGGCTGTCCGCCGCCGCCGATGCAGCCGCCCGGGCATGCCATAACTTCCACAAAGTGGTACTCTGCTTCGCCTGCTTTAATTTTTTCAATAAGTTTGCGGGCGTTGGCAGTGCCGTAAACAACAGCCACTTTAACTCTGGTGCCTTCAATATCAACTTCCGCCTCGCGGATGCCATCCATACCGCGCACAGGCTGCAAATCGTACAAAGCCTGCGGTGCGTCCTTGCCGGTTGCATAGCAGTAAGCAGTACGGATTGCCGCTTCCATAACACCGCCGGTGTTGCCGAAAATAACGCCTGCGCCGCTCGCCTGCCCCATTAAATCATCATAGGCAGAATCCTCCAGCGCGGCAAAATCAATACCTTCGTCTTTGGCAAGCATTGCCAGTTCGCGCGTGGTAATAACGTAGTCCATATCGCGCATATCTTCAATGCCAAGGTAACGCCCGGCCGCATTCATCTCGCTGCGGCGGATTTCAAACTTTTTGGCGGTGCAGGGCGTAACTGCCACGTTAACAATTTTGCGCGGGTCAATGCCCATCTTTTTTGCAAAATATGTTTTAATGGTTGGCCCCTGCATGCCGATAGGGCTTTTGGCACTGGAAATATGCGGCAGCATTTCGGGGTAATAGGTTTCTGCAAATTTAACCCACGCCGGGCAACAGCTGGTAAACTGCGGCAGCGGCTTATTGCCTTCGGTAATGCGCTGTAAAAGCTCGCTTGCTTCTTCCACAATCGTCATATCGGCGGCAAAATTGGTATCAAGCACATAATCTGCGCCAAGCCTGCGCAAAAGCGCAACCATTTTGCCTTCAACAAAACTGCCGTCGGGCATGCCGAATTCTTCGCCCAAAGCAATACGCACGGAAGGCGAAGTGCTGAAAATAACAATTTTATCCTCATCACGGATTTCTGCCATTACCTGATACGCTTCTATTTTTTCGGTAATGCTGTCTGCCGGGCAAACATTGGCGCACTGCCCGCAGTTAATGCAGATAGGCTTATCACCCGTTGCCTTAAGGTCATAAGTTCCGCATACGCCGATATAATCGGTGCAGACGGTTTTGCAGTTTCCGCATTTAATGCACTTAAACTCCAGACGCTGGATGGAAGGATTATCCGGCTCAATGGCAACGCGGATATCCGTAAATTGGTGTTTGCTCATAGCTGCCTCCTTTTGAATCTTCTTTAAAATAACTGCTGGTTTAATTATACCTTACAGCCAAAGAAAACACAACAGAGTGCTAAAAGAAAACAATTATTTTTTGTAGTAATATTTGTAAGCAGCAAAAATAAGTATTGCCACCGTTACCAGCACGGCAAGGCGTTCGCTGTGCTGCTGAAAATTAACAATATCGTGCCCTATAACAACCTCCAGCGCCGTTGAAGGGAACTTGCCTATAAGGTTGGCAATAATGTAATCGCGCGTGGAAATTTTGCTTACCGCGCCAATCGCCGTTAAAATTCCGGACGGAAAATACGGCAGCATTCTTGCAGCCGCCATCCATTGCAGCCCTTTGCGCCCGCTCAAATCGTCAATCTTCATCAGCATCGGGCTTTTGGCAATCATTTTCTCGGCAGCGCCGCGGAACAGATAACGCATCAGCCAGAAGCTGATAACAACGCCGGTTGTTTCTGCCAGCCACGAAATTAAAATGCCAAGCGGCAAACCGAAAATAAGCCCGTTGGCGGTAGAAATAAAGATGGACGGGAAAATGCTGCCCGCGTTGATTAATACATCAAGCAGGAAGCTGATAAGCATTGCCCACGCCCCGAAAGAGCGGAAATACGCTGCCAGCGCTTCCACATCGCCGCTGACGGCCAGGGCAAACATTTTTTTTACTTCTTCACCGGCAAACAGCCACGTTAACAAAGCGGCCAGGGCTAAAATAATTACCGCAGCCGCATGTGATGCTTTTTCCGGGTTTTGATACCATTTTTCTTCCGGCATTGGGGCCTCCGTTACGAATTGAATATACGTTTAAAACGTTCGTCAAACTGCGCGTCCAGAACTTTGGTAATTTCCGCCGTCTGTCCTGCGTCTGCCAGCGTTTTTTTGGCAAGGGCGCGCGCTTCTATCAAAACATCTGTATCTTGAAGTATATCAGCAATATATAAATCAGGCAAGCCATGCTGCCGCAGGCCAAAAAGCTGACCCGCACCGCGCAGTTTTAAATCCTGCTCGGCAAGGTAAAAACCATCGTTTGATGTATGCAGCACGTTAAGGCGCGCCAGTGTTTCCGGGCTGTCCGAATCAGTAAGCAGCACGCAGAAAGACTGTGCCTCGCCGCGCCCTACACGCCCGCGCAGCTGGTGCAGCTGGGCAAGGCCGAAACGGTCGGCGTTTTCAATTATCATCAGCGTGGCATTTGGCACGTTAACGCCAACTTCTATAACCGTAGTGCTGATAAGCGTCTTTATTTTACCGGCGGCAAAATTTTCCATCACCGCTTCTTTTTCGGCAGGCTTCATTTTGCCGTGCAGCAGTGCACAGGGTATATCCTTTAAAAAAGTACGCTGCAATTCTTCATAAACTTCTGCTGCCGCGCGCACGCCCGGCATTTCACCCGGTTCTATAACCGCACAGACGATATATGCCTGATGCCCGGCTTTAATCTGCCGCACCATGCCTGCGTAAACCTCGCGCCGCTTGTCGCCGGTGTAGCACAGCGTTTTTATGCTCTTTCTTCCCGGCGGCATCCCCTTCATTACCGAAACATCCAAATCACCGTACACCGTAAGCGCCAGCGTACGCGGTATCGGCGTTGCCGTCATAACCAGAACATCCGGCTCGTAGGCCGATTTATTTGCCAGTTTGGCGCGCTGCTCAACGCCGAAGCGGTGCTGTTCATCCGTAACGACGAGTGCGAGTTTATCAAAGATAACTTCATCCTGTATTAAAGCATGCGTGCCGACAAGCACCTGTAAATTGCCTGCTGCAAGGTTTTCCAAAAGTTCGCGGCGGCGCACGCCCTTAACGCTGCTGGTTAACAGCCCGCAGCGGATACCGGCAGGCTCCAGAAACGCCTGCAAAGTTTCGTAATGCTGCTGGGCCAGAATTTCCGTCGGCACCATAATGCAGGCCTGATACCCGTTTTCCGCAGCCTTGGCAAGCGCCAGTGCCGATACAACGGTTTTGCCGCTGCCAACGTCGCCCTGCAAAAGCCTGTGCATGGGCTTTTTATCCTGCATGTCAAGGCTTATATCCTGCCAGGCTTTTTGCTGCGCTTCCGTAAGTTTAAAAGGCAGCTGCGCCAGCACTTTTTGCAAAAGCGTGCCGTCAGGCGCCATTTTTATGCCGCTGCGCATGCTTTTTACCCTGCTGCGGTAATACAAAAGCCCGCACTGCAATAAAAACAGTTCTTCAAAAATAAAACGGCTGCGTGCCCGGGCAAGTTCCGCAAAACTTACGGGAAAATGAATGTTTTTAACGGCTTCAAAACGCGGAGGCAGTTTCCTGGCGTTAATTATCTCCTGCGGCAGCGATTCCGGCAGGTAGTCTTCTGCCATGGCCAGAGCCGTTTTAACGGCTGTACGCACATTCTGCTGCGTCAGAGCACCGCTTAAAGCATACACCGGCAAAATACCGGGTGCAGAAGCGCTTTCGCCGTCTTTTAAAATCTGCACGTAAGAATCCGTTACCATTTTTGCGCCGCGCCCAGGCTGTACCTTGCCGTCCACCAAAAGCTGCGTGCCCGGCTTAAAATTGCGCGTCTGAAAGCGCTGATGCGCAAACATATACAGTTCCGCAAAGCCGGTAGCGTCTTTCAGCGTTACCAGCGTATAACGCATGCGCCTTGCCGATATTCTGTCCGCCACACGGTAAACCTCAGCGCAAAACAGCTGTTTTTCTCCGTCTGTTGTAAGTTCCGCTATTGTTTTAACTTTGCTCTGGTCTACATAAGTACGGGGGTAACGATTCAGCAAATCGCCAATGGTAAAAATGTTTAAATTGGCAAAATCTGCCGCTTTTTTAGGCCCGATACCCTTTAATTTTGTAATTGGCTCCTGCCACCACATAAAATCACACTGCCAATCTAAAAATAACTTGCTTTTAATTTCATTCTATGGTATGATACTTCTGTTAAATTTGTAACTGATGCTGGAATTACGTTAAGGAGGTGGGACTCATGGCATCCATTTGCGAAGTTTGCGGCAAAGGTATTCAAGCTGGTTGTAACGTCAGCCATTCCAATAGACATTCTAAACGCGCTTGGAAACCGAACATTCAGCAAGTAAGAGCCGTTGTAAACGGTTCTGTAAAACGTATTAACGTTTGCACCCGTTGCTTGCGTTCCGGTAAAGTTAACCGCGCTATCTGATTGTTACGGATTATAAAAGAAGCCTGATACCTTGGTATTCGGCTTCTTTTTTATTTAGCTGAGCGCCAATTAGTGCCGAGTGATAACGATGGCAATAATTGTGCCAGCGAAGCTGCGCAAATTTTGCGATTGAATAATGAGCAAAATTTACGGACCTAAATGCTGCAACTACATCTAAATTTTAATAAAAGTATCTTAAATAAAACTATAATACAGAAAACGGTATAACAAAATGTTATACCGTTTTATTTTTTATCTTCTTGAGCGGGCAACTTCCGCAGGTTCCCAACCTCGGCACTGCATAAAATCAAGCAGTCTGCCTGTAAAATACAGCGGCTTTGTCCTCAGGCTTTTGATATCGGAAGAACCCGTTAACAGCATCAGCATGCGCAGTTCTTCTTCGGCCTGCAAAATTATTTCTGCCGCCGCGTCCTCGCCTTTGTTTACAGCCGCTTCCAGCACATTGCCGGCCATGCCGGCTATATCCGCGCCAAGCGCCAGTGCCTTTGCCGCGTCCAAACCGCTGCGTATGCCGCCGCAGGCTGCAATATAACCTTCGCTGCCGCATACCCCGCCCGCTTCCAAAAGCGATTGGGCCGTATTAAGCCCCCAGCCGTTTAAAAGCGCCGTGCCGCCGTAACGTTCAGCCTCAATAGCCGGAAAATTGGTACCGCCTGCACCGCCGATATCAAAACAGGTAAAGCCCGCTTTTAAAAGCTGCTTAACCTGCCGCGCCGCCATGCCGCAGCCGGTTTCCTTAACTATTACGGGCACCGGGCATTTATCAAGTATGCGCTGCATATTGGCAAACAGGCCTTTAAAATCCCTGTCGCCTTCGGGCATAATCAGTTCCTGCGCGGGGTTTAAATGTATCTGCAAGGCATCGGCGTCAAGCATGCGCACAGCCTCCAGCGCTTCTTCCGGCGTAGCCAGCGCGCTGGTATTGGCAAAAACAATGCCGTCCGGGTATTCCTCGCGCACAACTTCGTAGCTTTGGTAGTTGGTTTTATTTTTAACAGAACCGTACTGCGAGCCTACCGCTATTGCCGCACCAGCTTTTTTTGCCGCACGCGCAAGCCGCCTGTTAATTTCCGTAACGGCGTCTGCCCCGCCTGTAACGGCGTTGATTAAAAACGGAGAGAAAAAGAAAATGCCGCCGAACTGTGAGGAAAGGACTATATCCTGCGGGTTAAGCTCCGGCAGGCAGTTATGTACAAAATGTACATTCTCCAAACCGTTGGTGAGCGGTCCGTCACCAAGCTTCAGCGCATATTTGATATGGTCAAGTTTCCTCTGTTCACGCGACATTAATTACCACCGTAAAATTATTTTAAAGTTTCAAGCTGTTCGGAAAGGTCAAGAGTCAGTTCCGGTTTGTTGTTAAGGTAAGCACTGTATTCTGCTTTTTCTTTTTCTTTGGCAGCTTTGGCAATGCTCAGGCCGATTTTTTTGTGTTCCATATCTTTTTTGATAACTTTAACAACAACTTCCTGGCCTGCTTCAAGAACGTCTTCCGGTTTTTCAACGCGGGTATCGGCAATTTCGGATACGTGTACAAGGCCTTCTACCCTGTCGGTTACTTTAACGATAGCGCCGAAAGGCAGGAAACGGGTTACAATGCCTTTAACGATAGCGCCTTCCGGAAGTGCGTTTGCTTCGGTTACCCAGGGATCTTCCTGAGTAGCTTTAATGCTGAGGGCAACGCGTTTGTTTTCGCGGTCAATTTTCTTAATGAGAACGGTAACTTCGGTTTCGGGTTCGAAATCGCTTGCTTTTACGTTGCGGTCCCAGGAAAGTTCGGTATTGTGAACAAGACCAACAAGGCCTTTGCCTACTTCAACAAACAGACCGAAATCAGCAATGCGCAGAACTTTGCCCGGTACAACCTGGCCTTCTTCAACGCTGTTGTATGCTTCTTCTTCAGCAGCTTCGCGTGCTGCTGCACGTTCTGCAGCTCTGGCAGCTTTTGCTTCGCGCCATGCCTGTGCTTTTGCTTCGCGTTCAGCGCGCAGCAAATCGCGGCGGGAAACTACCAGGCGTTTTTTAGCAGTGTCAACTTCAATAATTTCTGCTTCCAGTTCCTGGCCGATATACGGAGTGAAGTCCTCAACGCGTTTCAGTTCAACGTGGGATGCGGGCATAAAGCCTTCAACGCCTTCAACTGCAACGGCAAGGCCTACAATGTTTTTCTGGCGGTTTTTAATTACGCGCAGAACTTTAACGGTTGCCGGGCGTTTTTCGCCTTCAGCAAGTTCGGGAACGTTTTTCCATGCTGCGTCCTGCTCAGCGCGGATTTTGGAAAGGCGTACAAAATCATCTTTGGAAGTGCCGGGAATAACCTTTGCTTCAACTTCGTCGCCTACATTAATGGTTTTTGCTACTTCTTCAGGATCTCCGGCAGCCCATTCGCTGTAAGCGATGGCGCCTTCTTTCATATAGCCAAAGTCTACATAAACTTCATCCTTATCTTTTTGAATAACAGTAGCCTTCACGATTTTGCCGGGATAAATGTCGTTGTTTTCCCAACTCTGCTCCAGCATACTTTCAAAAGATTCCATGTTTTCCATGTTTTCCATTACAAATAAAGCCTCCTTGATTAATCGGTCCGGCGTCGAAGCACCGGCCGTTATGCCAATTTTGGTGCAACCACGAAACATTTCCGGTTTTAATTCCGCAGCCGTTTCGATGTGGTATGCAATTTTACAGCGTGCAGACACAATATCATATAAATGCCTTGTGTTGGCGCTGTTTTTACCGCCGATAACAATAAATGCATCAACTTTTCCCGCAAGTTCCCCCGCGGCATTCTGACGCTCGCTTGTTGCCGTACAGATAGTTTTTTCTATTTTGTACTCTCCCGGCCTTTCTTTTTGGATTCCGGCAAGCAGTTCTTCAAATTTTGCCAGCTCAAAAGTAGTCTGAATCGTAACTCCATATTTATCTGCAACGGGTATACCGGCAATATCTTTATTATATTCTACTATTATAGCATTTTTTCCTGCCCATGCCGAGATACTTTTTACTTCAGGATGATTTTTTTCTCCGATAATTATAACAAAATATCCTTCTTCGGCCAATTTTTTTGCTTTTAACTGTGCTGCGCGCACATGCGGGCAGGTTGCATCAATAATATTCAGCCCTTTTTCTTCCGCCGCTGCGTAAACTTCAGGCCCAACTCCGTGCGAACGGAAAATAACCGTATCGCCTTTTTCAAAACTGTCAAGGCTGTCGCAGCAGCTTACTCCTCCTGCTGCCAGTTCCGCCGTAAGCTGCGGGTTATGTATAAGCGGCCCCAATGTTGCCGCGTGCGTTTCTTTGCCGCACTCGCCGCGCGCCATAGCCACCGCGCGCTTAACTCCATAGCAAAAGCCGCAAGGCTCTGCCACAAACACCTGCATGTTACTTCACTCCCTGCAGAGCTTTTATGTCTGCCGTTAATTTATCTGTCAAATCCTGCAAAACCTCTTTATTTAAACCAACCGGCGGAAAAGGCACCGGCGTGCCGAATTTTACCACAACCTTGGGCCACAGCCTGCCGCAGCGCTTAATATCCGTGCCGCTTACTGCCGTCGGCACAATAACGGCGCTGGTTTTTCCGGCCATCATCAGCGCGCCCGGCTCAAGTTTGCCAAGCTGCCCGGTTTTGCTGCGCGTCCCTTCCGGGAATATAGCCAGCACCTCGCCGCTTTGCAGAATTTCAATGCCGTGCTTGATTGCCGCCCTGTCCGCGCCGCCGCGGTTAACCGGGAACGCGCCCAGAGTTTTATAAATGTAGCCGAGCACCGGCACGAAAAGTTCGCGCTTGGCCATAAAATGCACCTTGCGCGGCGCCGCAACGCCTATAACCGGCGGGTCGAGCAGGCTTAGATGGTTGCTTGCTATAACAACCGGGCCTGTTTTGGGAATATTTTCCGCGCCGTGTACTTCAAGCCGCAGAAAAATTTTAAACAAAATTCCCAGTACAACATCCAAAAATGAATACAGCATCTTATTTCTCCTGTACTGCTTTTAAAATATGCTCTGCCACTTCGTCTATCGTCATGTCGGAAGTATCAAGAAATTCGGCGTCGTCAGCCTGTTTAAGCGGAGCAATTTCGCGTTCGCTGTCCTGTTTGTCGCGGAAAGCGATTTGTTTTTCAAGTTCTGCCAAATCAACTTTTTCACCTTTGGCAAGCATTTCTTTATAGCGGCGCATAGCGCGTTCCTTAACGCTGGCCGTTAAAAATATTTTTACCTGTGCATGAGGAAATACCACGGTGCCAATGTCGCGCCCGTCCATAACAACGCCGCCGGCTTCGCCCATACGGCGCTGCTGGTTTACCATTTCAGCACGCACGCCGCCCACGGCGGATACTTTGGAAACAACGGCCGTTACTTCCGGCGAACGGATTGCTTCCGTAACTTCCGTGCCGTCAACGAAAACGCGGTTGGCATTTGCTTCGGGCTTAAAAGTAATTACCATTTCCTGCGCCAGTTTTTCTACAAGCTCCGGGCTGAACGGTTTGCCCGTTTGCAGAAACTTCCACGCTACGGAGCGGTACATGGCCCCGGTATCAATATAAATGTAACCAAGTTTGCCTGCGACCAGTTTGGCTATGGTGCTTTTTCCGGCACCGGCCGGGCCGTCGATGGCAATTACCGGTTTTTGTGCATTCATTTTATCCCCACCTGTTTTTATATTTGTGCGGCAAAGGTGCCTGCGGCATAACCAGTGGAAAACGCCGCCTGCAAATTGTAGCCGCCCGTATAACCGTCGATATCCATTACTTCGCCTGCAAAAAACAGCCCTTTTATTAATTTGGATTCCATTGTTTTAGGGTCTATTTCCTTCAGGCTTACGCCGCCCGCCGTTACAATGGCTTCCGCTATCGGCCTTGTGCCGGTAATGGGCACCGTAAATGCTTTCAATACATCTACAAGGCGGCGGCGTTCTGCGCGCGAAAGCTGGTTGACAAATTTTTCTTCATCAATAAACGCCTGGTCCAGCACCGGCGCAATAAGCCTCTGCGGCAGCAAATCCTTCATGCCGTTAGGCATTTGCTTGCGGCTGTACTGCGTAAAATCGCGCTGCAAACGCGCGTCCAGCTTGTCCTTATCAAGTGCAGGCTTTAAATCAATGGCAAGTTCAACATCCTGCGCGCCTCTGGCAAAAGCTTCCGCCACGCATTTACTCAGCAAAAGTATTATCGGGCCCGATACGCCGAAATGCGTAAAGAGCATTTCACCGAACTCCGAGCCTATTTTTTTGCCGTCCGCATAAACGGTGCCTTCTATATTGCGCAGGCTTAAGCCCTGTAAGCCTGCAATGTAGGGCGAATCGCTTTCAAGCGGAACCAGGCTTGGTGCCAGCGGTACAATGGTGTGCCCCAACGCTTTGGCAAGTTTCACGCCGCTGCCATCGCTGCCGGTGCCCGGGTAAGATGACCCGCCTGCCGCCAGAATAACGGCGTCGGCCGCAAATTTCTGCCCGTCGGCAGTTACAGCGCCGGTTATTTTGCCGAATTCTGCCGTAATGCTTTTTACTTTGCAGTCTGTAAGCAGCCTGCCGCCGTAATTTTTATAAATTTTAACAAGAGTATCAACAACGTCAGCCGCCTTGTCGCTTACAGGAAACACCCTGCCGCCGCGTTCAACCTTGGTAGGTAGGCCGTTATCCTCCAGAAGCTGCACAATATCCTGATTGGTAAAACGGCGCAGCGCACTGTTTAAAAAGCGGCCGTTGCCGGGTATGTTTTTAATAATTTCCTGCAAATCGCAGTTATTGGTAATATTGCAGCGCCCCTTGCCGGTAATAAGTATTTTTTTGCCGGGGCGGCGCATTTTTTCTAAAATTATGGTCTTGGCGCCGCTCTGTGCTGCGGCAATGCCTGCCAAAAGGCCCGCAGCCCCGCCGCCGATAACAAGTACATTAGCCATTAAGCTTTGCCGCCTTTTTTAAAGTTTCTGCCTCGTCCTCGTTAAGTTCGCGCATTTTGCCCTTGCTTAAGCCCTTTAAGCTGAGCGTGCCAAACTTAATGCGTTTAAGGTTGCGCACCGGAAAGCCGATATAATCGCACATACGGCGGATTTGGCGGTTGCGCCCTTCATGTATGGTAATATCAAAATATGTCATATTTCTTTCATGGTCATATTCCAGAAGCGTTACAACGGCAGGCGCCGTCATACCGTCATCAAGTTTAACGCCAATGCGCAGCAAATCGAGCTTTTCCTGCGGCACAATGCCCGGCACGCCCACGCGGTATGTTTTGTTTACCTCGCGGCTCGGGTGCATCAGCCCCTGCGCCAGTGCGCCGTCATTTGTTAAAAGCAAAAGCCCTTCCGTGTTATAGTCAAGCCTGCCAACGGGGAACACGCGCTGCGGCAGATCTTTAACATAATCGGCCACGGTACGCCTGCCCTGCGGGTCGCTCATGGTTGTTACCACTCCGCGCGGCTTGTAAAACAAATAATATGCCTTGCGCTCACGTTTAATTGGCTTGCCGTCAACGGTAATAAAGCATTTTTCATCAACCTTGGTGCCAAGTTCTTTAACGACTTTGCCGTTAACCTTCACTCTGCCGCCAAGTATATACTTTTCTGCTTCGCGCCGCGAAGCAACGCCGGCTGCCGCCAGCACTTTCTGCAATCGTTCTTCCATGTATTATACTCCGTCGTTTTGTGTATTGCTGTCTGTATCTTTCAGGCTGTCCAAAAGCGAAATCTGTTCAGGCCCGCTGCTGTCCTCATCCGGCAAAGCAGGCAAATCCTTCAGTGAATTAAGCCCGAAAGTAAGCAAAAATTTATCTGTCGTTGCGTAAAGAATCGGGCGTCCGAGCGCGTCCTTGCGCCCTGCCTCGCAGATAAGCCCGTATTCCAGAAGCGTATTTACAACGCCGTCCACCTTAACACCGCGGATGGCCTCCATTTCTCCGCGCGTTACCGGCTGCTTAAACGCAACAATGGCCAAAGTTTCCATTGCCGCTGCCGACAATTTTACTTCCTGCACGCGCTCCAGCTGTTTTAAAAGGGCATAATGCTGGGGCTTGGCGCACAGCTGATAGCCGCCCGCCACTTTGCGCAGGCATAAGCCGCGGTTTTCTTCATTGTAACTTTCTTCAAGCATGGTTAAAAGTTCCCACACCTGCGGCTTGTCAAGCTGCATAATACCGGCAATCTGTGCTACCGTAAGCGGCTCGCCTGCCGCAAACAGCAAAGCTTCCAAAGAGCCCTGCAAATATTCATGAAACATTGTTTTCGCCCTCCCGGTGCAGGAATATGTATATCGGCGCAAAAGGCTCCGTCTGCGTTATATTTATAATGTTCAGCTTCAGCAGTTCTAAAAGCGCTAAAAATCCGGCTATTTTTTCACTGCGCGAGCCGGTGCTGCTGAAAACCTCTTTAAATTCCACACCGTTTAAACGGCGCTTAAGCAGGCTGACAATTTCTGCCATTTTTTCCTGCACGCTGAACTCCTGACGCTCAATAAAAGCCGTGGTTTCGTGCCCGGCAGCCAAAAGCGCCAGCAGGCTTTTTACCAAATCGCCCGCCTGATACTGCGCAATGCTGCGGTTTATCCTGCCTTCTGCAAGCGGCCTGCGGTAAACGTAACGCTCCGCCGCCGTTTTCATTTCGGTAAGTTTTGCCGCACACGCTTTAATGTGCCTGTACTCAATCAGCATCTCCACCAGCATGGTGCGCGGGTCTGCTTCTTCTTCGTCAGTTTCGGGCACAGGCTTCGGCAAAAGCATTCTCGATTTTATCTGCAGAAGCGTTGCCGCCATTACCAGAAACTCACTGGCAATTTCCATGTCAAATTCCGCCATGGCGGATAAATAAGCAATGTACTGCTCTGTAATTTCCGCTATGGGAATATCGTAAATATCTATTTTATCTCTTTCGATAAGGTGCATTAAAAGGTCCAGCGGGCCTTCAAAATCACTGACTTTTAAAGATAAATCTGCCATAAATTATACTGCCCGGCCTTTAAGCCCTGCCAATATGGCGGCAATCCCTTCGTTAATATCAGAAAAATATTCCTAAAACAGTGTTGATGAGCTCTAAATAAGCCAAGGCAAACGGCGTAATAATATAGCTGATAAGCCCGCTTGCCACAAGGGCTATAAGAATATAAAAACCGTAACGCCCTACAAAGCTGTTATATTTGTATGCAGTCTGCGGCGGCAAAAATTCATCCAACAGGCGTGAACCGTCCAGCGGCGGTATGGGCAGCAGGTTAAAAAAGGCAAACCATACGTTATACTGCATAGTCCACAGCAAAAACGCGCTGACGCCGGGGGTTAAAACATGCAATCTCTGCATGGAAACCATAATCAGCGCCGCCAGAAAACATAAAAACAAATTAGCCGCAGGCCCTGCCAGAGATACTTTTATCATGCCTTCGCGCCTGTTGCGGAAATTATTGGGGTTAATGGCAACCGGCTTTGCCCAGCCGAAATGGAACAAGGCAAGCATTATTGCACCCAAAATATCAAGATGCGCCAGAGGGTTAAAGGTTAAACGCCCAAGATAACGCGGCGTAGGGTCACCCATGGCATCTGCCGTAAGGGCATGGGCATACTCATGTATGGTAATGGCAATTAAAAGTGCCGGTACCGTATAAATCATCGAACTAAAATCAAACATAAAACCCTCCACTAAAACAAACTAAACAATAATATTATTATAACGTATTTTTGTAAAAAAGAAAACGGGACTGTAACAGGCAGCCCCGTTTTTTGCAAATATTTTATTTACCGGTAAAACGCGGTGCGCGTTTTTCTTTAAAAGCGGCTATGCCTTCGCGGCAGTCTTCCGTTGCCATGCAGAGCGTCTGGGCTACGGCTTCCGTATCAAGCACATCGTCAAGGCTCATGGCAGTGTTGTTAACATACTTTTTAATCAGCGCCAGCGAAAGCGGTGCCGATTCAGCAAGCCTTGCCGCCATTTTATAAACTGCGCCCGGCAGTTCTTCCGCCGTGCATACATGGTTCAGCATGCCGAAGCGTTCTGCCGCAGCGGCGTCAATCAAATCGGCGGTAAACATCAGTTCCTTGGCACGGTGTACGCCAACTGCTTTCGGCAAAAAGTACAGGCCGCCGCAGTCGGGTATCAGGCCAACTTTGGCAAAACTCTGCGCAAAACGTGCAGTATCAGCGGCATATACCAAATCGCAGGCCAGCATCAAATTAACGCCTGCACCGGCCGCAACTCCGTTAACCATGGCAATAAACGGTTTATCGATGGTTGTAATGCGTTTGGCAACCGCGCCCACTTTAATAATAAAGGCACAGCGGGCACCGGCATCGGGCAATGCTTCCAAAAACGGCAGGTCGCCGCCTGCGCAAAAGGCCTTGCCGCTGCCGGTAAGCACTACGCAGCGGATTTCTTCATCCTTCTCTGCCCTGTCAAGAGCTTCGTGCAAACCGTCAATAAGCTTGTCATTCATGGAGTTCAGGCTTTTCGGGCGGTTCAGCGTAATGGTTGCTACATGGTTTTCAACACTAAACAAAACTGCTTCTTCCATATTTTCAGCCTCCTTTGGCATACTACCACTGCTGTTATTTATGTTCTTTTTTCAGTTCGTCCAGTAAAAACTCGTTTTTAACGCGTATATAAGTCCCCTTCATGCCGAGGGATTTTGTTTCTATCAAACCGGCGCTTTCAAACTTTCTTAATGCGTTTACAATAACAGAACGCGTAATGCCAACGCTGTCGGCAATTTTAGAAGCAACCAGCAGCCCTTCCGTGCCGTTAAGCGCTTCCATAATACTGTTAATGGCCTCCAGCTCCGAAAACGAAAGCGTGGAAAAGGCTATCTGCACCATGGCTTTTTTGCGGGCTTCTTCTTCCACGCGCGCTGCACGCTCGTGCAGAATTTCAACGCCGATAACAGCCGCCGCGTATTCGGCCAGCAGCAAATCTTCGTCATTAAATTCACGGTCATACTTGGCAACAATTAAAGTACCGATACGCTCGCCGTTGCCGTAAATAGGCACAATTGTTGTACGCTTGTCGCCAAAATAGCATTTGGTGCCCTTTAAAAAGGAACATTCCTCGTTTACATGGCCGATATTGGAAACTGTTTCCCTTGTTTCCATTATAAAATTAAGGTAAGACGGAGGAAAACGCTTTACATCAAGCACCTGCTCGCGCATAATATCACATTCAAAATCGTCAAGCAGCGCATAGCCTTTAATGCCGCCCTTACGGCCGACAATATAGACATTGGCCACTATAACGTCTTTCAGCAGGCGGGCAATGGCATTAAATTCCACTTTCTCACCGCGCTGAAGCAATTTGTTGATTTTTCTTGTTTTTTCTAAAAGTTCCACAATAGCCCCTCCAATCTACGCGCGCGGGAAATTCTTCTCATAAACAGAAGTAATCCTCTCCGTCGTTACATGCGTATAAATCTGAGTAGTTGACAGATTAGCATGACCCAAAAGCTCCTGCACCGCCCTCAAATCAGCACCGTGGTCCAGCAAATGAGTGGCAAAGGTATGCCGTATTGTATGCGGCGAAACATTTTTTCTTAAGGCCAGCTTTTTAATATATTTATCAAGTATGCGGCGTACGCTGCGGTCCGTAAGCGGCCCGCCCAGGCGGTTAACCAGCAGTTTATCGTGCGGTGCGGCGTTATAGCGTGCCATTAAAGCCTGCCTTGCCCCGTTAAGGTATTTTTCTACGGCTTCACGGCAGGTATGGCCAATAGGCACCAGCCTGTCTTTGTTGCCTTTGCCGTGCAGCAGCACAAACATATTGCCAAGGTCAATCGTATCAAGCGTAAGCCCTACCAGCTCCGAAACACGGCAGCCGGTAGCATACAAAAGTTCCAGCACTGCCTGGTCACGCAGTCCCAGTTCGCCTGTTGTATCGGGCAGTTCCAAAAGCTCGTTAACTTCAAACTCCTCCAAAAATACGGGCAGGTGTTTTTCAAGTTTCGGTGTCCGCACTTTTACAAAAGGATTCTGCTTTACTTTGTTTTCTCTTTGCAGGTATTTATAAAAAGAACGCAGGGCGGATATTCTGCGGGCAATGGTTGTGCGCGCATATTTTTTGCCGTTCATGTCGGCCAGATAGGAACGGATATCCAGCACGTTTACTTCCTGCCAGTTAAAGCCGCCGGGATAACGTGTTTTTAAAAATCCGGCAAATATGTCTATATCTGCCGCATAATTTTTTACCGTAAGCGCAGAAGTATTTTTTTCAACTGCAAGATACTGCAAAAATTTATGCACTTCCGGATATGCGTTTGCTGCTTCTTTCATAAATATCCCTCTTTTAAAGTAAAATTATAGTATCATAATTGTTAAACAATTTCAATAATTGCTATCCATATTTTTTAAATTTTCTGCGTTTTTATTTTTTGTAACGCCCAAAAACGCAAAAAGCAGCGGTTTTAAAGCCGCTGCCTCATATTTTACCGCATTTTAAAGCCCGGTATTTAATTGTTTCTGCACCTCTGCCAGTGCTTCAAGCGCCCTTTCGGCAATCATTGCATTTTTTATCTTTTTGCCGCGTACGCGCTTGCCGAGCGGCGGAATTAAGCCAAAATTAACATTCATCGGCTGGAAGTTTTTAATTTCCGGGCTGCTGATGTAATGCGCCAGTGCCCCATGTGCCGTTTCCGGCGAAAAATCAACCGGCGGCTGCCCCAGCACCCTGCGTGCGGCATGGATGCCTGCCATGAGCCCGGACGCTGCCGATTCAACATAGCCTTCCACACCGGTGAACTGACCGGCGAAGAATAAACGCGGCTGAGTGCGCAGGCTGAAATCGGCATTTAAAAGTTTGGGCGAATTGATGTAGGTATTTTTATGCATTACGCCGTAACGCACAAACTCTGCATTTTCAAGCCCCGGAATCATGCCGAACACACGCTTCTGCTCGCCCCATTTAAGGTGAGTCTGGAAACCAACGATATTATAAAGCGAAGCCGCAGCGTCATCCTGCCGCAGCTGCACAACGGCATAAGCCTCTTTGCCGGTGCGCTTGTCCACCAGCCCCACCGGTTTTAACGGCCCGAAGCGCATGGTGTCTTCCCCGCGGCGCGCCATTTCTTCAATAGGCATGCAGGCTTCAAAAAACACTTCTTTTTCAAAATCCTTTACTGGGGCAAGCTCTGCCGTACGCAGCGCCTCCCAAAAGGCAACATATTCCTCTTTTGTTTCAAAGGGGCAGTTTAAGTAATCTGCGTCGCCCTTATCGTAGCGCGAAGCACGGTAAACCTTGCTGTAATCCAGGGAATCGGCTGTTACTATCGGCGCTGCCGCATCAAAAAAGTGAAAGTAATCTTCACCGGCAAGCTGCGCAATTTCTTCTGCCAGCGCGCCGTCCGTCAGCGGGCCGGTAGCGGTAATTACAACGCCTTCCAGCGCCGCAAGGCTTGTAACTTCTTCGTTTTTAACCGTAATTAACGGATGGTTTTTAATTTTCTGCGTAACCGCTTCCGCAAAACCTTCGCGGTCTACCGCCAAAGCACCGCCTGCCGGAACTTTATGTTCGTCGGCACAGGCCATGATAACGGAATCAAGGCGGCGCATTTCTTCTTTTAAAAGCCCGACAGCGTTTTCTATATTGCCTGCGCGCAGCGAATTGCTGCACACAAGCTCCGCAAATTTATCGGTTTTATGTGCCGCGTCCGATTTAAGCGGCCTTTTTTCGTACAGTATAACAGGCACGCCGCGCTGCGCAAGCTGCCAGGCAGCCTCGCACCCGGCCAGCCCTGCGCCGATAACGTGTACCGGCTCATTTACTTTTTGCATTGGCTGCCGCCTTTCCTTTATAAGTTTTTACGGCATCTTCACAGTTTTCGTTTGTGCAGAATAACTTTTTGCTGCCGTTTCTGTCCGTTTTTTCATATAAAATATGTCCGCATTTGGGGCAATGCTGCTCTGTCGGCTTATCCCAGGAGGTAAACTTGCACTCCGGATAGTTGGAGCAGCCGTAAAATACCTTGCGAGTTTTGGTTTTGCGCTCGATAATATCGCCGCCGCAGTCCGGGCATTTTACGCCGATTTTTTTCAGTATCGGCTTGGTATTGCGGCATTCCGGAAAACCGGGGCATGCCAGGAACTTACCGTAGCGGCCCTGCTTATATACCATCATGCGCCCGCATTTTTCGCATTTTACGTCGCTTACTTCCACCGGCGCTTCAACTGTTTCTATTTCTTTATCCGCCTTTTGCAGAAGATGTGAAAAAGGCTCGTAGAAGTTTTCCAGCACGGTTTCCTTATTGGCTTCGTGCTCGGCAATTTCGTCAAGCTCGGTTTCAAGGTTTGCCGTAAACGGAATGTTGATAATATCTTTAAAATAAGTAGTCAGCATATTGACTATCAGTTCGCCAAGCTCGGTGGAAACGAGTTTTTTGCCGTCCTTAACGATATAGCCGCGGTCAAGGATGGTTTGAATGGTAGGAGAATAGGTACTCGGGCGGCCTATGCCTTTTTCCTCCAGTTCCTTAACAAGCGTTGCTTCGGTAAAATGCGGGGGCGGCTCGGTAAAGTGCTGCTCTGCCGGCATAAGTTTATGCAGCTTAAGCGGCGTTTGTTCCGGCAGATACGGAACTTCTTTTTCCTTTTCGCCTGCCAGTTCTTTTTTGTCGCTTAATTTTAAAAAGCCGTCAAACTTAAGCACTGCCCCGCCTGCACGCAGCTGGTAGCCCGCCGCGCCGATTAAAAGAGTTGTAACATCGTACACGGCGGCTTTCATCTGGCAGGCAACGGTGCGTTTCCAGATTAAAGTATAAAGTTTAAGCTGGTCTTTGGTAAGGTACTGCGCCACCGCTTCCGGCGTACGTTCCACAGAGGTCGGGCGGATGGCTTCATGCGCGTCCTGCGCGTTCTTTTTGCTGCTGTAAACATTAACGCCTGCCGGTACATATTCCGTGCCGTAGGTACTGCCTATAAAGCTGCGCAGCTCGGCCGTAGCCACATCAGAAAGGCGCACGGAGTCGGTTCTCATATAAGTAATAAGGCCAACGGCGCCGCCCTTGCCGACATTTACGCCTTCATAAAGCTGCTGTGCCAGCAGCATGGTTTTTTTGGTAGAAAAGTTCAGTTTTTTAACGGCATCCTGCTGCAGGCTGCTGGTGGTGTACGGCGGCAGCGGGTTGCGCTTGCGTTCTTTTTTATCTGCCTTTTCAACAACGTAGGCAGCTTCTTTCAGCGCCGCTTCCGTTTTGGCAGCTTCTTCCGCGTTATTTATTTCAAGCTTCTTGCCGTTAAATTTAATAACGTCAGCGTCAAAAACAGGCGCTTTGTCATTCTCGCGCAGGCGTGCCGTAATAGTCCAGTATTCCTGCGGCACAAAGTTGGCAATTTCCTTTTCCCTGTCGCAGATAATTTTTACGGCTACGGTCTGCACGCGCCCGGCGCTGAGCCCTTTGCGTATTTTGCGCCACAAAAGCGGGCTTAACTGGTAACCCACAATGCGGTCGATAATGCGGCGCGTCTGTTGGGCGTCAACCATGTCAAGGTCAATCTTGCGCGGGTGCTTCAATGCTTCTTTTACAGCACCCGGCGTAATTTCATGAAACTCAATGCGGCAGCTGCTTTCAGGGTCAAGCCCCAAAATATATGCCAGATGCCAGCCGATAGCTTCGCCTTCGCGGTCAGGGTCAGTTGCGATATAAACTTTATCAGCCTTTTTGGCTGCTGTTTTCAATTCCTTAATCAGTTCGCCCTTGCCGCGGATATTAATGTACTTGGGCTGAAAGCCGTTTTCTACATCCACGCCGAAAATGCTTTTCGGCAAATCGCGCAGGTGCCCCATGGAAGCGCGCACAGTATAATTGCGCCCCAGAAATTTTTCTATTGTTTTTGATTTGGCGGGAGATTCCACAATAACCAGGTTTTTAGCCATTAAACGTCCTCCTAAAGCAGGTAATAACTGCGGGCGGCGGTTTGCGCCACCTTGCCGCGCATCTCCAAATCCAAAAGCCCCATGCCGGCTTCCGCCAGCCCAAGGCCGCTTTTTTCAAGTATTTCTTCAAGCGAAAGCGGTTCAAAACTTAAAATTTTTAAAACCGCTTTTGCGTTATCATCAAGTTCATCTTCCCCGTTCCCGCTAGCGAACAACGCCGGCTGCTGAGGGAAGCTTGCCAGTTTGAGGCTTTCAAGTATGTCTTCCGGCCTGTCTACAAGCTGCGCGCCGCTTTTTATAAGGCTGTGGCAGCCAATGCTCGTTGGCAGAAAGATACTGCCGGGCACGCAGTAAACTTCATGCCCTTCTTCAAGCGCATATTCGGCTGTAATCATGGCGCCGCTTTTTTTAGCGGCTTCCGCCACGAGTATGCCGTGCGTCATGCCGTTAATTATGCGGTTGCGAGCCGGAAAATTATACGCAGCAGGCGGTGTTCCGGGAGGGTATTCCGTAACAAGCGCGCCGCGTTCACAAATTTGTGCAAATAAATTTTTATTGGCTGCCGGGTAGACAATATCAATGCCGCAGCCCAAAACGGCAACGGTTATGCCGCCTGCCGCCAGTGCGCCCCTGTGCGCAGCCGTGTCTATGCCTCTGGCGCCGCCGCTTACAATAACAACGCCTGCCGCTGCAAGGTCTGCCGCAAAGGCATCGGCAGCCTTAAGGCCGTAGCCGGAAGCCTCGCGCGAACCGACAATGCCGATGCTGCCGCGTAAATCGGGCAGGCTGCCCTTAACGTACAGCACCTGCGGCGGCGATGCGATTTGCTTTAAGCTGTAAGGGTAAGCATCGTCTTCCGGCGTTAAAATTGTTACGCCGTTATTCAAACAAAAATCTTTCAGCCAGGCGGGATAATTAAAATCCCTTCTGGCAATAAATTTACTAACTGTTTTTTCATCAATTCCGGCTTCCGCCCATGCTTCCGGCGGAGCCATATATGCTTCGGCAGGGCTTTTAAACTTAGCCGCAGCTTCTGCAATTTCTGCGCTGCGCGAGCCAAAGGCTGCAAACAGCGCGGCAAAATAGTATTTATCCAAGCAGCACACTCCATACTGTATTGTATCCGCAAATTCACTTCATTATAATTGCTAAATCAGTTATGGTCAAGCCCGTCAAGCGTTTTCAGTACAAAATCTGCCACTGCGTCTGCAGCGTAAGGTTTGCCGTAAGCCGCCCTGCGCCTGCGCCGCAGGCTGTTTTTTTCTTCCGTGCCAAGCTCCGCATATTTTTTTACAAAGCCGCAAACCTCCTGCGGCGTTGCGGCAATTTTTGCTTCGCATTTTTCGCACAGGTAACCGGCGTTGCGCACCTCCTGCCCCGGCAATGGGTCATATAAAATAAATTCGGTGCCGACAGCAAGGGTTTCTGCCGCAGTAAGCCCGCCGGCCTTGCTTATTACAATATCGGCGCTGCGCAAAAGCTGGGGCAGCTCTGCTATAAAATCAAGCACCATTACGCCGGGCAGCGCCATTTTTTTCAGTTTTTCGGCCAAGTTCCTGTTATGCCCGGTTACGGCGGCTATTTTTAAGCCCTTAATATCGCGGCATTCCGTAAGCGCGCGCAAAAGCTCCGGCATCGGCAAAAGCCCGTCGCCCCCGCCCATTACAAGGCACAAGGTATCATCGGCGGCATAGCCGAGCCTGCTGCGCCACTTTTCGCGCTCAAAAGGCGCGCTGAAAGCACTGCGCACAGGTATGCCAGTTACAACGGCAGGTATGCCGAGTTCCGGCGGCGGCTGGATGGATTCGTCCGCCGTAAAATAAACGTCCAGCCCTTTGTAAATCCACCAGTGGTGAAAGTTAAAATCGGTTATTACCGCACCAAGCCAAAGCCCGGGCGCGCAGCGTTTTTTGTACTGCGCCATAACCCCCGCCGGCGTAGGGTGCGTTACTATTACCGCATCCGGCGAAGTTTTTTTAATGAACCCCTGCGCCAGATAAGAAAGCAGCAGGTTTAAAAAATCGCGCAGCCAGAAAGAATTATTGCCGGTGTTGCTCCAGTGGTACGCTATATCGTACAGCTTTGGAATGTGCTTTAAAATGCCGATGTAGCCGCCCAAAATAATGTTGCCCAGCCACTTTGGAAAGAAATCGAAAGCACTGCCGTTGACCACTTTAACGTTGCCGTGTTTTTTAAACGCCTCCTCCAACGCTTCAGCCGCCATTTTATGGCCGCTGCCAAGCGGAGCCGAAAGCAGGAGTATTGTATATTTGCATGCTGATGCAGCCATTTAACGAACCTCTTGAAAAAATTTTGTAAAAAAACTTGAACCTGTTATCAAAATCATATATCATAAATAACAATTAGTAAAGAAATTAACCATAATTTTATATTTGTAATTTTAAATGGAGGCTATTATGCAAAAACGTTTACCTGTTGAACATTTTCATTTTCCCGTTGAAAAAATTAAATCCGGTTATTATTCGGACGCCTATTTTCTGCGTACCGAAGAAATTTTAAACGGCGACAATCATCACCCGCGCGTTATGATGCAGGTGTTTACTCGCGAAAATGTCGTTGTATGCGGCATTGACGAAACTATAGCGCTGATTAAAACCTGCGCACACAATCCCGAAAACATCACCATTCATGCCCTGCATGACGGCGACGAGGTTAAGCCCTGGGAAACCTTGATGACCATTGAAGGCGACCTTGCCGACTTTGCCCATCTGGAAACTGTTTACCTCGGCATTCTGGCACGCCAGAGCCGCATTGCCACCAATGTGCGCCGCACGGTAGAAGCTGCAAACGGCAAGCCGGTGCTGTTCTTCCCCGCGCGCTACGATACCTGGCAGACCCAGGAATGCGACGGCTATGCAGCCAAAATCGGCGGCATTAAAGGCTTTTCCACCGATGCCAACGCTCTTGCCAGCGGCGGCAAAGGACTGGGCACAATTCCCCACGCTTTAATTGCTTCGTACAACGGCAATACCGTTGCCGCAACCGAAGCCTTTGACAAATATGTTGACCCGAAAATTGCCCGCATTGCACTGGTAGATTTTGACAACGACTGCGTGAACACCGCCCTTGCCGTTGCCCGCAAGCTTGGCAGAAACCTTGCAGGCGTACGCCTTGATACCAGCGGAACAATGGTAGACAAAAGCCTGCTTGGCCAGCTTGGCATGTTTAACCCCACCGGCGTATGCAAAGAGCTGGTATGGAACGTGCGCCGCTCGCTTGACGCCGAAGGCTTTGATTATGTAAAAATTATCGTTTCCGGCGGCTTTAACCCGGCACGCATCCGCGAATTTGAAGCAGCCGGCGTACCGGTTGACACTTATGCGGTTGGCAGCAGCCTGTTTGACGGCAACATTAACTTTACGGCCGACATCGTTATGGTAGACGGCAAAGAATGTGCCAAACAGGGACGCAGGCATTTGCCAAATCCGCGCCTGGAACTTGTTGACTAACACCAAAGCACTGCGCCATGCAGTGCTTTTTTTGTAAGAAAGAAGGCTTTTATTATGGATTTAAACGCTACCCCATCCTCGGAACGCATCCACATAGGCATTTTCGGCAAGCGCAATGCCGGCAAATCAAGCCTTATTAATGCCATTACGGGGCAAAACCTCGCCATAGTATCCGACACCAAAGGCACTACCACCGACCCCGTTTACAAGGCCATGGAAATTCTGCCTCTTGGGCCAGTTATGATTATTGATACCCCAGGCATTGACGACGAAGGCGAGCTCGGCGCTCAGCGTGTACAAAAAGCAGTACAGGTACTTAACAAAACCGATATTGCCATTCTCGTTATCGACAGCATGCTTGGCCCTGATAAGGAAGATACGGCGCTGCTTGCGCGCATTAAAGAAAAAAAGCTGCCGGTTATAGCTGTTTTTACCAAAGCGGAAGCCGCAGCAGACCTGACAAATTACGAAAAAATCCTCGGCGTAAAATGTATGGCCGTAAGTTCCGTCAGCGGCAGAAATATTGCAGAACTGCGCACTGCCCTTGCCGCCCTTGTGCCGGATAAAAAAAGTACGCAGCAGCTTGTAGGCGACCTGGTAAACCCCGGCGATACCGCCGTACTGGTTGTGCCGGTAGACAGCGCCGCACCAAAAGGCAGGCTTATACTGCCGCAGCAGCAGGTTATACGCGGGCTTTTGGACGCGGGGGCAACGGCTTTTGTAACGCAGGACAAACAGCTCGAAAGCTGCCTTGCCGCCCTGAAAGAAAAACCGAAAATCATCATTACCGACAGCCAGGTTTTCGGCTTTGTTGCCAAAACGGTGCCAAATGACATTTTATTGACATCATTTTCCATTTTATTTGCACGCTACAAAGGCGATTTAAAAGAAGTAGTGCGCGGCGTAAACATGCTTAAGCATATTAAAGACGGCGACCGCATTTTAATCAGCGAAGGCTGCACGCACCACCGCCAGTGCGATGATATCGGCACCGTAAAGTTGCCGGCGTGGATTAGGAAATTTACCGGTGCGGAACCTGACTTTGAATGGACAAGCGGCACTGCCTTTGCCGAAGACTTAACCAAGTATAAAATGATTATTCACTGCGGCGCCTGCATGCTTAACGAAAAAGAAATGCAGCACCGCATAAGCTGCGCTAAAAATCAGGGCGTGCCCATTACCAACTACGGCATTGCCATTGCCTATATTAACGGCATTCTGCGCCGTACGCTCCAGCCCTTTCCCGATATTTTAAAGGAACTGGAATAAATAAAATATAATACCGCCAAATAAAAAATACATTAACTTAAACCAAAGTAAACTTTAAAAGCAGTACCGTTTATTGCGGCACTGCTTTTACTTTTGCCTAAAAATAACAAAAGCCCTGATACTTAAATATCAGAGCTTATTTATCGTAAAAAAATTGTTAGCCATTTGGTAGCGCTAACGGGAATCGAACCCGTGATTTCGCCTTGAGAGGGCGACGTCTTAGCCTCTTGACCATAGCGCCGTAAAAAAATGGCTCCGGGACTAGGACTCGAACCCAGACAAAATGATCCAGAGTCATTTGTGCTACCATTACACTATCCCGGAGTTACCTTGTGCTCAGCTCTCCTGAACACAAGAGTTATTATAATACACCTTTATCAAAAATGCAAGCCTTTTTTACAAAAAATTTTAATTTTTTTCAGCAAAAAATCCCCGCACTTTCATGCAGGGATTTTATACTTGCCTTATGCGGTTTTTATTAATAACCAAGGCTTTCGCCGACAAGAATTACTTTAATGCGCGGCGCAGGAGCGTTCATGGTGCTGCCTTTGCGGGTGGTTAAAATAAAGTTGCAGATGCTGTCGGGCGCGGTGCAGTTAAAGCAATGCCCGTTATTTTTGCACGGCGGGTTAAAATTGGCAAAGCGCTGTACATTAACCGGCGCTGCCAGGTTGCGTGCGCGTGCCACAGCGTCCTCATAGCTTTTTACCACTTTGTTGATGCCGGCAATAACAACTACGCTTTTAGGGCCGAATACCATTGCCGCCACGCGGTTGCCGGTGCCGTCGATATTTACCATCACGCCGTCCTCGCTCATGGCGTTGGTGCTCATAAAATAGGTATCGCAGGTAAGCGCCTTGCGCAGAAGCTCCAGGCGTTCTTCCTGGCTTTTTGCGGTATCGCGGTCAATAATGTTGTAGCCCTGCGTGCGCAGAGTTTCCAAAAGGCCCATTTCTTCCAAAGTCATACTGCCGCCCCAGGATACGCACTGCTTTTTGTCAATCAGGCTTAAAGCCTTTTCCAGTGCTTCTTCCTTCGTTGCACAATAGCAGGCATCAAAAGCACGGCGCTGCAAATTTTTTACAACGCGCTGTGCCAGTACTTCATTGCGAAGTTCAAACGGTGTTTTAGCCATAGTTACCCCTCCTCTGTAACTAACTGCCTTTAATCTACGCGTTCACCAATGTAAACTTCATCGGTGCCGTCAATTTCATTAAGCACAACTTCAATGGTTTCCTTCTGCGAAGTAGGCACGTTTTTGCCAACATAATCCGCACGGATGGGCAGCTCTTTATGGCCGCGGTCTACCAGCACGGCAAGCTGAATTGTTTTAGGCCTGCCCATGTCGATAACGGCGTCAAGGGCAGCGCGGATTGTACGGCCGGTATATAAAACGTCATCCACCAGCACAACGTGCTTGCCGCTTAAGTCAAAGTTAATATCGGTGCCATGCACCACAGGGTTGTAACCAAGCGTTGAAAGGTCATCACGGTACAGGGTAATGTCAAGCATGCCTACCGTCATTTCGCAGTTTTCAATAGCGTTAATTTCAGCGGCAATGCGCTGCGCCAAAGGTACGCCGCGTGTGCGGATGCCGACGATAACAACGTCCTCAACGCCTTTGTTTTTCTCGATAATTTCGTGCGCAATGCGGACGAGCGCCCTTCTGATGGCTTCGCTGTCCATAATAACGTTTTTCTTAACAATATTGCTCATTGTTTTCACCCCAAATTTAAAATTGACCGTTATGTAAACGGGTAATTATTTTATGCATATCCTCAGGCAGCGGCGCTTCAAACTTCATGCGTTCGCCGGTGCGCGGGTGCGTAAATTCCAGCGTGTGCGAATGCAGCGCCTGCCCTTTTATGCCAAACGGCGTTTTCATGGGCGAATACTTGGGGTCGCCCACAAGCGGATAGCCCAGATATTCCATGTGCACGCGGATTTGGTGCGTACGCCCCGTACGCAGCTTACAGCGCACAAGCGTATACTTGCCGAAGCGCTCCAGCACTTCGTAATCGGTAATGGCGTCACGCCCGCCCTCTTTAACCACAGCCATTTTTTTGCGGTCGGTTTTATCGCGGGCAATCTGCGTTTCTATCGTGCCGCTGTCGGTTTTAATATTGCCGCGCACCACGGCAAGGTAAGTGCGCACAGCGGTTTTGCTCTGTATCTGCTGCGAAAGCGAAATATGCGCCACGTCATTTTTGGCAACAATCATAATGCCGCTGGTATCCTTATCCAAACGGTGTACAATGCCCG
>OHAN01000727.1_pt1 | contig 31144 bp, 30 predicted proteins | sample 1577121 | NCBI WGS metagenome assembly OHAN01 (sample SAMEA3541554, study PRJEB24748) | human gut metagenome | biome: human gut; feature: human-associated habitat; material: faeces | place: China | collected 2012 | reverse complement strand
GAAACGCCCACAAGATTTGGCAGACAAAATTTGAAAAAATTTTGGATGACGATGAGCGAAACGCCCACAAGATTTGGCAGACAAAATTTGAAAAAATTTTGGATGACGATGAGCGAAACGCCCACAAGATTTGGCAGACAAAATTTGAAAAAATTTTGGATGACGATGAACGAGCAAAGCGAAGTGAAAGGATGAACATTATGAAAAAAGAAGAAAGTATAGGAATATTTGACTCAGGAATAGGTGGAGTAACAGTATTAAAAGAAATAATAAAAATATTACCAAACGAAAATTATAAATATTATAGTGATTCAAAAAACAATCCATATGGAGACAAAACGGATAATGAAATAATTGAAATATGCGATAAAATTGTTAGTAACTTTATTGAACAAAAATGTAAAGCAATAGTAATTGCATGTAACACAGCAAGTGCAAAAGCAGCAAAATTGTTACGAAAAAAATATCCAGAAATCCCAATAATAGCAATAGAACCAGCATACAAGATGGTACATGATTTTTCATATGACCAAGTAACACTGGTAATGGCTACAAAAGGAACAATAGAAAGCGAAAAATTCCATAAACTATACAATAAATATGATAATCACAAAACATATCTAATGGCATGTCATGGCTTAGCTGATATTATTGAAGAAGGAAATCAAGAAAAAATCAAACAATATTTGAAAGAAAATTTATCTGAATATATAGGAAAAGTACATAATGTCGTTTTGGGTTGTACACATTATCCATTAATACAAAATGAGATAAAAGATGTATTAGGAGATGTTGAATTTTTCAATGGAGCAGGAAGTCTTGCAAAACATTTAAGAGACATTTTAGAAGAAAAAGATTTAATAAGTGATTCTAAAAACAAAGGAATTGTTGAGTTTACAGACTCAAGTAATTCAGAGTATAAAAGAGAAAGATTTTTGAGACAGTTGAAATAGTTTTGATATACAAAATAGATACAAAAAATATATACTTATTGTATATGTTTTTTTGACTTTTTGTTGACATTTATAATTGATAATTGTAAAATATTAATTGATACAAGTATATAACATATTATGGTTTAAATAAAACATAGAATAAAAATACAAAGGAGGGAAAAACGAAAAATGTACTAAAGATAAGATTTTTGATACATACTATGAATAGAAAAATTTAAAAATAAAAATACATTGGAGGAGTTATAAAATAATGTTAAATAAAAAATTTAGAAATTCAAATCGGAATTACTTTAGTTGCGTTAGTGATTACGATTATTATATTATTGATATTAGCAACTATATCAATACAGTCATTAACAAATACGGGGTTATTTGCAAAAGCGAATGAAGCAAAAGAAAAAACTGAAAATAAACAAAAAGAAGAAGGCGAAATATTGGAAAATTATTTAGCTCAAATGAATTCGATTACTTTTAGTAATGTGGATAAAACAAATACAAATCCAGAAGGAGCAATGCCGAAAAAAGCAGTTGTTATTGAAGGGGATGCAAATAAAGGAATTGTAATAAAAGATAGCAATGAAAATGAATGGACTTGGATTGAAGTACCAATGAGTGTAACTACCGGAAAAACATCAGATAATGAAATAGAAGAGGCCTTAAAAACATATGCATCAGATTACAGAGAAGGAAAAACAGGACAAAATTTAAATTGGACAGATGAATGGTATGAAGGATGTGGGATGTCAGAGAGTGATTATAATACAACAAAAGGTAAAATGCTGCAAAGTATAAAAACAAATGGAGGATTTTGGATATCAAGATACGAAATAGGAGATAATACAGCAACAACAAACAATACAACAAGAACAAGTGATAGCGGAATAACTGGAGTTGCAGTAAGCAAAGCAAATCAAATACCATATAATTGGGTAACATGTAGTCAAGCACAAACATTAGCTAAAGGAATGTCAGCAGACTCAAGCAAAATAAGTAGTTTACCTTTTGGTATACAATGGGATTTAACATGTAAGTTTTTAGAAACAAAAACAGAACTTACGAAAGATGATATAAAAACAAATAGTACAAATTGGGGAAATTATAAAAATAATAGTTTGACATTATCTAGAGGAAAATATATTATTAATCCATGGAAATCATCAAGTATATGGAAAAATTTTAATGAAGATACAGAGAATTATGTAAAAAATTCACAAACAACAAATGATGTAAATTATAAGCAGTTATTAACAACAGGAGCATCAGAGGAAACAAAGAAAATGAATATTTATGATTTGTCAGGAAATGTATGGAAATGGACATTAGAACATGCAACTTCCAATACAAGTACTCCTTGTTCTGATAGGGGAGGGAGCTTATACAGCAATGGTTCAGACATTCCAGGAGCTTACCGTGATAACAATGGCACGACTGTCAGAAACGACGATATCAGTTTTTTTTCTGCGCTGTATTAATAGGATTAACAGAGTTGGATAATATGCATAAATATTTTTTGTACAAGACTAAAATTGAGGATAATAGTACGTTATTTTTTCGAAAAAATGTTCGTAAAACTATTGACAAAATAAAAACAAAAATATATAATAAGACCAAACAAAAAATCGTAGATAATTTGTTCTGTAAAACAAATTAAAAAGAATTTTTTAGGAGGTCTTTTTTTATGATATCAACACTACACATCAAAAATATAGGAATAATAGATGATTTAAGCATAGACTTAAACGACGGATTAAATGTATTAACAGGAGAAACAGGAACCGGAAAAACACTAATAATAGACTCATTAGGCATAATATCAGGAGGAAGATTCTCTAAAGAAATGATAAGAAAAGGAGAAACAAACTCATTTGTAGAAATATGTATGTATGAGCCAGAAAACGAAAACTCAATAGATGGAAATATCATTGTATCAAGAGAAATAAACAGTAATGGAAAAAATATGTGTAAAATAAATGGAAGAATGGTAACTGTAAACGAATTAAAAAACTTTATGAGCAAATTCATAGAAATACATGGACAAAATGACAATCAAAGTTTACTAGATAACAAATTTCATTTAAAATATTTAGATGGATTTATTGGTGATAAAATAATTGATATAAAAAAACAATATAAAGAAAAATACGAAAAATATTTAGAAATAAAACAAGAATTAAAAAACAACTATGGAGACGAAAAAGAAAGAGAAAGAAAACTTGATTTATTAAGATATCAATTTAATGAGATAGAAGAAGCAAATTTAAAAGTAAATGAAGAAGAAAATTTGGAAGAAAAAAGAAAATTAATGTTAAACTCAGAAAAAATATCTAAAAATTTAAATGAAGCAGATATAGCAATTGGAGAAAACAGCATAGACAGCATTAATATAGCAATAAGAGCATTAGAAAAAATAGAAAATATAGACACAAAATATGAGGAGATTTCTAGCAATTTAAAAAATATATATTATGAATTACAAGAAATTTCAAGAGACATATCAGAACATAAAGAAGATGTATATTTTGATGAAGAAGAAAGAAATGAAGTCGAAGAAAGACTAGATTTAATCTATAATTTAAAAAGAAAATACGGAAATGATGTGCAAGAAATTTTGAACTATAAAAATGAGATAGAAGCGGAAATAAATCACATAGAAAATTTGGATGAGTATAATAATAAACTAAAAAAAGAATTAAAACAATTGAAAGAAGAAATGACAAAATTAGCAGAAAAAATGCATGAATTAAGAAATGAATATGGAAAAGTTCTAAGCATAAATATAAACAAAGTATTAGAAGATTTGGAAATGAAAAATGCAAATATTAATATTCATGTAGATTACAATGAAGAAGATTTTTTTGAAAACGGAAAAGATATAGTAGAATTTTATATTACTACAAACTTAGGAGAAGATGAAAAACAATTAGCCAAAATTGCGTCAGGTGGAGAGATGTCAAGAATAATGCTTGCTATAAAAAAAGTATTAGCAGATACAGACAAAATGCCAGTTTTAATTTTTGATGAAATTGATACTGGAATCAGTGGAAAAGCCGCAGGAGCAGTTGCAGAAAAATTAAATGGAATTTCTAAAAATCATCAAGTTTTATGTATTTCACACTTACCAAGTATTGCAGCAATTGCAGATTATAATTATTTTATTAGTAAAAAGGTTGTTGAAAATAGAACTAATACTAATATAAGATTGTTAAATGAGAAAGAGACTTTAGAAGAGATTGCACGTATTTCTTCTGGTGAAATTAATGAAGCTACAATTCAATATGCTATGCAGTTAAGAAATAAAAAAGTGAGCTAGAATTAATATAATAATAAAAGGAGCTGAACATAAATTTGAATAAAGAAATTCATGAAAATATTATAGATACTGAAAAAATATTGCTGAATATAAATGAAGTAGATGCAATAGAATATTCTATATGGACAAAAGAAAAAGCAAAATTAAAGTATAATGGAATTATTCCAAATTTTCCGATATATAATAACTTTATTTATTGGTGTAATTTAGGAATTAATATAGGAAGTGAACAAAACAAGATAAGACCTGTAATAATAGTTGGAAGCACTATAAAATCACCAATAGCAATAATAATACCACTAACAAGTAAAAGATTAAAAGACGAGTTTTGGTATCACATTGATTTAGAAAAACTCGATTCTACAGCATTAGTAGAACAATTAAGAGTTATTAGTAAAATAAGAATTATAAGTCCATTTAGACAAAAAGGAAAAATGGTAGTAATTTCAAAATTAGATTGGAATAAAATCAATAGACAATTACAAGTATTATATAGACTAAAACCATTAAAAAAAATATAAAATCAATTGACATTTTAAATAGGATTTATTATAATTATATTAATAAAACATTAGAGTCCATCTCAAGAGAGATGTAATTCATTAAATTCCGATAGTCAAAAGACTATCGTTTTTTTATGAATATAAAATATATTATTGCATATAACATTAATACATTAGTGCCCATAGTTTTATACTATGAAATCATTAATTTTATGAGCATATAAAGAGTCCTTTAAAATAACTAAAAGACCCTTTTTATGTTTTGTATTATTAAATTAGAACAAAAAACAAGTAAAGATGTATAATTCTGGAAAAAAAGGTTAAAATATCAAAAATAAACAAAATGAAAGGATGAAGATTTATGAAAGATTATTTAGCCATAAAAAACATAGAAGCACTAGAAATATTAGACTCAAGAGGCAATCCAACAGTACAAGTAGAAGTAGTAACAGAAGGAGGATTTTCAGGAATAGCAATGGTCCCATCAGGAGCATCAACAGGAAGTTTTGAAGCAGTAGAATTAAGAGACAACGACAAAAATAGATTTATGGGAAAAGGAGTAAGCAAAGCAGTTGAAAATGTAAACAAAAAAATAGCAAAAAAATTAATAGACATGAATGTGTATGATCAAAGAAAAATAGATAGAACATTGATAGAGCTAGACGATACATTAAACAAATCAAATCTAGGAGCAAATGCAATTTTAGGAGTATCATTAGCAGTTGCAAAAGCAGCAGCAAATTCATTAGGAATGGAATTATACAGTTATATAGGTGGAATAAATGCAAAAGAATTGCCAGTTCCAATGATGAATATTTTAAATGGTGGAAAACATTCGGACAACAACATAAACATACAAGAATTTATGATAGTACCTGTAGGAAGTATAACATTTGCAGAAAGATTAAAACGTGGAGTTGAAGTATATCACACATTAAAAAAGGTTTTGAAAGAAAAAGGACATTCAGTAGGAGTAGGTGACGAAGGAGGATTTGCACCAGATTTAAAAGATGAAGAAGAAGCATTAGACTCAATAATAGAGGCTATAAAAAAAGCTGGGTATGAACCAGGAGAAGACATATGTTTAGCATTAGATATAGCAAGTACAGAAATGTATGACGAAGCCAAAAAAACAGGAAAAGATGGATACTATTTCTGGAAAACAGATGTATATAAAACAAAACAAGAAATGATACAATATGTTATAGATTTAACAGAAAAATATCCAATCATATCAGTAGAAGATGGTTTAGCAGAAGAAGATTGGGAGTCATGGAAAGAATTAACACAAAAAATAGGAAACAAAGTTCAATTAGTTGGAGATGATTTATTTGTAACAAATATAAAAAGACTTCAAAGAGGAATAAAAGAAAATATAGCAAATGCAATTTTAATAAAACCAAATCAAATTGGAACATTAACAGAAACATTAGACACAATACAAGAAGCAAAAGAAAAAGGATATAAAACAATAATTTCTCATAGATCAGGAGAAACAGAAGATACAACAATTGCAGATTTAGCCGTGGCTGTAAATGCAGGGCAGATTAAAACAGGGGCACCTTGTAGAACAGATAGAGTTGCTAAATATAACAGACTTTTAAATATCGAAAGTCAGCTAAATATAGAAGAAGATTAAAATAATAGTTGCCAAATTTTTATTAATTCGGCAACTATTCTACTCTTCTTTGAGTTCGTTCATTAGAATTAGAAGAATTACTGGAACACATTTTTTCATACTCCTTACATTTAATTTTGTAATCCATTTGCATACACAAATATCTATAATACAAAAAAGCCTGTTCATATTGTGCCATAGGATTAAACATAGGGTCTCTATAAAGTTCATTCATATCTGGGCCACCTGATGAATTAAAACCATTCATTTGTTGAAAAGTAGAAAAATCCATAAAAGGTGGCATATTGTTAAAATCTTTATCCATAAAACCAACTCCAATCATTATTAATAAATATATTCTAAATAAGACAGAAATATTCTAAAAAAAAGTATTCTATGTAGTGTCCAATAATACCTGTTTTATAAATTAAAGTTTAAAAAAGGAAAAACACTAATAGCAACAAATGTATAAAAAGCAGCTAAAGCACCATGTAACAACTTACCATAAAAATAAGGTTTAATAGACAAATCAGTTTTTGATGTAATACTTAAAACTTGAAGTAGAACAGACAAACCACCAGTGCCAAGCAAAAAAGCAGCAATAATTACACTTACAGAAATGTGTTTTACATTAATACTTGCAATAGAACTAATACCATTAGTAATTTCTAACAAACCAGTCAAAATACCAAAAATAAAAGAACTATCAATATGTAAAAAATTAAAAACTGGAGTAAGTACTAGCACTAAACTACTTAAAATACCACTAGATTTTAAAATAGAAATAACACTAGAAAATATAACAACAAAACCACCTATCATCAAAATAGTAGAAATACTATTAGTAATACTTTTTCCAAGAACTTCACCTAAATTAGAAAAAGTCACATTTTTATATTTTGAAGTTCTAGAAGATTTACTACTAATATAATCAGAACTTGTTTTACCAGATTTCCAAAATCTAAAAATAATTCCCACAGTAATACAAGCAAGTATATGAGTAACTAGCAATAATAATCCAATTGTAGAATTGCCAAACATACTAATTCCAACAGTTCCAACAATAAATAGAGGACCTGAATTATTAGTAAAACTCAATAATCTTTCACATTCTTCTTTAGAACAAATATTATTTTCTCTAAAATCACAAGCAATTTTTGCACCAACAGGATAACCACTAATAAGCCCCATTATAAAGCAAAAAGAACCTTGACCTCTAATGTTAAATAAAGGTTTCATTATTTTGTTTAAAAATCTTCCTAAAATATTTACGAAACTTGTATTCATTAATAATTCAGTTGCTACAAAAAATGGAAAGAGTGCTGGCACTACAGAGTTTGCCCATAATGATAGTCCCTTTTTTATTGCAGGTAAATTACTACTGGAAAATAATAGTAAACTTGCTCCGAATACTAAAAAGATAAATGCAAATATATTTCTTTTTATTTTTAATACTAAAAAATGACATTTTGAAAACATATAATCACCATAATAAAATGTATGAATTATATTTAATAAATATTTATATTTTATATTGTAAAATTTGAAAAACGTTGATATAATGATATACATAAAGTATTCATAAAAATTATTTTATGAATAGCAAATGAAATAAAACGAAAGGAGATGATATTATGTCTGAAGCACAAATACAAGCTATAAAAGACGTAATAAAAATGACACCTCGTCTTAACATTGATTGCCTAAATTCAATTAAGGTGTTAATGGAAAAAGCCATAGAATCAGAATTGCTAAGATTAGAGCCAACGGTTCTTCTGGATAACATGGATATAACAGAAAAAGTAATGTATCTAGATTACTTGATGGAAAGCAAAGATACCAAAGAACAAGAATTAAAAAATGCGGTGTCATTTGAAGAAGTACTAAAAAGAGAGGGGTTGACATTTGATGATTTACAAGATAAAAATTAAACCCAAAGCTCTTAAATTTATTGAAAAGCAGGATAAAAATCAAAAATTACGAATATATAAAGCAATTTACAACCTGCCAAATGGAGATATCAAAAAGCTGGTAGGTTGTAAAAATGAGTATAGACTTAGGATAGGCAATTATAGAATTATTTATGAACAAAATCTAAATGAATTTATTATTCTAATTACAAGGGTCGAAAATAGAGGCCAAATTTATAAATCTTTATAATCCAAAATTTTAAAGGATTTAAAATCAAAATTTATTATAAAAATTAAATAGATTCAAAAAAATTCCAAAAAAAATTTAAAAATTGAATAAAACCTAAAAAAAAGCACATGCTTTATTTGGAGGTATGTGCTTTATGTTAGAAAAAGAAAATTTTGAAAAAAATATAAATGAAGACATAGAAGAGGGAGAAGATGCCACAAAATATGGAGAATTTATAACATCATATTTTGCATGGGTACCAATGTCAAAACAAAAAGAAAATGTAGAAAAGTTAGAAAATATAACAAAAAAGAAAGAAAAATAAAGATAAAATAAGGAAAAATAAAAATAAAAGACAATAAAAGTCAGAAAAAGTCAAAAAACAAGATTGCATTATTTTAAGACACGAGTATAATATAAATATAGGTCAAAGAAAGTCAAAGACAAAAACATATCAAAAAATTGATTAACCAAAAACAAAAATAAAAAGCAAAATTATAAAAAACGCACAAAAAGACAAAAAATTTAAAGGGAGGCTGATAAAATGAGAATGTCAGATGTAATAGAAGATTTTATAAAAGATTTATTTGATGAGGATGACAGCGATTTAATAGAAATCCAAAGAAACGAACTAGCACAACACTTTAACTGTGTGCCATCACAAATAAATTATGTAATATCAACAAGATTCAAGCCATCACAAGGATACTATGTAGAAAGCAAAAGAGGTGGTGGAGGCAATATCAAAATAAAAAAAATAACTAATACAAAATCAGATTATATAATGCATATAATAAATAATATAGGAAAAACAATAACAACAAATGATATAGACATTTTGATAAGTGACTTTCTGACATATAATGTAATAACATCTCAAGAGGCCAAACTTTTAAAAGTTGCAACAAGTGATAATGTTTTAAAATTAGACAAGAACATTAAAGATGAGGTAAGAGCAAGAATATTTAAAAATATGTTGCTTAATATAGAATAAAGTTAAGCAACATTAAAATAACAAAAGATTAAATGCAATACAATAAAGATATGAATAATTAGAAGGAGTGATTAATATGTTATGTGAAAATTGTGGAAAAAGAGAAGCAAATGTTAGATATTCAGAAAATATCAATGGAGTAAAAAAGGAGATGAACTTATGCGAAGAATGTAGTCAAAAACTAGGAATATCATCAAAAATGGACTTCAGTATGCCATCATTAGACATACCAAGCTTTTTTGGAAGTTTCCTAGAAGATTTCAGCACACCAGAATTTATGCCATTTTTAAATGAAGTAAAACAATTAACTTGTGATAGTTGTGGCTCAACTTTTGACGACATAATAAACACAGGAAGATATGGATGTGCAAATTGTTATGATGTTTTCGAAGATAGAATGGATCCAATCTTAAAAAAATTACAAGGAGCAAACAGACATAATGGCAGATTAGGAAAAATATCAGACAACAAGGTTAAATTTGAAGATAAAAATAAAAAATCAGAAAAAGAAAATAAAACAGAAAATAAAGTAGAAAAACTACAAGAAGACTTAAAAGTAGCTATAAAAGAAGAAAGATATGAAGATGCAGCTAAAATAAGAGATGAAATTAAGAAAATGTCAAAATAAGGGCATTTTCTTTTAAAAAACAAGAAATAAAATATTAATTATGCAAAGCCAAAAATGAAAGGAAGTTGAAAAAATGAATTGGTATTTACAAAGTGGAAAAGAATCAGATGTAGTAACAAGTACAAGAATCAGATTTGCAAGAAATCTACCAGAATTCAAATTTAATTTAAAAGAAAAAAAAGACGTAGATAAACTAAAAAATAAAATAAAAGAAAACGTATATGCAATAGGATACGGATTAAAATACTTAGAGTTAAAAGACATGGACGACATCACAAAAATGAGTTTAGTAGAAAAAAATTTAATAAGTCCAGAATATGCAATGCATAACGAAAATGGTGCAATACTAATAAATGACGAAGAAAATATATGCATAATGATAAATGATGAGGATCACTTAAAAATTCAAGTATTTAGTAGTGGATTAGAACTAGAAAACACATTAAACTATGCAATAGAACTAGACCAAAAAATAGAAGAAGTTTTAGGTTATGCAACAAGCAAAAAATACGGATATTTAACAAGCATGCCAACAAATTGTGGTACAGGCTTAAAATCATCTGTAATGGTACATTTGCCAGCACTTACAATAACAAAAAACATAAATAAAGTATTTTATACAATAAACAATTTTGGTGTAAACATAGTAGGTGCATATGGAGAAAATAGCAAAGAACTTGGAGATGTTTTCCAAATTTCTAATAAAAGAACATTGGGTGTTACAGAAAAAGAAATTATAGAAAATATCAAAGTAGTTACAGAAAAATTAATTGAGCAAGAAAGAAAGGCAAGAAAATTTTTAGCAAAGGATACAATTGATTTAGAGGATACAATTTATAGAAGTTATGGATTGCTAAACAATTGTAGAAAAATATCTTTAGAAGAAGCTCAAAAGTTAATCTCAAATGTTAAGATGGGCACAGATTTAGGAGTATTACCGGAACTAAATGATAGAAAGATTCAACAATTGATTTTATATACTAAACCTGCAAATATGCAAAAGTATTTAGGTCAACAATATGAGGCATTAGAAAGAGATATAAAAAGAGCAGAGGTTATAAAAAAGATAATGTCAGAATAAGACGGTTACACATTAGAAAAATGTCCAAAAAGAACCGTCCCTTTTGGACACAAAATGAAAGGAGTGAATTAAAATGACATACAAATTTACAAACAGAGCAAATAAAGCAATTGAAATTGCAAATGATATAGCTTTAGAACTAGGACATAGCTACATAGGAACAGAGCACATATTATATGGACTAGCTAAAGAAGGTAATGGAATAGCATCAAAAGTATTAGAAAATCAAAATGTAATAGCAGATGATATTCTAAATAAAATTGAAGAGTTAATTGGTAGAGATGAACCAATTGAAAATATAGTTGATTTTACACCAAGGACAAAAAGAGTTGTGGAGTCAGCATTTATAGAAGCTAGAAAATTAGGATATAATTTTATAGGAACAGAACATCTTTTAATAGGAATATTAAGAGAGGGAGACTGTGTTGCAGCTAAAATATTATTAGACTTAAATGTAAATATTCCAAAACTTTATAATGAAATTATAAAAGTAATAAATGAAGGAGAGGATTATCAAGGAGAAAATTCATCAAATTATTCAGACGGAGCAAAAAGAAGAGGCAAAGGTAGTTACAATCAAACACCAACATTAAATCAATTTGGAGAAGATTTAACTAAAAAAGCTGAAGAAGGAAAGTTAGATCCTGTAATAGGAAGAAAGCAAGAGATTGAAAGAGTAATTGAAATTTTGTCAAGAAGAACTAAAAATAATCCTTGTTTAATAGGTGAACCAGGTGTTGGTAAAACTGCAGCTGTTGAAGGCTTAGCTCAAAAAATAGCATCAGGTGATGTGCCAGAGGTTTTAAAAGATAAAAGAGTTGTAACTCTTGATATTTCTGGAATGGTTGCTGGTGCAAAATATAGAGGTGACTTTGAAGAGAGAATAAAGAAAGCTTTAAATGAAGTTAAAAAAGCTGGTGATATAATTCTTTTCATAGATGAAATTCATACAATAGTTGGAGCTGGTGCAGCAGAAGGTGCAATTGATGCAGCTAATATTTTAAAACCTTTGCTTGCAAGAGGCGAAATCCAATTAGTTGGTGCAACAACTTTAAATGAATATAGAAAATTCATAGAAAAAGATTCAGCACTAGAAAGAAGATTTAGCCCAGTTACTGTAAATGAGCCATCAGAAAAAGATACAGTTTTAATTTTAAAAGGAATTAGAGACAAATATGAAGCTCATCATAATGTAAAAATAACAGATGAAGCAATTGAAGCGGCAGTAAAGCTATCTGTTAGATATGTAACTGACAGATTTTTGCCAGATAAGGCAATTGATTTGATTGATGAGGCTTCATCAAAAGCAAGGCTAAAAACATATACAGAACCAGACAGCTTAAAAGAATTGCAAGAAGAAATTGAAAAAACAAAAAATGAAAAAGAAGAAGCTGTATTAAATCAAAAATTTGAAAAAGCTGCAGAATTAAGAGATACAGAAAAAGCTTTAAGAGAAAAATTTGAAAAAGAGCAAAGTAAATGGAAAAATAAAAATACGAAATCAATTGTAACAATAACAGAAGAAAATATTGCTGAAGTTATTGCAAATTGGACAGGTATTCCTGCTAAAAAAATTACAGAGGACGAAAACGAAAAACTAAAAAATCTTGAAAAAGAATTGCATAAAAGAGTAATTGGACAAAATGAAGCAGTAGAAGCAGTTTCAAAAGCTATAAGAAGAAGTAGAGTTGGTTTAAAAGATCCAAAGAGACCAATTGGTTCATTCTTATTCTTAGGACCAACAGGTGTTGGAAAAACTGAACTTTCAAAAGCTTTAGCAGAAGTCTTATTCGGAGACGAAAATGCAATGATAAGACTAGATATGTCCGAATTTATGGAACCACATTCAGTATCTAAATTAATTGGAGCTCCTCCAGGATACGTAGGATTTGATGATGGAGGACAATTAACAGAAAAAATAAGAAGAAAACCATATTCTGTAATACTATTTGATGAAATAGAAAAAGCACATCCAGATGTTATGAATATGTTACTTCAAATACTTGAAGATGGTAGATTAACAGACAGCCAAGGAAGAACAGTAAACTTTAAAAACACAGTTATAATAATGACATCAAATTTAGGAGCAAGACTAATTACAGACAGAAAACAATTAGGATTTACAAATATACAAGACGAAAACGCAAAAAAAGAATACGAAGAAACAAAAAAAGAAGTAATGGCAGAACTAAAAAAAGAATTAAGACCAGAATTCATAAATCGTATAGATGAAATAATAGTATTCCATAAATTAAATGACAATGACATCAATCAAATTATAGACATCATGTTAAAAGAAGTTGTAAACAGACTAAAAGAACAAAAATATGAAATAGAATTTGAGCCAGATGTTAAGGAAATGATTGCAAAAGAAGGAATAGACAAAAACTTTGGAGCAAGACCATTAAGAAGAACTATTCAAAATTTAGTTGAAGACAAATTAGCAGAAGAAATTTTGGACGGCAAACTAAAAAAAGGCAAAGTTAATAAAATAACAGTGAGACAATTGGGACAATCCTAATTTGTCTCACTTTTTTTGAAAATAATGTCAGAACAGTGTCAAAAGGGACGCCCCTTTTTGACAGATTTTTATGTCAAATTTAAAAATGTCGAAAAAATCGTAAAAAAAAACAAAAAAAGACAAAAAGTTAATATTGACATATAAGTGATAAAGGTATAAAATATTAAAAACGAAAGATAAGGTAAAACAAAGTTAAAAATAAAACTTTGTTTATAGCCTCTGGAAGGAGACAAATAATATGAAAATGATAGATACCAAAACACTAATAAGGGAAATAGATGCTAAAAAGAAAAGTAAGTTTATAATAGAATTTAATGGAATTATAAATATGAAAAGAAAAATAAAAAGCATAGAGATTTATGAAGATGAAGATAATATAAATATTGTTGATAGAGAGGATACAGAAGAAAAAATAAAGCTATTAAAACATCAAATTATGAAAATAGAAAAAAGAAAAAATGAATATATTTTAAAATTTGATACATTGCAAAACATAGAAATAAAAGAACAAATCTGAAAAAGATCTGTTCAATAGTTGTATTCATAAATTCAGAATATTAGAGGGTACTATTTTAATGTATCCGCAATATTTTCACACAAATCAATATATAATTTTTGATTTTGAGTAGGAATTGAATTTAAAATATCAGTAAACATGTTATCAGCATTATCCTTTGTAATTCCTAAAACCAAATAATCTAGACTAGCATTTAAAGTATTGGCAATGTTTGTAAGGGTAGCTAAACTACAAATGCTAGAACCACGTTCTATTTCACTAATATATGAAGGTGAAACATCTATTATTTCAGATAATTTTTCTTGTGTGATTTTTATTTCTTTTCTTTTGGATTGAATTCTTTTTCCAATTTCTTTATAATTTAAATTTTCCATATCTAAACACCTCATTGATATAATATTTTATAATGAATAAAAAATAAATAAAACCAACTATAAGTGTTTAACTATCGCTATAACTGTTAAAATATTAACTAAAGAAAAAATTTAAAATATAAAGTCCATTTATTATCATTTTTGTTGAAGATATTGTTAAATTTAGTCTTTATCTTCATAAAAACCTGTATCATTTTTTAAGTAATCTAAAATGTCTTTATCAGATATTTTGAGAACTTTGATAAGTTTTTTTAAAGTTTTCACAGTAGTATTTGATTCATTGTGTTCTAAGCGTTGAAGATGTCTCCAACTTATATCTAATTTTTCAGCTAATTCTTCTTGTGAAAAATTATTTTTTTGTCGATATTCTCTAATCATATAGAAGCCTCCATATATTATTTTGTGATAATTATGTCATAATTAAATTTAAAAAAGTATGACAAAATTATCATATGCTATTGACAATAAAATAAATTAATCATATAATTTTTATGACAAAAATATCATAAAAGGAGATAGAAAAAATGAAAAACAAATTCAAAAGAAAAAGTGGTATTACACTAGTATCATTAGTATTAACAATAATAATCTTATTAATACTATCAACAGTAGCAATACAATCTTTAACACACACAGGAATGTTTAAAAGAGCACAAGAAGCAAAAGACAAAATGGAAAATGCAAAGAAAGATGAACAAATTATATTAGGGCAATATATTGATGAATTAAATAAACAAACACAAAATGAAAAATATGATAAAACAAAAGGCGTAAACAAACCGGAATTGATGCAAGGAATGAAAGCTGTAAAATTTACAGAACCTAAAGGAGATACAGAAGGGACAGTAGAACAAATTACAGATAGTACATCAACAGCTTGGTACGATTATAATGCAAAAAAATGGGCAAATGCACAAACAGAAGATGGAAGTATGTGGGTATGGATACCAAGATATGCTTATAAAATTCATAAAGAGAATGGTATAGATACACAAAGACTTGATATTGTTTTTTTAATAGGAACAACAGATAATTATTATGATGAAAATGGAGAAATACAAACAGCGCAAAGACAATCATCAGAAGATGAAATAATTAGGACAAATGGCGAGTTGTATACAGTTCATCCTGCATTTACAAATGAAAGCAGCATAAATTATGCTAATGGCGGTTGGGATAAAGAGTTATTAGGAATTTGGGTTGCAAAATTTGCAGCTGGATATGCTTCAGGAAATAATAATGCACCAGTAAAAGCAAGTTCAATAAATTACACAGACAAAACAGCTTGGGTAGGAGCAAGTGAACTAGGAACAAAGCAATCTGCTATGGCTGCAGCAAGAAATTGGTTAGATGGAGAATATGCAGTAAAAAATGGTGTGAATTATGAATGGAAAGAAGGGAAAGAAACAACAATAAAATATCCAACATTTCAAGGAATATCATATGCAATGGTTTATACAAATATAAATGATTCATTTAGAATATCGAGAAAACTAACAGAAAATGGAAATATATATGGATTAAATGCTGATAATACAGATAGTCATCTGATGAAAAATAGTGAATGGGGAGCAGTTGCTTATTTATCACAAAGCAAATATGGATTAAATGGAATTAATATAGTCATAAATAATGTATCACTATCAAATAACATAAAAGGTGTATATGGAATAACAGGATGTTCAGCAGATAAAGAAGATTCAAGTGCTATAACTACAACAATAGATTCAATAAATAATAGAACACAAAAAGATATATATGTTTGGAAACAAGAAAAAGGAACACAATCAAGCACAACAGGAACTATATATGGAATATATGATTTTTCATGTGGAACTTGGGAAAGAGTAGCAGCATTTGTAAATAATGGACATAGTTATTTGAATGAATATGCAAGTTCTATAATGGAACTATTAAAAGATAATAAAGGTTCAAAATATGTTAATATTTATCCATTTGACGATAGCAAGGATAATAAATCAATTACTAATAATAGTGATAATTTGAACAAGGCCATTGTAGCTAATTATGCTAAAAACACAAAAATATATGGAGATGGAATAAGAGAAACATCTACAGCTGGAATAGGACAAACATCATGGTATTCAGATTTTTCATATTTTGGGGGTTTGTATCGTCCATTCATTGAAAGAGGAGGATATTATAATGATTCTAAAGAAGGAACTGGTTTATTTTCATTTTATGGAAATAATGGAGTTAGTCATTTTTTTGGTCGATTTCGTTCGGTACTTGTTTCTTTGTAAAATATACAAATATTAAAGTCAATAAAAATAATAAATTAAAAAAGAATACTTGAAAAGTATTCTTTTTTAGTATAAAATTGTATCGAAAAGCAAAAATAGGTAAAAACTATAAAAAGAATAAAAATTTAGGCTCAAAAGACTAAAAGAAAGAAGGAATAAAAATGAACAAAAAAACAGTAAAAGACATTGATTTAAAAGGAAAGAAAGTATTTGTAAGATGTGACTTCAACGTACCAATGGACGAAAATCAAAACATCACAGACAACACAAGAATAAAAGCAGCACTACCAACAATAAAATATCTATTAGAACAAAACTGCAAAATAATACTAGCATCACACTTAGGAAGACCAAAGGGAGAAGTAAAACCAGAATTCTCACTAAAACCAGTAGCAAAAGAATTATCAAAATTACTAGGAAAAGAAGTAATAATGGCAAATGACGTAATAGGAGAAGATGCTATGTCAAAAGCATCAAATCTAAAAGAAGGAGAAATAATGCTACTAGAAAACGTAAGATTCCATAGAGAAGAAACAGACAATGACCCAGAATTTGCAAAAAAATTAGCATCAATGGCTGAAATATTTGTAAATGACGCATTTGGAACAGCACATAGAGCACATGCATCAACAACAGGAATAGCAGACTACATCCCAGGAGTAGCAGGATTCTTAATAGAAAAAGAATTAAAATTTTTAGGAAATGCTATCAATAATCCAGAAAGACCATTTGTAGCAATATTAGGTGGAGCGAAAGTTTCAGATAAAATAGGCGTAATAGACAGTTTATTAGACAAAGTAGACACATTAATGATAGGTGGAGGAATGGCATATACATTCTTTAAAGCTCAAGGATATAATGTAGGAAACTCACTATGTGAAGTAGAAAAAACAGGGCTAGCACTACAAGCAATGGAAAAAGCAAAAGCTAAAGGTGTAAAATTATTATTACCAATAGACACAAAAGTAGGAAAAGAATTCAAACCAGACACAGAAAGTAAAACAGTAGCATGGACAGAAATACCAGATGATTGGGAAGGATTTGACATAGGAGAAAAAACAATAGAAATGTTCAAAAAAGAATTACAAAATGCAAAAACTGTAATATGGAATGGACCACTAGGATTATTTGAATTTGAACAATTTGCAATTGGAACAAACGAAATAGCAAAAACACTTGCAGAACTTGATGCAACAACAATAATAGGCGGTGGAGATTCAGCAGCAGCGGTTACTAAAGCAGGATTAGCACACAAAATGACACACATTTCTACAGGTGGTGGAGCATCACTAGAATTCTTAGAAGGTAAAAAATTACCAGGAATAGAATGCTTACAAGATAAATAAAAACTGGATCAAGGTGCTACTGCACAAAAAACTGAAAAATTCACAAGAAATTAAAAAAATAAAATAAGAAAAATAAAAATTTACGAAAGCAAAGGGGAATAATATGGAAGATAAAAAAGAACCAATAAAAATAAGATTAAGTACAGTAATTTTATTATTTATTATATTAATATTAATTATTGCTATAATAGGAATAGTATTATATTATCCAAATAAATCAAATATCATTGATAAAGCAAGTTTAACAGAAAAAAATAATCTAAAAGAGGATACTAGTAATGTGAAAATTGAAAACATAATGAATAATATTGAAACTGAAATAAAAGAATTAGATATTAATAGTAGTCAAGTTCAGGAATTATATAAAAAGTTACTAAAGAGTAATGATGATATATATGGTGAGGGAGATTTTAACGAAAGTTTTTATAAAGATGCGAAGGTTGATTACAATGCATTAGGCAATGTAGAAAAAATTATAACAGTTTTACAATATATCAAAGATAATACAACAGAAACGGTAAATTTAAGTAGTATAAACGGAAAATTATACCCTGATTCTTATATGACTACAGACAAAGCAAAATTATACTCAAAACAACTATTAGAAAATACTGTAGAAACAATATTTGGAAATAAAAAATATATTGCTTGGAAAACAATTGATAATAATTGTGGATATGTATATGATTATATAGATGGAAATTATTATGGATATGCATATCAAGGAGGAGGATTTGGATGCCGGAGTAAAAGGCTGCTCACAATTGACAAAAGCTATTCAAGATGATGACATCATATATTTATATGATAAATATATTTTTGCTGCTCAAGTGCCTGAAGTTGATAATTTAGGAGTATATAAAACACCAACATATTATTATACATCATCAAGCAAAACAAATTTGATAGAAAAAGTAGAAGAAGATGTAAGTCTAGAAGAAAATGCAATATTATCAAAATATAGTAAAAAAGCACAACAATATAAACACACATTCAAAAAAGACACAAATGGAAACTATTATTGGGTAAGCACAGAACCAATTAATTAAAGTCCAAAAAGAACTGGACCTTTTGGACAAATAATAAAATTCGAGAGTTTATGTGATAGCCATGAAAACCAAAAAAAATGAAATGGAGAGAAAATTATGAGAAAAAAAGTAATTGCAGGAAACTGGAAAATGAACATGCTTCCAAACGAAGCAATAGATTTTATAGACAAAATAGCACCACTTGTAAAAAATACAGAAAATGAAGTAATACTATGTGTTCCATATACAGACCTATTCTATGCATTATTAACAGCGCAAGGAACAAACATCAAAATAGGAGCACAAAACATGCACTTTGAAGAAAGTGGAGCATATACAGGAGAAGTTTCAGGAAAGATGCTAAAATCAATTGGAGTTGAATATGTTATAATAGGACACTCTGAAAGAAGACAATATTTTAATGAAACAGATGAAACAGTAAACAAAAAAATAAAAGCAGCATTTGCAAATGAATTAAAGCCAATTGTATGCGTAGGTGAAACATTAGAACAAAGAGAAGCAAACAAAACACAAGAAATAATTACAAAACAAACAGAATTAGCTATGCAAGGTTTAACAGAAGAACAAGTTCAAAATACAATAATTGCATATGAACCAATATGGGCAATAGGAACAGGAAAAACAGCAACATCTGAACAAGCAAATGAAGCAATTAAGTCAATTCGTGACAAAATTTGTCAAATCTATGGACAAAATGTAGCAAACGGAGTTATAATACAGTATGGCGGTAGCGTAAAATCAAATAATGCAAAAGAATTATTTGAAATGTCAGACATAGATGGTGGCTTGGTCGGAGGAGCAAGTTTAAAACCAGACGAATTCGCCAAAATAGTAAATTATGAAAATTAATGTAAATTTAGTAAATTTTTATAAAAAATAAAATTGAAAAAGCATTAAAAATCATAATTCTAAAGCATAAAAGAAAGGAGGAATATGTTAGCCAAAAACTAACATAGACTAATAATGAAAGATAAAGTAACAATGCTAATGATATTAGATGGTTTTGGAGATAACAAAAATACAGACGGAAATGCAATAAAATTAGCAAAAACACCTAATATTGATAAACTAATGAAAAAATATCCAAACACAGACATATTTACAAGTGGATTACACGTAGGATTACCAGAAGGACAAATGGGAAATTCAGAAGTAGGACACACAAATATAGGTGCAGGAAGAATAGTATATCAAGAATTAACAAGAATAACAAAAGCTATAGAAGATGGTGACTTTTTTAGCAACCCAGAATTTATAGCAGCAATTGAAAATTGTAAAAAACACAATTCAAAATTACACATTCTTGGATTAGTATCAGATGGAGGAGTTCATAGTCACAATAGACATTTATATGGATTACTAGAAATGGCAAAAAGAAGAGATTTTGAAGATGTATATGTTCACTGTTTCTTAGATGGTAGAGACACTCCACCGGCATCAGCAGAAACATATGTAGCAGAATTACAAGAAAAAATGAAAGAAAAAGGTGTTGGAAAAATAGCATCACTTTCAGGAAGATTTTATGCAATGGATAGAGATAAAAGATGGCAAAGGGTTCAAAAATGCTATGATGCTCTAGTAAATGGAGAAGGAGAAAAAGCAGGAGACCCAATAAAAGCAATCGAAGACTCATATCAAAAAGAAGTATTTGACGAATTCGTTGTACCAACAGTAATCTGTAATGGAAACGAACCAGTAGCAAAAATAGAAGAAAACGACTCTGTAATATTCTTCAACTTCAGACCAGACAGAGCAAGAGAAATAACAAGAGCAATAGTAGACCCAGAATTTGATGGATTTGAAACTAAAAAAATGAACTTATACTATGTATGTTTCACAAGCTATGATGAAACAATGCCAAATGTACACATTGCATTCAAAAAAGAACCACTAAAAAATACATTTGGAGAAGTAGTAAGTGAAGCAGGACTAACACAATTAAGAATAGCAGAAACAGAAAAATATGCACACGTAACATTCTTCTTTAATGGTGGAGAAGAAAAACAATATCCAGGAGAAGACAGAATACTAGTTCCATCACCAAAAGTAGAAACATATGACATGAAACCAGAAATGAGTGCATATGAAGTTACAGACAAAGTATGTGAAGCATTAGAAAATGACAAATATGATGTAGTAATTCTAAACTTTGCAAACACAGACATGGTCGGACACACAGGAAGCTTACAAGCAGCAATAAAAGCAGTAGAAGCAGTAGATGAATGTGTAGGAAGAATTGTAAAAATAATAGAAGAAAAAAAAGGAAATCTATTAATAACAGCAGACCATGGAAATGCAGAACAAATGATAGATTACAAAACAGGAGAACCACACACAGCTCACACAACAAATCCTGTACCAATAATATTAGTAACAGATAACAAAGAATATAAATTAAAAGAAAATGGAAAATTAGCAGATTTAGCACCAACAATGCTTGATTTAATGGGAATAAACAAGCCAGAAGAAATGACAGGAGAAAGCCTACTAATCAAAGAATAGGGGTAAATATGTTAAAACATACTAAGAAAATAAAAGAGATGTATGAAGATATACAAAGACGTATATTTTATATGATACCAGAAAAATGGGATAAAATGTATTTATATGCTTCAATATCAGATCTAATAGACAGCAGAAAAACAGGGGAATTATTCTTCTATTATATTCCAAAAGGAATATTTAAGAGGAACCCTGTAAATGTCTATGAAATACCACAAAAATTCAATTTAGACGAAAAGGAATATCTAAAACTAGTAAATATATTATATGAAAAAATTGTAGACTTAAGAGAAGAATTCAAAAAAATAGAAATTACTCCAACATGGACAAATTTAACAATGAAAATAGAAGGAGTAAAATTCAAAGTTGAATATGACTATGAAGATTTAACAAAATCAAAATTCACAAGTTATGAAAGACATATAATATGGAGATATAATAATCTAGGAATTAGAGAAGAACAATTAAGCAAAGAAGAACACAAAATAATAGAAAGATATCTACTAGGAGAAAAAGTGGTAAAAAGAAGAGAAAGATATGAAACAGGAATATACATAAAAAATATAAAAAACATAGTAGACTATGACACAGAAAGCTACGACAGTGAGCAAAACATAGAATATGTAGCAACAAAAAATGAAAAAGCTAGAAACCAAATAATTATGCCTGGAGATCAATTGCAGGCAGATAAAAAAAGTTTATTAAAAAAAATATAAATATGCTAAATGCAAAGAAGGGAGCAAAAAACGATGATTTATTCAAAAGAATTAGAAGGAATGTGTAAAGTAGCAAAAGGAGTAGACCACGGACCAGCACCAATTCCAGAAGAAGGAAAATGGGTAAAAGCAAAAGAAATTAAAGATATATCAGGTTTAACACATGGTATAGGATGGTGTGCACCACAACAAGGAGCATGTAAATTAACATTAAATGTAAAGGATGGAATAATCCAAGAAGCATTAATAGAAACAGTTGGATGTTCAGGAATGACACATTCAGCAGCAATGGCTGGAGAAATTTTAACAGGAAAAACAATATTAGAAGCATTAAACACAGACTTAGTATGTGATGCTATAAATACTGCTATGAGAGAATTATTCTTACAAATAGTATATGGTAGAACACAAACAGCTTTCTCTGAAGGAGGACTTCCAGTAGGAGCAGGACTTGAAGATTTAGGAAAAGGACACACATCACAAGTAGGAACAATTTATTCAAGTTCATTAAAAGGACCAAGATACTTAAATCTTGCAGAAGGTTACATAGTAGAATTAGGATTAGATAAAGACGACCAAATTATTGGTTACAAATATGTTCATTTAGGAAAAATGATGGATAACATCAAAAAAGGAATTGATCCTAAAGAAGCAATTGAAAAAGCTTCTGGTACATATGGAAGATTTGATGAAGCGGTTAAAACTATAGATCCTAGAGAGGCATAAAGAATGATCAATGATCTAGTAAAAAAAGCACATGAAAATAGTGTGAAACACGGATTTTGGGAAAAAGATAGAGACTTTGGAGAAATTATTTCATTAATGCATAGTGAATTGTCAGAAGCATTTGAAGAATATAGGAATGGCAGAAAATTTGATGAAATCTACTACAAAGATGATAACAAACCAAGTGGTATACCAGCAGAGCTAGCAGACACAATAATAAGAATATTTGATTTCTGTGGTGGAAATAATATCGACTTGGAAAAAATAATTTTAGAAAAAATGAAATACAATGAAACAAGACCATACAAACATGGTAAGAAATGTTAATAAGGAGGAAAATTAAATGGCAGTAACATTTGAAAGTTATGAAAGAAGAATAGACCAAATAAAACCAGTAATGGAAAAATACGGAATAAAAGATTTTGAAGATGCATTAAAAATATGCACAGATAAAGGATTTAATCCATACGAAATAGTAAAAGGAATTCAACCAATATGCTTCGAAAACGCAGCATGGGCATATACATTAGGAGCAGCAATTGCAATAAAAAAAGGATGTAACAAAGCATCTGACGCAGCAAAAGCAATCGGAGAAGGATTACAAGCATTCTGTATTCCAGGTTCAGTTGCAGACGACAGAAAAGTTGGATTAGGACATGGAAATTTAGCATCAATGCTATTATCAGAAGATACAAAATGTTTTGCATTCTTAGCAGGACATGAAAGTTTCGCAGCTGCTGAAGGAGCTATTGGTATAGCAAAATCAGCAAACAAAGTTAGAAAAGAACCATTAAGAGTAATCTTAAACGGACTTGGAAAAGATGCAGCACAAGTAATATCAAGAATTAATGGATTTACATATGTAAAAACAGACTTTGACTTCTTCACAGGAAAAGTAAACATAGTAGAAGAAATCAAATACTCAGAAGGTGAAAGAAGCCAAGTTAGATGCTATGGTGCAAACGATGTTAGAGAAGGTGTAGCAATAATGTGGTTAGAAGATGTTGATGTATCTATTACAGGTAACTCAACAAACCCAACAAGATTCCAACATCCAGTTGCAGGTACATATAAGAAAGAAAGACTTGAAGCAGGTAAAAAATATTTCTCTGTTGCTTCAGGTGGTGGAACAGGTAGAACATTACATCCAGACAATATGGCTGCTGGACCAGCTTCTTATGGTATGACAGATACTATGGGAAGAATGCATTCAGATGCTCAATTTGCAGGAAGTTCTTCAGTACCAGCTCACGTTGAAATGATGGGATTAATTGGCATGGGCAACAACCCTATGGTAGGTGCTTCAGTTGCAGTAGCAGTTGCAGTAGAAGAAGCTATGAAATAGTTGTCAAAAGGGACGGACCTTTTTGACAGATTTGCTAAATAATTTAAAAAACAAAATAAAGGACAAGGATTCATAACCTTGTCTTTTAAACGTTTTAAGGCCTTTTAAAAAACCGAACAAAAATTTTAATTTTTTTATAAAAAAGTATTGACAAAATGAAAAAAAGAATATAAAATAGGTACAACAAAGCGAACAATGATTTGTAAAACATAAATTTGTAAGGAGTGATATAAAATGAAATTAATGACAAAGAAAATTAACTTAAAAATAACAATAGAAGAAACAGCTGAAAGACATCCAGTACCTGTATTAGGAACAGATTACAAAGTAAAAATAATATACAAAAATATCAAAGTTGCTGAACTAGACGTAGAAGATAAAATTATAAAAATATCACTACCAAACAAATACAAAAAGGCAAACAACGAAAGAATATTAGACATAGCAATAGACAAAATGTACGAACAGATAGCAAAAATAGAAGTAGAAAGAGCAATGGAAAAAACAAGAATATTATTAGGATTTGCACCAGAAGACTATGAAATCAGAAAAATGAGTGAAGAACTTGGAAGATGTGAAGAAAACAAAATAACAATAAATCCTGAAATAGTAAAATATGATAGAGAGATAATAGATTATATAGTTTTACACGAATATTGTCATCTAAAATATAAAAATCATTGTAAAAGCTTCATAAAAATGTTAGAAAAATATGAACCTAATTACAAAAAATATGAAAGAATTGTTGCTAATATATAGTAATTTAAAACAATATTGACTATAATATAGAGAGAAATTTAAATGTTAAACAAATATATTATAGGAGGAAAAAATAAAAATGAACAAATATTATTTTACATCAGAAAGTGTAACAGAAGGGCACCCTGACAAAGTAGCAGATTTTATATCAGACAGTATATTAGACGAATATCTAAAACAAGATAAGTATTCAAGAGTAGCAGTAGAAACATTTGTAACAGGAAACACTGTAACAATAGCAGGACAAGTTACATCAAATGGACAAGTAGATATTGAAAATATAGTAAGACAAACAATAAAAAATATAGGTTATGACAATGAAAAAACAGATATGGATTATAGAACATGTAAAATAAATGTAGATATTACTAAACAAAGTCCAGACATTGCATTAGGAGTAGATGATGGTGGAGCAGGAGATCAAGGAATAATGTTTGGTTATGCATCAAATGAAACCGAAGAATATATGCCATATGCAATATCAATGGCACATAAATTAGCTAAAAAATTAACTGATGTACGAAAACAAAAAGAAATATCATATTTACGTCCAGATGGAAAAACACAGGTAACAGTAGAATATGAGAACAATAAACCAAAAAGAATCGAAACAATATTAATTTCAACACAGCATTTACCAGAAATAACAATGGAACAATTAAAAACAGACATTACTGAAAAGGTAATAAAATCAGTCATACCAGAGAAAATGATAGATGAGAATACAAAAATATATATAAATCCAACAGGAAGATTTATAATAGGAGGGCCTCTTGGAGATACAGGACTAACAGGTAGAAAAATAATAGTAGACACTTATGGTGGATATGCTCGTCATGGAGGTGGTGCTTTTTCAGGAAAAGACGCAACAAAAGTAGATAGGAGTGGAGCATATATGTTAAGACATATTGCTAAAAATATAGTAGCAAATGGATATGCAGAAAAATGTGAGATACAAATTTCATATGCTATTGGTATGAAAGAACCACTTTCTATATGTGTAAATACTTTTGGCACAGGTAAGAAATCAGACGAAGAATTAGCAAATATGGTAAGAGAAAAATTTGACTTAACACCAGATGGTATTATTGAATATTTAAAACTTAGAGAGCCTATTTATACTAAAACAACAAACTATGGACATTTTGGGAAAAAAGATTTGGAGTGGGAAAAAATTATAGATATGTAGGAATGCACACCTGCCAAATAACTAATATTAAAGGAGCTATAGAACATAGCTCCTTACTTTATAAAAAACACTATGAAAAACTTCTAATTTATGATATAAGTATAATATAAATTAAAGGAAGGAGAAATTCATGTTAAAACTTAAAAACATAAAAAAGACATATGTAAGTGGAGACGAAAAAGTAGAAGCACTAAAAGGAATAAGTATAGAATTTAGGGAATCAGAATTTGTCTCAATACTAGGACAAAGTGGATGTGGAAAAACAACACTATTAAACATAATAGGAGGGTTAGATAGATACACATCAGGAGACCTAATAATAAATGGAAAATCAACAAAAGACTTTAAAGACAGAGACTGGGATGCATACAGAAACTACTCGGTAGGATTTGTATTCCAAAGTTACAACTTAATAGGACATCAAACAGTATTATCAAATGTAGAACTTGCATTAACAATATCAGGAGTATCTAGAAAAGAAAGAAAGCAAAGAGCAATAAAAGCACTAGAAGAAGTTGGACTAAAAGAACAAATACACAAAAAGCCAAACCAATTATCTGGAGGACAAATGCAAAGAGTTGCAATAGCCAGAGCATTAGTAAATAACCCAGACATAATTTTGGCGGACGAACCAACAGGAGCATTAGATACAAAAACAAGTGTGCAAGTAATGGAAATATTAAAGAAAATATCAAAAGATAAACTAATAATAATGGTTACACATAACCCAGAACTTGCAGAAAAATATTCAAGTAGAATTATAAAAATACTTGATGGAAAAATAACAGATGATTCAGACCCCATAGAACATCAAAAAGAAGAAAAAAAGGAAGACACTAAAAAAAGAAGAACATCAATGAAATTTCTTACAGCATTACGATTAAGTTTAAATAATTTAATGACTAAAAAAGGAAGAACAATATTAACATCATTTGCTGGAAGTATTGGAATAATAGGAATTGCACTAATATTAGCAATTTCAACAGGAGTACAAAACTATATAAACAAAGTTGAAGAAGATACACTTTCATCATATCCAATTACAATAGAAGAATCAACAGTAGATATGTCAAGTTTAATGCAGTCAATGGCAGGAAATGACATGGATAACACAGAAAACAAAGAAGAAGGAAAAGCATATTCAGCAGATATAATGAATGATATGATAACAACACTTTCTAATAAAAAGCAAAGCAATAATTTGAAAGAATTAAAAAAATATTTGGATGATGGCGACAATGAAATTACAAAAAATAGTAATAGCATAAAATATGGATATGACATAAATATTAACTTATATAGAGCAAAAACAGACTATGGAATTGTAAGAGTAAACCCAAGTACAGTAATGAACGCATTTGGAATGGGAGATATGATAGAAGCACAAAAAAATTCAGCAATGTCATCTGTATTTGGAAGTTCAATGATGACAAATACTGATGTATGTTTTGAAATGCTAGATAATCAACAATTATTAGAATCTCAATATGATTTAGTAAAAGGAAGTTGGCCAAAACAATATAATGAAGTAGTTTTAGTGTTAAAAGAAGATGGAAAAATAGACGATTATACATTATATTCATTAGGACTAAAAGACCAAAGTGAACTAAAAGATAAATGGAAAGCAGTAGAAAATGGAGAAAAACTTGACGAAAATCAAGAATCAATATCATATTCATATGACGACCTTTTAAACTTACAATTTAAACTATTATTAAACTCAGATTATTATCAAAAACAAAATGGATTATGGATAAACAAAGAAGATGACGATAATTACTTAAAAGAGAAAATTAATAATGCAGAAACTGTAAAAGTAGTTGGAATTATAAAACAAAATGAACAAAGTGCTGTAAGTACTTCTGTTACAAGTGGTATAGGATATACAAAACAATTAAAAGAATATGTAGTAGAAAAGTCAAATGATGCACAAATTGTTAAAGAACAAAAAGAAAACAAAGATGTAAATGTATTTTCTGGTTTGAAATTTCCAACAGATGAAGATACATCTACAATGGAGAATTTGACAGCAGAGCAAAGAATGGCAATGAGCAAATTAAGCAGTAAAGAAATTGCCCAAATGATGGAAACATATTCAGCAAATAAAGACTCTAGCTATGAAAAAAATCTACAAAAATTAGGAGCAGTTGATATCGATACACCAACATCAATTAGCATTTATCCAAAAGACTTCGAGGCTAAAGACAAAATATCAGATGCAATAGAAGAATATAACCAAAAACAAAGAGATGAAGGAAAAGAAGAGAACACAATAAGCTACACAGATATAGTTGGAACAATGATGAAATCCGTAAGTCAAATTATAAATACAATAAGTTATGTATTAATTGCGTTTGTAGCAATATCATTAATAGTATCTTCAATAATGATTGGTATTATAACATATATTTCTGTATTAGAAAGAACAAAAGAAATTGGAATTTTAAGAGCAATTGGTGCATCTAAAAAAGATATTTCAAGAGTATTTAATGCAGAAACTTTGATTATAGGTTTAATATCAGGCCTTATAGGAATAGGAATTACAGTATTATTAACACTTCCAATAAATAGTATGATTTATGCTGTAACAGGAGTTAAAGTAGTAACTGCTGTACCATTTAAAGCAGGAGTTGTATTAGTTCTTATTAGCATGTTCTTAACAATTATTGCAGGTTTAATTCCAGCAAAAATTGCAAGTAAAAAAGACCCAGTAATTGCATTAAGAACAGAGTAAAATAGATAGGTTGAAAATTAATACCTAAAATGAAAGATAATATTGAATTATAAAGAGAAAAGAGCATAATGTCAAGAAAAGACTTTATACTCTTTTTTTGTATATATATTGGATAATACATAATAACATCTACATGAGATTTAAGATATTCTCAATAACCAAATCAATCATAACATCATAATTTAAATCTTTATGTTTATGATAAACAATCTCATGGCACAAATCATCAATTAAATGGATAGCAATGTGTACTTTTTCATCAAGATTACTTGAATTAAAACCATTTTTTAATAATACATTAGATATATTTTTTGTCATAGCCATTTCATTTTCTTGAAAAAACTCGGCAATCTCTTTATCAGAATGAGTCATAGACATAATTTCTTCATGTGCAACTTGAGAAAGTTTGTGGTTTTCAATAAAAGCATTAATCATATTTCTTAAAATTTTATCAAGATTATTTTTATCGATTTTTATATTCGTAGTAACATTTAACATAGGATAGAATATGTCACTAGCATATTTTTTAATACCTTCAACTAAAATATCGTGTTTATCTTTGAAATATTGATATACAATTCCAGTAGAAACACCAGCAGCTTTAGCAATTTCAGCAGTATTAGTGTTATAATATCCTTTTTCACAAATTAATTCAAAACCAGCTTTTATTATTTTTTCTTTTTTTTCAATAGAACGTTTTTGAATTGGTTCTCTGATTTCATTTATTCCCATTTTAAAATATGTCCTTTCTCATTTATAGGTATTATTATAATGTTAAAAAATGTAAAAGTCAAATAAAAAACTCAGGAAATATCCTTAATGTAGGGTACGCCCTGAGACAACTTGACAAACTCAAGCGAGGTTGAACAAGAAAATATTTAAGTGCTACTTGGTAACAAGAACTGAGCGAAAACCACCTTCACCGTGCGGATTGCTGATAGCGTTACTGAACGCAAATGTACCTGCTGTAGAGCTATCTCCACAAAGACCACCACGCCCAAAGAACGGACGAGTAGTGTGCGCAAAGTTAGAGTAGTCTCCATTCCAACTTGTTGTTCCTGAACCGCTAGTTGATGTTTCTAACACTGCGTCTCCAAATCCATATGTTGTTAATTTTTTTTCTGAATAAGCACTGTAATTATTTGTATCGCTATCACTTGAACTATTATATGGATATACTGTTGCATATTTTGTACTTAATGTTAAATATCCATTTGTATTTGCTGTTGTATTTGCATATGAACTCCCATAAGCGTTTAAATTAGTAGTGCCATTTGATATATATGCAGCTGTACGTTCCCATATACATCCTGATAAATCAAATATTCCTGTTTTATTATTTGTACTGCTAGCTGCTACTCCATTTGCTGTTGAATTTTCATATCCTGTTACTGCGTAAATATATTTTGAGTTTAAATTACTTAAATTTTTACTATTTATTGTTACTTCTGTTCCAGTTCTTCCATAACGGCTTTGTGTTAAATATGCAACAGCTCCCCATTCACTGTTTTTCATTTGATGTGAATCTGTTTTTGTTGAATTTAATCCATAAAAGCTACTTGCTTTTGCTATTTCTTGTGATATTGTATAACTATCTCCTGTACTTATTACATTATAAGCATATGTTAATGGTTTAAATACTGGATATGATAATCTTTGACTTGAATATCCACTTTCTGATAAATCTTGTGATAAAGCATTTGTTGTGTAACTACTATTATAAGAAGTATAGTATCTATCAGAATATTTAATGTTTGCTATATTTGTTGTTGGCTCTGTTACTGTCCCCCCACTTACTGTTTGTGTACATTCTTGAAATCCTGCAGCATATTTTGCAACCCAATATCCTGCTATTTCTTTATCCCATTCACCA
>OHAN01000722.1_pt1 | contig 31270 bp, 22 predicted proteins | sample 1577121 | NCBI WGS metagenome assembly OHAN01 (sample SAMEA3541554, study PRJEB24748) | human gut metagenome | biome: human gut; feature: human-associated habitat; material: faeces | place: China | collected 2012 | reverse complement strand
CGCCGGAGCGGTGCTTAAGCCGTCAGGCGGGAATTGTGCGGTGTTGCCTTAAATTAGTGTCAGTATAACACCCTGCGGGGCAGAAATACAAGTCAAATTTGTTAAAAGTTACACAAAATCCAAAAACGCGAACTCGCTGCCTTACATCTTGTGGTCAGCAAACAGCGGGTCATCCTGCCACAGTACGGTGTGCCCGGCGGCGCGGGTGGCGTTCAAGTCAATGATGCGCTGGTTGCCGGAGCCGCGGAACCGCAGCGAAATATCGTGCTGCGCGGGGATGAATTCGCCGTCCACCAGCACATCGATCAGGCTCAGCATCTCGTCCGTCACTTCGCAGCGGGCGTGGCTGGGCTGCAAAAGTTCGGTTTCGTATACATTGCCGGTGTAGCACCAGATGGTTTTGTGGGGGTACAACACCCGTACTTCGTGCAGGAACGGCACCAGCGCACGCTGGTTTTCCGGCTCAAAGGGTTCGCCGCCCAAAAGGGAAAGCCCATCAATATAATCCGGGGCAAGGCTGCCCAAAATTTCATTGCGCACGGCTTTATCAAAGGGCAGGCCATAACCAAAATCCCAGGCAACGGCGTTAAAACATTCCGGGCAGTGGCGGCGGCAGCCGGAAACAAACAGACTGGTACGCACGCCCGTGCCGTTGGCAATATCACAGTATTTTATGGTTGCGTAGTTCACGCGGGGAGCCTCCTTATAAAATGCAACACTATATCTTGTATAGTGCTGCGGCAAATCATCACAATAGGCAAGTGCCTTGCACCAGTATACCAGCCGTGCCGGGCAAAAGCAAGCGGCCAGGGAACAATAAAATCACATATCATCGCAGCTTTGAAAAAAGTGCCTATTTTACCCAAAAAGCCAGCGCTTTTTTCGGCGTTTTGTTTTGAAATCTTTTTGAACGTCCCATCGCGCTATATGGCATATATGGGTACTATTAGCAAATTATATACAATATATTGTGGTGTATTGGCTTGACTTTGCCGGGTCGATGCGGTAAGATAAATACGCTCGCCAAAATCATGGAGCGGTTTTGGCGTGGGGTATCAACCCGGCAGCTTTTATTGAGGTAAGGAGATAACAGTTCATGAAGATCATCAAGCGCAACGGCAGCGAGGCCGTTTTCGATATATCCAAAATTATTGCAGCAGTGACCAAAGCCAACAACGTTGTTGCCTCCAACCAGCGCTTGACCAAGGAACAGATCACGGCCATTGCCGACGATGTGGCGCAGGAATGCCAGAGCCGCAACCACGCCATGAACGTGGAGGAGATCCAGGATCTGGTGGAAGACGCCATCATGCAGACCAAAGCGTATGAGGTGGCCCGCAAATATATCACCTACCGCTATGTGCAGAGCCTGCGCCGTACCCATAACACCACCGACGACCGCATTCTGTCCCTCATCGAGTGCAACAATGAGGAAGTCAAGCAGGAAAACGCCAATAAAAACCCGACCGTCAACAGCGTTCAGCGCGATTATATGGCCGGCGAGGTCAGCAAGGACCTGACCATGCGTATGCTGCTGCCTGCCGAGATTGTAAAGGCACATGAGGATGGCATCATTCATTTCCATGATGCTGACTATTACGCCCAACATATGCACAACTGCGACCTGGTCAACCTGGACGACATGCTGCAGAACGGCACGGTTATTTCTGGTACCCTCATCGAAAAACCGCATTCTTTCTCCACGGCCTGCAACATTGCCACCCAGATCATTGCGCAGGTGGCATCCAACCAGTACGGCGGCCAGAGCATCAGCCTGACCCACTTGGCACCGTTTGTGGATATCAGCCGCAAAAAGATCCGCCGCGATACCGAAGCGGAGATGAAGGAACTGGGCATTGATCCCGGTGAAGAAAAGCTCTCCCAGATCGTTGAAGCCCGTCTGCGCGAGGAAATCAAGCGCGGTGTGCAGACCATCCAGTACCAGGTCGTTACCCTGATGACCACCAACGGCCAGGCACCGTTCATCACGGTATTCATGTACCTGAACGAAGCGGGCGAAAACCAGCGCCTGAAATCTGACCTTGCCATTATCGTGGAAGAAATGCTCCGCCAGCGCTACCAGGGTGTTAAGAATGAAAAGGGCGTCTGGATCACCCCCGCATTTCCCAAGCTGATCTATGTGCTGGAAGACGATAATATCCGCGAAGGCACCCCCTATTTCTACCTGACCAAGCTGGCCGCCAAATGCACCGCAAAGCGTATGGTGCCGGACTATATCAGCGAAAAGAAGATGAAGGAATACAAGCTGTCTAAGGGTGAGACCGAGGGCAACGGCGATGTATTTACCTGCATGGGCTGCCGCAGCTTTTTGACCCCCGACCGTTCCGGCACTGGCTGGAACAACGTGGCCAACGCCAAGAACTATGTGCCGGGCAAGCCGAAGTACTATGGCCGCTTCAATCAGGGTGTTGTTACCATCAACCTGCCGGATGTGGCCCTGTCCTCCGGCGGTGAGCCGGATAAATTCTGGAAAATTTTTGATGAGCGCCTGGAACTGTGCCACCGCGCCTTGCAGTATCGCCATAACCGCCTTAAGGGTACCCTGTCCGATGCGGCACCCATTCTGTGGCAGTACGGCGCTCTGGCCCGCCTGAAAAAGGGCGAGCCCATTGATAAGCTGCTGTACGGCGGCTACTCCACCATCAGCCTGGGCTATGCGGGCCTGTATGAATGCTGCAAATATATGACCGGCAAGAGCCATACCGATCCCGCCGCAAAGCCCTTTGCCCTGAGTGTGATGCAGCACATGAACGATAAGTGCAACGAGTGGAAAAACGCTGAAAATATTGATTACTCGCTGTACGGCACCCCGCTGGAATCCACCACCTACAAGTTTGCCAAGTGCCTGCAAAAGCGGTTTGGCATTGTGCCGGGCATTACGGACCGCAACTATATCACCAACAGCTACCATGTGCATGTGACCGAGCAGATCGATGCGTTCACCAAGCTGAAGTTTGAAAGCGAGTTCCAGCGCCTGTCTCCGGGCGGCGCCATCAGCTATGTGGAAGTGCCCAATATGCAGGATAACCTGGAAGCTGTCATCAAAGTGATGCAGTTCATCTATGATAACATCATGTACGCAGAGCTGAACACCAAGAGCGACTACTGCCAGGTGTGCGGCTATGACGGCGAGATCAAGATCGTGGAGGACGACGGCAAGCTGGTGTGGGAGTGCCCGCACTGCCATAACCGCGACCAGAGCAAGCTGAACGTTGCCCGCCGCACCTGCGGCTACATCGGTACCCAGTTCTGGAACCAGGGCCGCACCGCCGAAATCAAGGACCGCGTGCTGCATCTGTAAAACGTATAAAGATAATAGAATAAACAAAATGAGGCGTATCCACGATATATGGATACGCCTCATTTTGTTGCTAAGATAAATGAAACGGTTGAATTATAGAGGGGGTATTCTGATGTATTTGAGGGGAACTTATTTTGGTTGTAATTTATTGTTTTTGGAAATAACTTTGTAATAATATTTATTTTAGAACAAGCAAGAGTTTTTTGCATGAGTTCTATAAGTTTCAAATACTGAATTTTTTTTGTCTTCATATTTTTTATATCGAATTTCAGAATGGCTGGTAAAAATATAGAGCAATACTGTAATGATAACAGATAAAAGAGCAATGTTATTTGATGTGATATAGTGACTGATTTTTTCTAAACTGGGTTCCAAACCGTAAAGCAACCGCCCGGTACAAATCCTGTACCGGGCGGCTGCTTTATGATGAAATAGCAGAGAATGGCAGAAAGTTACAGCTGGTCGATGGTGGGGTAGCTGTCAATGGCACCGTAGCGCTGCACACTGTAACCGCAGAACCGGTTGGAAAAATCCAGCCACTGGTTCAGCTGGTCCGCCTGCAGAGCGGGCAGGGCGGCGCGGTCCACCCCGTTTTTGTGCAGCTGCCACAAGAATGAGCCGATGAACCCGTCCCCGGCACCGGTGGTATCCACGGCCTTTACCGGCTTGCTGGCGGAAAAGCCGTGGGTGGTGCGGGTGTAAGCGTGGGCACCGGCGCTGCCGCAGGTGTAGAGCACCAGCTGTACATGGCCCACAAACAGGCTGGGCAGGGCGGCTTCAATATCACTGGTGCCGGTCAGAAATTCCAGCTCTTCGTCCGAGATTTTGACCACATCGGCCAGCGGCAGGAACTCCAGCACCGTGCGGCGCAAAGCATCACGGTCCGGCCACAGCGGAAAGCGCAGGTTGGGGTCAAAGTCAATGATAGTCCCGGCGCTGCGGGCTGCGGCAATGGCAGTTTTGTGGGCTTCCCGCATGGGGCTTTCCACCAGGGCAACGCTGCAAAAATGCAGGGCATAGGCGTTGGCAAACAGGCTGGTATCCACCTGTTCCGGGGCGTACAGCAAATCGGCTGAGGGCTTGCGGTAAAAACTGAACGTCCGGTTGCCGTCCGCTTCCAGCGAAACAAAGGCCAGGGCGGTGTTGGCTTTGTCCGTCAAACAGATATGGCTGGTATCAATGCCGCAGGCAGCCAGTTCATCAATAATCTTGTGGCCGAACGGGTCATCTCCCAGCTGGGTCAGCAGGGCAGAATCCCCACCCAGGCGGGCATAAGCACCGCACACGTTGGCGGGCGCGCCGCCCACACGGGGGCTGAAAGAGGGAACCTCGGCAAAGGAACAGCCGGTTTTGGACGGAATCATATCGATCAGCGCTTCGCCGATCGCATACAAGGTATCATGTGCCATGGAATGTCCTCCGTTAAATCGAAAGGGAATACAGGGTGCTGCCTGCGCCGCAAAGCTGCACGGCAACCTTGCCCGCTGCCGGGTAATACCGGGTGGAAAGCACCGCGGCACCGTCGTTCAGGAATATTTCCAGCGAGGAAGCATCCCCCACAACACGCAGGCTGCGGCAGGGGGCATCCAGCACAGCCTTGCGCTCGGTGCGCCCGGCGGCAATCGCTGCATCGGTAAAGCGCAGAGTACAGGTGCGGTCCGCTTCGGTGTAAGTCAGGGTCAGGCCGTTGGCAATGGTCAGGACAAAATCCCCGGCGGGGGAGGCGGTCAGGTCAAAGCAGGGGTCCGTTTCAACCGTTTCGCCGTCTGCCGGCTGGCGGGCTTCGCCGCGCAGGGCGTTCAGCTCGGCGGCGGGGGCTTGCAGCAGGCAGCCATTGCCGTCCTGGGTCAACACGCGGGGCAGGGTCAGGCAGTGCTGCCAGCCATACTCCACGGTGGCGTTGGTGTAATCGGCATCCGGCATGCCCATCCAGCCAAACTGGATGCGGCGGCCATCCGCGGCGGCAAAGCTTTGGGGCGCGTAATAGTCAAAGCCATCGTCCAGGGCGTGGAATTCGCTCAATGTGCAATCGGTGCGCCAGTCACCCTGCAGGGCAAAGTAACCGCAGCCATACACGTTCTGGCAGGCAATGCCCTGGGGCGATACCGCCAAAAACCACTGGCCGTCCAGCTCAAACAGGTCGGGGCATTCCCACATGTAGCCAAAGGCTTTGGGGGTAGTGATGGTGTTGATGTGGTTCCAGTGCAGCTTGTCGGCGCTTTCAAACACCAGCACTTCGCCATGGTCGTCCAGTGTTCGGGCACCCAGCACCATATAGTAGCGCCCATCCAGTGCAAACACTTTGGGATCGCGCACATGGCAGGTCAGCCCGGCGGGATAATCCTGGTTGTACATCAGGCAGCGCTTGTTGTCCAGATGGATGGCATCGCGGCTGGTGGCAAGGCAGACATTGTGCCCGCGCCCCTGCTTGATGTAGTCATATTCGCCGGGGTGCTTGACATTGCCGGTATAGTACAGGTACAGCATGCCGTCCTCCACCAGAGCGGAGCCGGAATAAACGCCATGGCAGTCAAACGGTTCGTCTGGGTACAGCATTACGGGCAGGCGTTCCCAGTGGAACAAATCGCGGCTGCGCACGTGCCCCCAGTGCTTGACCCCTCCCGTGGGGTCAAACGGGCCGTACTGATAAAATACATGGTATTCATCGCCGATCTGGCACAGCCCGTTGGGGTCGTTCAGCCAGCCAACCGGGGGCTGAACATGCAGCTTTTGCCGGTGGGGATCCGCCGCCGCGCGGGCGGCCCCGGCGGTTTCCACCATGGGGACAAGACGCTTCAAATCACGCTGCAAGGCATTCATAACAGGTAGCTCCTTATTGATTGAGAGGGGAAAACATCAGGCTTTGGCTTCCTCGGCTTCGGGGGTCCAGATCACCCAGGTCACAGCGAAGGAAACGCCGAAGGAAATTGCCATCATGATGAGGTACTGCAGCGGCATGTGCAGATGCAGCAGGATGCCGAAGATGCCGGTCACGCCGGTGCCGGTGGCACCAAGGCCGATCACACTGGCATACAAAGCGCCACAGGCACCGCCGACCAGACCGCCGATAAAGGGCTTAAAGTAGCGCAGGTTGACGCCGAAGATGGCGGGCTCGGTAATGCCCATGCAGGCAGAAAGGGCGGAGGGCAGAGCCATAGACTTAACTTTGGCGTTCTTGCTCTTGAGGGCAACGGCAAAAGCGGCACCGCCCTGGGCAACGTTGGCGGCACTGGCCAGGGGCAGCCAGTAGGTGAAGCCAAACTTGGCCAGCTGGCCAAGGTCGATCAGGGTGTACATATGGTGGATACCGGCCACAACGGTGACGGCGTACAAACCGCCCATGATGAAGGAACCGATGCCGAACGGCAGCTGAATTAAAGCCTGAACGCCGTTGATGATGCCGTCCTCCAGCGTGGTGAAGATTGGGCCGATGACAGCGAGGGTGAGATAACCGGTAACGAAAACGGAGACCAGCGGGGTAACAAACAGGTCGATCATGGCGGGCACAACTTTGTGCAGCCGCTTTTCAATCTGGCACATCAGCCACACGGCAATGATAACGGGGATAACGTGGCCCTGGTAGCCGACCAGCGGAATTTTGTACAGCCCGCCAAACACCGACTGGTAGGTCTGCACGCCCTCAGAAGCAACGGTCCAGGCGTTCTGCAGGTTGGGGTGAATCATGATCATGCCGATGACAGCACCCAGGAACTGGTTGCCACCAAACACCTTTGCGGCGGAGAACGCGATCAGGATAGGCAGGAAGGTGTACGCCGTGTTGGAGAACAGCTGGGCAAACACATAGATGGAACCGCTGGTATCAATGTTCAGGAAGCCGTTGTTGACCATAAAGTTCAGCGCTTCCATAATGCCCATCAAAAAGCCGGAAGCCACGATGGCCGGGATGATGGGAACAAAGATATCGCCCAGCGTCTTGATGGCCCGCTGGTACCATGGTGCTTTGGAAGCGGCAGCCTGTTTGACTTCCTCCTTGCTGGCACCGGTGATTCCGGCCAGGGCGGTGAACTCGTCATACACCTTGTTCACAATGCCGGTGCCGAAGATGATCTGCAGCTGGCCCTGGGCTTCAAATACGCCCTTGGCGCCCTCAGCATTTTCAAGCTCTTTTTTGTTCACCTTGGAATTATCCGCAATCACCAGGCGCAGGCGGGTTGCGCAGTGTGCGGCCGATACAATGTTGGAAGCACCGCCGATGTTGTCCAGTACCTGCTGGGCTGCTTTCTTGTAATCCATGTTGCACGCTCCTTCTTTTATCTGTTGGCCCGGTAGGAGGTTCCGGGGCCTGTTTCATTTGACAGCTTTATTATATACGAAGGTGAGTGCTTTTTCTATTGACCAAACGACCCAACTTGCAAAGATTCTGTTATCGATTTCACACAGTTTCACACCGTTCTTTGGTAAAATGCACAAAAAACAGGGGGCTGCATGGAAAGGGTGCACAAAACAAAAACTTCCCCGCAGTGATGCAGGGAAGTGTGGCGCAAAGGATGCCTGTTATAGCGACCAGACATTTTCATCTGAGTTGTCATCCCCGGTGGAGGCCCGGCATTTTAACTCATAATCCAGCTTGATCATCTGCGGCTCGGCATGGGGGTCCGCCAGCATGTCCAGCAGCAGGCGGGCGGCTTTGTCCCCGGCGGTGCGGTAATGCAGATGGGCGCTGGTCAGCGGCACATAGGCAACGCGGCCAATGCGGTTGTCGCCCACAGCGGCAATCATGATGTCATCCGGCACCCGCAGACTGTGGCTGCGGCAGTATTGCAGCGCACCCAGGGCGATGGAGTCGGTCGCGCAGAACAGGCAGTCCAGCCCCGGCGCACGGCCAAACAGCTGCTCCGCCTGGTGGTAGCCGGATTCCATGTTGAACTTGGCAATGCTCATCCGCTGCGGCTGGGGCACGAGACCTGCATCCCGCAGCGCACTGTCAAAGCCTTCGCGCCGGGCAAGGCCGACGGCTTTGTCCAGCAGGGTCACGCCCAGGTAGCCCGGCTTGCGCCGCCCCTTTTGCAGCATGTGGGCGGTGGCTGCCTGCGCCGCGCCGAAATCATCGTGGAACACGCAGCTGAACCCGGGATACTGCTGCCCCACGATTACCACCGGCACATGCAGGCTTTGCAGCACCGCGTGGTGTTCCGGGGTAAACATGGTGGCAATCAGGATAATGCCGTCCACCGTATCATGCCGCAGGGTATCCAGCGCGCGCACTTCGCGGGTGTTGTCGTTGGCGGTGTTGATCAGCAGCAGCTGGTAGTTCTGGTCGTCCAGTACCCGGCTGATGCCCTCCACCATGCGGGCGCAGCTTTCGCTGCTCAGCCGCGGCATGATCACCCCGATCTGCCGCGTGCGGCGGGTGCGCAGCATCTGGGCCTGCATACTGGGGCGGTAGCCGGTGGCTTCCACCGCAGCGGCAATCTGGGCGCGCTTTTCGGCGCTTAAGTACCCACCATTAAAATAGCGGCTAACCGCTGCCTTGGATACCCCGGCATATTGGGCAAACGCGGTAATGTTCATAGGCCGCACTCCTGTCTGGCTGCCGGCGGGGGAAACCTGCCGGTGCGCTTTTTTATCAGTATAATGCAGAAACTGGCAGGGTGCAACGGGAAAGAGCGGAGAAAAGAAAAATAAGAATGAATGGCATGAGGCAAAGAGTAAAATAGACAAAAAACGGGGATTAAATTTGTACTTTTGACGGAGAAAAAAGAATGAAAGCTGAATACAAAAAAGCACACAGCTAAAAAGATTTACCAGAATGAATTTGGTGTAAAAGTTATCTTCCGCGCTGGCACAGGATGAAAAGATATGCTATAATATAATATTGGTTACACGATGAAAAAGTAAGATGCCCCTGATGCCAGTGCGGATGTGCGCAGGGCAATGATATGTGTTTAGTGAGGAAAAAGAATGGGACTGCTGCAAAAAATTCAGGCAAAAACCGAGGAAGCCCGCGCGAAGGAGAAGATCCGCCCGCTGCTGGAAAGCCGCATGATGCGGGACATCCTGCTGGAGATCGGCCAGCGCGGCAACGAAGCGCTGGACCCGCAGTCCGTTCCATTGGCTATGCGCCGCCGCGCCACCCAACTTGCCAGCGAAAGCGGCCTGAGCGGCCTGAAGCAGTGTGCTGTGGATGAACTGCATCTGAACGAAGCGGGAATCACGCTGGTCTGCAAGGGGGAGCACACGGCATTTTTGTACGCAGACTATAACTATGAAAACATTGAGGATACCGACTGCCTGCCCGCTGTGGCCGAATACCTGGTGCAGCACATGCGCGGCTATTATAACATTACCCGCAGCTTTTACAGTGTGCCCAAAGCCAACGGCCATGTGGAGGAAAAGACCCGTGAGGTGACCGTGGTGCGCCACCACGAGGATACCCCCTTTGCCCCCGGCCCGGTGCAGAAACAGCATTTGTTCTGATGCACATGAGATATCCCCCAGTATGCAGGAATTATGCCGCCCCGCATCTTGACGCGGGACGGCATTTTTGCTATACTAATTTAGTATCCGGCAGGAACCCAGAACATGGAGCATTCCCCAAGAGGTCGTAAGAGGGAGCACTCGAAATCACACCCTGCGGGAAGTTCCTTGCAACAAAATTAAATAGGCAGATGTACTCAAGTGGTCGTAAGAGGGAGCACTCGAAATGCTTTAGGACAGGAGACTGTCGCGTGGGTTCGACTCCCACCATCTGCGCCATATCCGTCGTAGAATCGAAAGATTTTACGACGGATATTTTTGTTTACGGCTTTGAAATGTGATGCTGTAAGTTTACGCAATGACTATTACAAGCCAAAATCCACTTGCAACAATAATCTGTTGCAAAAAGCCATTTGTTGCCCGAATTGTTGCCCACAGTTCATGGTTTCCTGCGAGAAGGGATAATAACTTATAAAGAGTTATCTCCAACAGCAGCGTTTTTCGGTGTTGCGAATACTGCTTGGTGGTATGCCGTCAGCACACTGAGTTTGCGCTGCTCCTGTACTTGTACATAGCGGGTCGTGACGGTGTTGATTTTCAGATTTACGCCCATTTGCTGGGAAAAATCGTCCACTGAATGTCCGAGAATTTGGCTTACTGCATAAAAATCACCTGTCAAATTGTACATATTGGTGCCCGCTGTGCCGCGTAGATCGTGAAATCGGATTTTCGGCATCCCGGTGCTACGCATAAATCCGTTAAACTTGACCGAAATACGCTTTTGTAAGTATGGCGAACCGTCCGGCTTGCACACAACAAGATCGTTATCGTAATACTTGACCCCGCCGAGCTTGCACAACCGCCGCTGATCGGCTTGTTCCTGTTTGAGCCGCAAAAAGATAGGCATCGCTTCTTCTGTAATGGGAAATGAGCGTGTTTCGCCCTCGTCACGGTCCTTCAAGGGTTCCAGGTGCGGCACAACTTTAGCATCTTTCGGCAGGTCACAGGGGATTTGACCTCGCAAGGTAATTTGCCTGTGCGTCAAATCAACATCACGCCAGCGTAACCCCAGTGCTTCGCTGAGTCGCAGCCCAAACAGAACAGCGAGCAGCACCACGGTCTCAAGTACATTACCATGTACAAACGCCAAAAGCTGCTGCACCTGTTCCACGGTGTACTTTTCATATTTGCGCCCGGCGTTCTTACTAAACCGTGTCATAATGTTCTTGGCTGGGTTGTTTGGAATGTAGCCATACTTTACCGCCGAGGACAGCGCAGAGCTTAAAATCCGATGGCAATAACGCACTGAATTCTCCGCCAGTCCCTTCTCACGCAGTTGCGCAATCATATCGTCAATCATTTGGGGTGTCAGTTTATTCAGAGGTACTTCGCCCAGCATGGGAATTAGATGTATGCTTATGCCGCTCCAATAGCTGTATCGTGTACTTTTTGCAAGGTTATGGTGGTAGCTTTCGTACCACTTGGGCAGATACTCTTTTAGCTTTTGTTTGCTCTCTGGTCCATAGCCAACCATAGCGGCGCTGCCAGTCTGTAACTCCAGCTTGATCTGTGCCTCATACAATTCTGCTTCCCTGCGCGTTGCAAATCCACGTTTGGCAATACTTTTCTGCTTGCCGTTCTCGTAGACTTTCACATTGACATCGTAGACGATGCCCGATCTGCCTGTTAAAATTCCTTGGCTGTTTCGCTTGTTTTTGACTTTTCTCTCGCGGATCGCCATATCAGCACCCACCACTTACAGACCTTGCCGGGGTCTTGGCACGGTTGTAATAATCCCAAATCGCCTGTTCGGAAATCAGGCGACGGTTGCCGTTCTGGATGAACTCCAACTCGCCGTTGTCCATTAACTGGCGCAGTCGATTTTCTCCGATGCCGGAAATAAGCGCCATCTGCTCCACGGTTTTGAGCATAGGCACGAACGCTGGATGTTCATCCCTGTTCATACGAGATTTTTGCTTGCTGTATCTTGCCATAACTATCCCTCCTGCGGTATAATTTAATAAATAAGTGTTTATCTGTTCAGCGCTGTGCACAGGAACACAAACATTTGCAAAAATTGAAGACTTGGTATATTCAGTTTTCAAGGTGCATAAGCAAGAAACACTTTTTGTATGTCTTGTTTATGCACTCATTATAGCACATACTTTTTGTATGTCAACAATTTGTTCTGTTATTTCTTATTTTGTTCACATTTGGGGGAATTTTTCTATGGATACCCAAGGCAGACGAATAAAAAAGCTCCGTATGGAAAACGGCTTTTCTCAAAAAAAGCTGGCCGACATGGTGGGAATTGTAACGACCCACCTTCAGGCTTATGAATATGGCACGCGTCACCCGAAAGAAGAAATTCTCGACCGTTTGGCGCTTGCGCTCGATGTAGTTCCAAGTATGCTGCAGCCTTTGGATGTCGATACTGTGGAGGGTCTTTTGGGAATCATTTATGAAATGCACACCAGCTATCACGGACTGGAAATTGTAGAAGATGAAGATGGTCGCGTTTCGATTCGCCTGCCTGACACCCTGCAGGCTATGCCGGCCAAGAAATCGCTGCTTAGAATCAAGCATATTCTGGATCAAAGCACACGCAACCTGCCTGAACCGGAATATCAGTCGGAGGAGCAACTTGCCGAGGACGCGGAGATTTTGCCGGATACCGGTGTTACCGTAGGGCAGGAACGCAGATGGTATAAAGAACACGAAGGGCTGCTTATGCACGCCATCGATTTGTATAAGCCGGAAATCAATTACAACCAGCTTCGCGCAGATCAAGCATCGATCCAAGAAAGCGAAGCAAAAGCCAAAGATTTCAATAGCGAGGATATTCCCTTATGAACGCTCATCCAATCAGCCCTTTTATGGACAATTATTCACTGAAAGAGAATCAGCATAAGATTGCCGAAGCCATCTTTAATGACTACAGTGTGCTGAAATTCGGCGAGTATGGCGAGAAGTACCTCTATGCTGTCTGTGACTATGATGTTCGGAAGTATCACAGTCTGCGCAGCCGCCCGGATTTTCGGCAGTTTATAGCCGACAAAGATACCCACTACCGCCGTCAAATGAGCATCCTGATGGCACGAGTCGGAAACCTTGACGATTCCTTTGTCGATCGCAAGACAAACGCCCCCGACCTATGGGATTTCGTTATCGATAGAACCCGCAGAAATTGTGCGCCCAAGATTGATGCACAAATATTATTTGATGTAAAAAAAGGACGATAATACGTTTTGGCAATATAGTGTGCGTTTGTGTTACTGAAGGCTCTGTTTTCATGGATGCAGAATGCCGCTTATAAGCCAAACCAAAAGACCGCAGTTGCGAGGCAATGTGCTTTGCAGCTTCGGTCTTTTTGATTTCTTGGTTGGAATGATACAGCAACAGTCTCAATGCCGAACATCAGTGTTTCGGAAAATGATACCGCGCAGCACCTGCAAACAGAACGAACCTTTTCATTTTACTGTCACTGCCGTGTTTCCTAACGACAGATGCAATTCTGCGATTTCAGCAGCTCTATAATCTCATAGTTCGTTTTGTATTTTTTCAAATCTCCCATACAAATTGTAATGTCGATTGCATACATTCAGCTCTGAATCTACATGAGCCTCACCGAGTAATAGATATTAATTGGGACTTTTTTGCAATGTCAGACAATGATTTGTAGACATTTTCACCTAAATGCGTTGCGCTTTTGTTTGAACGATTGTATAATATAATAGAATTGTTGTGTTATACAATCGAAAGACATCAAACGGAAGGCTTTATGACAGCAGAAAAGACCTCCGAGAGACGGTTTTCCCAGTCCGTCGGGTTCTAAATCACGGTAAAGGCGGACGCATCAAAGGGGCGTCAGAAACAGCACAAATTCTCGTTGATGCCTAAAGATGCCACAAAACCAATTTGTGTTATTATTTATGAAGTATATACGACGCAAAAGTAAAATGCGTCTTATCCTGCAATTAATGAACTGCTATTCCATCAGGCAGTCATAACGCTCTGTTTTCCACATACAGGGTGAATGGGAGATGTTGTCATGGATACGCATACTGCAGAGCAAAGACACAAAAATATGCAGGCAATAAGATGTAAGGATACCAAGATTGAGGTTCTTCTGAGAAAAGAACTTTGGTCACGTGGCATTCGTTACAGAAAGAATGCCAAAAGTGTATTTGGCAAGCCTGATATTGTGTTTAAAGGGAAAAAGGTTGCTGTTTTTTGTGACAGTGAATTCTGGCACGGGTACAATTGGAAAATAAAACAAGATGATATTAAAAGTCATCGTGATTTTTGGATTCCCAAGATAGAAAGAAATATAGAAAGAGACAAAGAGGTTAATGCTGCATTAGAGGCGGACGGATGGAAAGTCCTGCGTTTCTGGGGCGATGATATAAAGAAAAATGTAAAAGCCTGTGCGGATTTAATCGTCGATGCTCTCAAGGAGAGAGATAGATGAAGTTGAAAACAATCGACCTGTGTGCAGGCATAGGTGGTATACGGCGAGGATTCGAGTTAGCCGGAGGCTACAGAAATATTGCTTCAGCCGAAATCGACGAAATGGCTTGCAAAACATACGAGCACCTATTTCACGAAGATCCCCGCAATGATGTAACAAACGAAAAATTCAAGAAGCACCTTCAAACACTCCACTACGATGTTTTGATGGCCGGGTTTCCATGCCAGGCATTTAGCAGTGTTGGCTTGCAGCATGGTTTTGAGGATAAAACAAAAGGAACCATTTTTTTCGATATTGCAAAAATCATTAAAATGACGCGTCCCAAAGTTGTTTTTTTGGAAAATGTTCAAAATCTTCTTTCGCACGATAAGCAGGCAACTTTCAAAACAATTGTTGATACTCTTGATCGACAGCTTGATTATCATATAGTTGGTGTAACGCACGACAAGGACGGTATCCCGCAATATAAGCGCTCGGCTTTTTTGCGTAATTCCAGAGATTTCGGCGTTCCTCAAAACCGACCTCGCGTATACATTGTTGCTTTCAGCCGAGCCTATTTCGGTCAACATATAAGTCTTCTGCCGGAGGAAGCTCCGACTAAAAGATCAAGAACACCTGTTTTTAAAAGTCTTGCGGATGTATTGGACAAAAAAGTCGATTCGCGTTTTTTTCTTTCATCTGGATACCTTGATACATTAGAAAAGCATATAGTTACACAGCATAAAAAAGGATATGGCTTTGGATATTGCATTGTAAATGCGCCAGAGATTGAAACCCCGATTGCCAACACACTACTTGCAACCGGCGGTTCCGGACGAGAAAGAAATCTGATATATGATCCGATCAACGGCGCTTCGTGTGCAGGGACAAGCATAAAAGGCAAATACTCTCCGATAAATGATAAATTTATCCGAACAATGACGCCAAATGAATGGGGTCGGTTGCAAGGCTTTGTCGGATACGCCTTTGTAGATAAAAACGGCATCGACCAATTTTCATTTCCGGAAGGCATCCGTAACGTGCAGAGGTTTAAGCAATTCGGCAACTCGGTTACTATCCCCGTTATTGAGGAGTACGCTCTCTTCATTCAGCAGTGCTGCGATACAATGTACGATGCCTTTTCGCCCATTGAAAAGCGCCTATTCAGTATGTACGGAAATGAATTTTTGCTTTGCAGCCTGATAAGCCGAGAACTGGCTTATCATTTGAGAAAGGATACCCTAAATCGATATTTCAGCATTGTATATCACTACAAGTTGAACTGTTTTCGTACAAAAGAATTAGCGAGATACCTTGATGTGTCCGCGGCACGGGCATCTCAGATTATAACCCAACTGACTCAGATTGGATGCGTTCATCAAGAATCTGACGGCTCATACCAATTCGAAGACTTGCTATCCTTCAGCAAATGAAAGGAAGTGCATCAAAAAATGGATTCGATCCGGAACTCAATGAACAAAATCATTGAAAAATGTGATGTTTGCATTAACGGCAGTGTTGTTTCCAAGGAACTGCTCATTAAGACATTTTCAAGTTTTGTTTCCTCTACGATCGAGGACAAGCAGCATAATGTTGGGATTGTGTTGCACACGGGATCAGTTTGCTTTGATGCAATTCTTTTGTCATTTGCAGCAATATCAAATGTGCTGTATAACGAAACAAACGCCACCGATATTGTTCTCTCGCTTCAGGCTGATGACTTGGTATTATGTTATGACGGCAATACAGGAAACAGCAAGCCGTTAAAGTGGATTTTTAAGGGATTTGTAAACTCTGTCGGTGATACACCCCTAATGACTCCCGGGAAGTACATTGTGCTGGAAAGCGACAAAAACGGTCGAAAATATTTGCCCGAGTCACGCTGGACAAAAATTGTACCATACTTTGGATCGTCAAAATCCATGGACGGTCGAGGACTTCGCCGTGAAAGTAAAAAAAGATATGACTTTTTCAGGTCTGTTCTGGGGATGGAGGATGCAGAAATTCCCCGAACTGTTGATACATCAACGGTAATTGTCATGTCTCGAGAGGAGGCAAACGAGCTTGTCGGAAGCATATCATTCAGATTCGATGACACGGATATTAAGCTGACCGATTTGGTACCCGTATCCTATTACACAGAAAGCAATCGGGAGTACCAGTACGGCGTTAACCTATCAAAAAATGAGCCTGTAATCAAGATCACAGGGAAAGTTTCTGTGGCAAGAAAATTGTTGCTGAAAAAAGGTGGCAATAGGCACATCGGGCTTGTTGTTTGTGGTGAGGATTTGTACCATCGCAGCGAGTCCGAATTGCCTGAGTTGCTTGACCGGAAATCTATTCAGTATGTTTATTTGTGTATGCATCTTGACTCTGAGGCTTCCTCCAACCTAATTGCCAATTATGAAGAAGCAAACCTATTTGCCTGCACAAAAGACTTCTTGCTGTCAAACAGTCGCCCTCCGATAGTGTGTAATCCGTATACGGAGCAAATGAATGCTCAAATCGGAGCGATCATCGATAAGGAAGTTACAGCAACGGTTATTCCCGGATTTATAAATTGGGAAACATACAGAGCGTTCAAACGAGCGATGTATTCTGTAAAATCCTCAGAGTACAATTCCGAACAAAAAGATGATTTCATTGTGCAATCCTATTCGTTGATGAATTTGTTTATGACTGCCGTTTTTTCGATAGGTCTGTTGGAAGAATTGATTGAATACGGGATTGTAGACAGTGTTGAAAAACCGGATCAACGCTTGCATCGGATTGAAGAAACCACAAAGGGATTTCCTGACTTTCTGAAAGAGTCAGCAACATCCGTAGTAAGCATCCTTGAAGATGCCTACTTAGAGCTTCACGACAGCACATACAAAGAAACAGCTTTTTTGAAAGCTATTGAAACTCATCAGGGTAAAATTGCAGTTATTGTCCCCAAAGCCTATTTTGGCATTGTGATTAACAATCTTCTGAGTCTGCATAACCTTGATAGCAGAGCAAATATATGCATAATGACAGCAAACCGGTTCGACAATACGCAATTGTACAGCGCAATTATTGTTGTCGGTAATATTTCGGGAAAACGATTTGACGCCCTTCGCTGCCGTTCGTCACAAGAAATCGACTTGTTGCTTTATGAATGTGAAAAATATCGATATAAGAAACAGGTGCGCGATGCAAAAGCCGCTGAGCACTTGCTGAACACGCGATCCACAATTCTAACCGATGACGAATACGAAGAAGACTCGATAGGGATTGATGAATATGACCTGAATGAAGTGGACAACATCAATACAGAGATTATGGACTATATCAGTTCATCTCCGATTAAAGCGATTCGGAACAGTTTCTCCGGCGGCGACGGAAAAAGTATGGCTGAGATTGTTGCAGTAGCAAAATTTGACTCGGATGAGATAGCTTTCTTTACCAAGAACTATAAGGCTTATGTTTTGGATGAGGCGGATAATTCGGTTAAAGAGGTCGTTGCATCGGATCTTTCAGAAGGTGATGTCATTGTATTTACACGGAGCACATCTAAAACGAGGGATATAGTTGAAGAAATCCTGCGGGATATGATTAACAACAAACTTGTTCCTCCCGAAATTGAAAAAGCCTATTACAAATCCCGCGAGTGGAAAAAAACACTTATTGACTATATGAAACAAACCGGAAGCAGCGCAAAGGCAATTGCGGACGAGATGATTTCAAACGGAGTAAGTGTTCAGGAAATTACAATTCGTGGATGGCTGGACGAAGAATCCCATACCGTGCGACCGCAAAAACTTGACTCAATTCAGCAGATTGCTTTAATTGCAGGAAATGATGAGCTGTTTGACAGCGCAGAAGTTTGCTTTGATGCCGGAGGACAAATTTATAAGATTCGTCGCCGGATATTGAAAGCAATCGGTCAGGCAATTTTGGGTGAAGTGACCGGAAACAGTAATGCTACAGACTCGATGACAGCAACCGTTGCAGATAGAATTAAAGATGCCGCAGTTACACTTCAAATAGAAACAATTACTTTTGTGGACGATGAAGTTCCGGTAAACACAATAAACCGTCCCATTACTATCGACCAATAGGAGGATGCTATATGAGCTCCATTCGTGAGTTTCTGTCGGCTCGGGATGAGTATATCACTCGGGTTAAGGAGGAATTGCTTGGTCCCGGGTCGGAAATTTCAATTCCTGATTCGGAGCATGAGCTGATAACAAATTCCCCGGATGTGCGTTACTCCATAGGGATACTTTTTCCCAAAAACAACAAATTAAATGCCGACAGCAACGATTCTTCACGAGTGGAGGAAGAATCCGGTGAGCTGCCGGAAGATCCTTCGGACGAAGATGAAGGAACTGAAGGTGACGGCAAGGAAAAACCCGATCCGGTTGCCCCTGCAGAGGAAGAAAATCTGGACGAGGAAATCAGCTTGGCCGCGCAGAATATGCCGTCTTCTCTGGGATTTACTTTTCTTGTATCATCTGATCCGCAGCTGCTGAAATGCGAAGTTATATTTGCAACTTACAGAAGAGCGACGATGCCTGATTGTCGGATACCCTTTTCTCCGGATTGCCCGGAGAAATACGCAGTGCCACCCCAACTGTCCTCGTATGTGGTTTACGACAACGAAGAAAAGTGTCTGAAACTTCGTACCGGCTTAAACAGGAAAACCGTTCGTGGTTTACATGAGCAAGATTTTCTTGACGGCGATGAGTATGGTATTTTCCCTGCAATGTATAAACTTTGCGACCAATTGAAAGGCGGATATGTACGAGTCCCGCACAATGCAGATGTTGTTATTGATTTCTCATCGGGAGATTATGTAGACAACAATAAGCGACTCGATGAAACAAGTGCAAAAATCACTGCATTGAAAAGAAAAATCAATGAAAATTTATATTCGGTTACAGTCATGCTTGTAAACGATGATGAAGAGAAGTCGAACGGAACCCGCTGCCTTTTTCAGCCGACAGTCAAAATCAAATCTGATGTAAACGGGTTTAGATTCTGCGAGTATTCATCCCTGGTTGATTTCAATTTGTTAGATGCCGAAGAACAGTCATTGGAACTTCAATACAGAAATAAGCGCGTTTACGGAACAGGACTCGGCACATCCGTCAACTGGAATATTGATGCCGACGGAAACGGCGAAATATATAACGACTTTTTCCCTGAAACGGAAGTTCCTTCCATGGATTTCTCTATTCCTCAGGGCTTAGGTATACATAAAGAGGCTCTTTCCATGCGCCATTTGTCTGATTTGGATCAGACGGAAAAGTCTCAAAAACTGTCGGAACTCAAAAGCGTAGCAGACGCTTACAGCGGTTGGATAGATACGCTGAAAGCAATATCGCTGGTTGTCTTAAAGCAAGAAACAGAATGTTAGCAGGACTGAAGGTCTTAAATGATGATTCGGTTGCTTGGACTGCGTTTTCTCTTGCAAACAGGGCAATGTTTATGCAGCGAGTACATTTGAAATTACAATCCGACACGGCAGATATTGATCGCTATCCCGGAGATGAAGATTTAACAAAACTTCTTGAGGCTTTAGACTATGGCGACCCCCGCAGTATAACCGGGGACAACTATGCCTGGCGACTGTTTCAGATTGCCTTTTTGTTAATGAGTATCGAGTCTGTTACAAATGACACTGCCTGCGACAGAGATGTTGTGGATTTGATTTGGTTTCCTACCGGCGGCGGAAAAACAGAGGCATACCTCGGATTGACCGCATTTACTATATTCTACAGGCGCCTTGCGCATCTTCCCGATTCGGATGGGACAACTGTTATTATGCGCTACACCTTGCGACTGCTGGCTGCACAGCAATTTACAAGGGCGTCTACTCTGATATGCGCCTGTGAATATATTCGCAGTGATGCAGTATCGCGCCATCCAAAATACGGAAAATATCCGTTGGGAAATACTGAAATCACAATTGGCTTGTGGATCGGGCGAGAGCATATTCCCAATACAAATGCAGATGCGAAAAAACACTTGAAAGAACTTACTGATGCGCGAACAGACACCCTTCAATATGCGAAGGAACAGCACAATAAATTTCAGGTATTGAAATGCCCGTGGTGCGGAACAAAATTAGTCAAAGATCGAATCGGCACAAAAATGGTCGGGACTTTCGGTTACCGCATGAGAAACAATCGGCATTTTGAACTGTTTTGCCCGCAGGAGAGTTGTTTTTTTAATCAACAAGGAAAACTGCCGATTCAGATTGTTGACGAAGAACTGTATGCCTGCCCGCCGACGCTTCTTTTTGGCACGGTGGATAAATTTGCAATGATTCCGTGGAAAAAAGAAATCGGCACATTCTTTGCCGCCGGGACCAGCAACCGCGCCCCTGACTTGGTTATTCAGGATGAGCTGCACCTGATTTCTGGTCCTCTGGGTACAATGGTCGGTTTATATGAGACAGCCATTGATGCATTATGCACCCGTAATGGCATTCGTCCCAAAATTGTTGCGTCTACGGCAACAATCCGCCGGGCTAAAGAGCAGTGCTCTGCTTTGTATAATCGAGAAGTCAGCCAGTTTCCGCATCCCGGATTGGATGCCGAAGATTCTTTCTTTGCAAGAGAGTCAATAATTAACTACGACCATAAAATCTATGGTCGAAAATATGTCGGGCTTATGCCGTCAGGGAAAACCAAAGCTATGATGGAAGTTCGATCAATAGCTGCTCTGATGCAGGAAATCAATACAATGGATTTGCCCGATGATATCAAAGACAAGTTTTGGACGCTCACGGTCTACTTTAACAGCCTGAAGGATTTAGGCAAGTGCTCAACCTTGGTAGACGATGATGTTAAGGACTTTATTAAAAGGACCGCATACAGACTTGGCAGCGCAAAAGATGCCAGAATGATTGCCCGTGCGGACGAGCTGACAAGCCGAGTCAATACTACGCAGTTGAATGAAACACTGGATAAACTCGAGAAGCTTTGCTATTCGAAAGAAAACATCGAAAATAAGCGCTACCCCTCCAATGTACTGTTGGCTACAAATATGATTTCCGTGGGTATAGATGTTGCACGGTTGAATGTCATGCTTTTGGTTGGGCAGCCTAAGCTAACCAGTGAATACATTCAGGCTTCGAGCCGAGTCGGGCGCTCGTTCCCAGGTGTTGCCTTTGCGTTGTATGACGGCTCAAAAAGCAGAGATCGTTCGCATTATGAGCAATTCAAGCCTTATCACGAATCATTTTATAAACATGTCGAGCCGACAGGCGCAACGCCTTTTTCAAAACCTGCGAGAGATCGTGCCCTTCACGCCGTAATAATTGCGATGCTTCGTGTTCTTGAAGATGAGCTCAGCGCAGAAAAAGGCGCAGCCAAGTTCAACCGCAAAGACTATGCGGCACGGATTGCAGAGCTTAAGAAATACATAACTGAGCGTGCATCGGATATTTCTAAACGGATGAACACAGAAATGGTTGATGATTCTTCGGAAATTGCGCTTGAGATTGATTCGGTGTTTGAAAAGTGGGAACAACTTGCAGAGAACTTTGATGAAGAGCACTTTTATTACGGAGAAAAATTCCTGATTAAAGAACCTGACGACGGCGAAGGGCGCTTGATGAAACCTTTTAATACAAGCCGTAACGATCCTGCATTCGATACAATGACATCTATGCGGAACGTTGATTCAACGGTTGCAGGAAATGTTCTGATATGGGAGGAGGTATAATCAATGGATTTGGAATCTGCTAAGAAAGTCCCATTGAACAGAATTACTCATTCTGTCCGTGCATCACAAGCGGTTCTGCAATACGGAGTGGGAGCAATGATTGATTTTCCCAACCAAACTTTGATGACTGCTGCTCCAGAATATTGGCAGGAGCAGGTTGTCCAAATACATGATGAGCGTCTTGAAAAAGTGCTTCGCGTTGATTATTTCGGACTTCCCGGTGGACAAGATGACCCTCATTGTCGCGAGGGTATCTCGTATGCCCGCTTCCCGGAATGGTATTTTTGCCCCAAATGCAGACGATTTCAGCCAATCAGCGATTGGGTTTCCGATTACAAAAAGTCAGCAACACAGAAAAGACTCAATAGCGATCCAGATATGGTTAAGTTTATGCAATGCCCGAAGTGCAGACAAGATCTCGTGGTCACACGTATTATCACTGCATGCGAATGTGGGCACATTGATGACTTCCCGTGGGTAAAATGGGTTCACTGCAAAAACATGTACGGCGGAGCAAAACCGATTTGTGCACATCCAACCCTGACATTTAAGACCAGCGCGTCCTCTACCGAAGGGCTTGAAGGACTTACTGTTTCTTGTGAGTCTTGTGGTGCTAAAGCTACTCTCAAAGGGGCGTTTGACAAAGACGCTTTGCAGGAACTGGATCAAAAACATGAGGGTAAATACAATTTTCACTGCACAGGGCGACACCCGTGGAAGCATACTAAAGATAGGTGCGGAGCATATCCGAAAGTGTTACAAAGGGGCAGTTCTTCCGTTTACTTTCCGATCACAGTCAGCTCACTTGTCATTCCGCCGTACTCAAGTCTGATTACAAAGAAAATTGAGGATAGTGCGGCTTTCGCGGATTGTAAAAATATTATTGCTGGTTACAAGCGGAATGTCCCTAAAGAATTGTTGCCGATGTTGATTCAGAGTACAATAAGAGACTACGCAAAGAAGATAGCAATAGAAAAAGGCATAACAACGGAAAAGATACAGCCGATATTGGAAAGAAAATGGATTGTTCCGACTGGCGAAGATGAATACCTTACAACAAGTGTAAAATATCGGGCAGAAGAATACGAAGCACTCAGCGGTGAAGTGTCGATGTCAACCGATGATTACGGTGACTTTCTGCGCGAGGGAACGGAGATTTCAAATTATGCAATTCCGTTCATAAAAAGCATCTCTTTGATACACAAAGTCCGGGAAGTACAGGCTCTTGTTGGATTTTCAAGGCTTAAACCTGTAGACGCTAATATGGGTGAAAGCTCTTCGGAGTACGTTGTTCCTGTCAAGCAACAAGACACAAATTGGTATCCTGCTTATGAGGTTCGAGGTGAAGGCATTTTTATAGAATTTGATGAAAATGCAATTTCTAAATGGCAAAAGGACAACCCTGAAATTCAGCACAGAGTTGATGTTCTGAATGAGAATTATCGAAAATCATTTATAGGGCAATCCAAGCCGCGAAAAGTAACTGCAAAATTTCTTCTTCTGCACACAATTTCACATACCTTGATTAAACAGCTGAGTTTTGAGTGCGGGTACAGTATCGCCTCATTGAAAGAACGCCTGTATTGCAGCGAAATTTCGGAAGGGAAGCAGATGTCAGGAATCTTCATTTATACCGCAAGCGGAGATTCGGAAGGCACTATGGGAGGTTTGGTGCGACAAGGTTGTGCTGACACATTCCCGGGTATATTCAAAAAGGCAATGGAAGAAGCAATGACTTGTTCCAATGACCCCGTTTGCAGTCTCAGCATGGGTCAGGGACGCGATTCTCTCAACTTATCTGCCTGTTATTCGTGTTGCCTGATTCCGGAAACAAGTTGTGAAGAGTTCAACATTTTCTTGGACAGAGGAACCATTGTCGGCACTTATGAAAATCGTGAAATGGGGTTCTACAGCAGACAATTATATGGCACGGCATCCTGGAAGGATAACAGTATTTCCAAGGTCACCACTGATGTAAGCCTGAAAAGCAGCGTACATGTTATCGTTACAGATTATGGGACAGATTTAAGAGACTCTGTCTATGCCGAAATATGGAATAGCCTTAGGACTTGGGCTGTCGATACGAAAGAAAAAGTATTGCTTTCCGAGTTGGAAAGCAACAGCGATTTGTTTTCACAAAAGGAAAAGCCATACAGAGACTGCATGTTTCAAGTAGGCGGAAACGAAGAGATGCAAAAGTGTGACCTTTTTTGGAAGGAGTCACAAGTCGCACTCTTCACTTCGGACAATGAGGAATGTTATGCGGCAGCGAAAAACAGTGACATTCGATGCATTTACTGCGCCGACGATACGGTTACTGTCAGAAAAATACTTGATGTGTTAAAGGAACAATGATATGGCAATAATGATTCCGGAGAAGCCTCGGAACTTTGACCCGGCAAGTCAGGAAGGACTAATATTCAACGCATTAGCCCTTCTTCCTGAAGATTATTATGTCTTTCACTCTTTCCGGATCACTGATACAAGAGATGGCACTTTCCGCGAGAGCGAAACGGATTTTGTCATTTTTAATCGGACCAAAGGCGTAATTTGCTTAGAGGCCAAGGCAGGGCAAGTGCGGTATGAAAATGGCTGCTGGCTTTATGGCAGCGGTATTCCAATGCATAACGGCGGACCATTTAATCAGGCGAGCGCAAACAAATACAAGCTGATGAGATATATCTCTGACGGCAACATGGCATTTGTTTTGGAGAAATGCAAGTTCTTTCATGCCGTATGGTTTCCGTCTGTGACCAACGACCGCCTGAGAAACATGACCCTGCCATCGGAGGGGGATAAAACTCTTGTATTGACCAAAGAAGCGTTGGCTGACCCTAAAGAGTTTATTGATAGGATTTATGCGCTGCATTTGCCAAGTAGTGTTGAAACCAAGCTGAGCGAAATTGAATGCAAACGTCTGGTTCGGGAAATTTTCTGCCCACAGTTCAATGTGTTCCCATCAGCATCTTTTGAAGCCGACTTAAAGAAAATTGTTTTTCACCGACTTCTGGACGAACAGGCCGGCATTTTGGATTTTCTCGATGAACAGCTGACAGCCGCGGTTAACGGGGCTGCTGGAACAGGTAAAACGATGATTGCGGTTGAGAAAGCCCGCAGACATGCAGCCGCCGGAGAACGGGTGCTTTTCCTATGTTTTAATGCACAATTAAAAGATTTCTTGGAAGAAAACTATGCAAGAGACCTCGTTAGTTATTACACCATTGCTGGGTTTGCCTGCAAAATTTGCAATACGGTAAAACCAAACTATGACGAACTCCGAGAAAAGCTTGAAGATTACTATATATCGGACTCCTTCCCATATAAGCATGTTATTATTGATGAGGGGCAGGATTTCGGAATCGAAGCAATAGAAGAAACCGATATTATTCAACTTATCCATGACATAATTGTCGGCTTGGATCAGGGCGGAACGTTTTATGTCTTTTATGATCGGTTGCAATTGATACAAGCAAAGGAGATGCCCAAATTTATAGGCGATTTGGATTGCCGACTGACACTGTATCGAAATTGCCGGAATACGGAAAATATTGCCGTAACCTCCTTGCGCCCCATAACCGAGCGTAAACCGAAAGTGTTCGAGGGTACAGTAAAAGGTGCACCGGCAAGAATTCACTTTTGTGATTCAGTTCAGAACGAAAGAGAACGGATCGATTCAATAATTGATAATCTTGCAGCTGATGGGTATCGAGATGTTGTTCTTTTGACATGCAAAACAGAAGCGACGAGTATCTTGAGCGACTCCGTTAATAACGGAAGATATCGCAACAAATATTTGTTCACTACATGTCGGAAGTTCAAGGGGCTTGAAGCCGATGTCGTAATTTTACTTGATGTTGATAAGGCAACTTTTGAACAAGAAAATGTTCTGATTTTCTATGTCGGTACTTCACGTGCTCGTATCAAACTTGAAATCACCGCTATATTAAGTGACGATGACTGCAAAGAAATTCTCACATCGGTTCTGAATTATCAAGGAAAAATCCGAAGAGCAAAAAAAGATTTTGCCGGTGCCCTCAATGCCATCGGATGTTTGGAAACTTGATGAATAAATAAGCCGTGGTTATTCCCATGTAAAATAATAGTTCACAAATTATTTGAGAAACCGTTGTCAATTCACTTCTGCTGATTGTGATTCGCTTTTACTCTTCTAAAGAAATGAACCCGACCGACAGACATATTTAAAAAAGAAGCACTTACCTTAGGCTTTTGCAGGTTAAGGTAAGCGCTTCTTTTGATTAAGCAGGTGATATGATTTTCCGTCACGCTATCACTCAGCAAGTTACAGGCAAGTTAAAAGCAGCGAGCCTTTCTTTTTGGCAGTTCGCTTTTTGTCGTTAATACGATAATCTTTTGAAATCATTTCGAAGGCCACAGTCATTCCTCTGATTTAAGCAAGTTACCGGCAAGTTAAATCAAGCCCAGATAGGGATATACTTCATATAGCGAGGTGCTGTTGACGAATCAAGGGGTTTAATAAGTTTCATTGAAACGGCTTCTTTGATAAGTCTTGAAATGCTTCCCGCCGAGGAATTTTTTAACCCGAATCGCTCTCTTAAGGAACTGTTTGTAAGCTGCTCTCCCTCAACTTGTCGAATACAAGCATGAAGGTAGCACGCCCAAAGCTTATCCTCCATAGATATTGCTGAAAACGGGATTTCCGAGAATAACACCACGCGTGTGCTATCCTCGTACAGTTCAATTTTCGGAGCCGGCAACTGTGCGAATTCGCAGCTGCTGACAATTTTATCCCACCCGGAACCCAATTCCTCGCACATTCTCAAACGACGCATCAAAGAAGCCAGCTTTTCATTTCTTGATTTCGGGGGATTATCAATAATACGCCTTACATCAACAAGTGGTGTTCCCGAATTCGTAATCTCTATTCTTTTTTCAAAAATTTCGATAACAGGGCCTGTACCAGAAATTGAGAAATCCTGATGAATTAACGCATTGGCAACCGCCTCACGAATTGCTAAGATAGGATATGCAGATCTGTTTTCTCTCAGTGCGCCTACAATGGGTTCCTGCGTTGGAATTAAAGCTTCAACAAATTTCATTAAGCCCTCAAACCCAACTGCATATCCCTTGTTACCGATATTTTCCTTAAGCATCGAAAGCCGGTTGTTTCCCTCATACTGAACTATCCGAACGGCTTTTCTTGATAGTCTTGGGAACTCTGACAAGTGTTTTGCAAAAAGAATTGCGCCAAGATTTGTTATGGCATAAAGACCGTTGTCCTGCCTTACAACAATTTCATCTTGCTGCATATAGTGTGCTACGCCCGCAAAATCTGTCGGCTGAATGATTCCGCAGTTATCGAAATAGACAGAGTAGTCCAACATTCGCAGGGCATCTTCCAACCTTAAATCTTGCTTTGCATAGCGTTCTTCAAATCGAGAGTTTCGAATTTTGTCCCACAATTGAGCTTGCATTGTAGGATATTCACTCAATCGTTTTGTATAACTTCCAACGCGAATATAGTCAACTTTATCAAACATCACTGTTTGATTTGTTGCTTTATAGATAATCAATACACCTACACGCTTTTCCTCTGCCATTTGAACCGTGTGAAATTCAAAATCGGCATTCTTGCTCAAAAGAGAACGAAGCCAGTTTTCCAACTCCTGATTTCCTTTTTTCAGGGTCTGGAGGTCGTAATCTGTTCCAACAATTTCGTGTGTTTCGTCATCAATTCCCCAAAGCATATAGGCGCAACTTTTTTCGTAAAGAGAAGCACTGTTGGCAAGGGCGCTTATATCCTTACCAATCATGTCCGGAGTATAATTATTGTGTTTAAACTCCAACCACTGTGTTTCTGTTGGAAGTTTGCGCAGTTCATTTACCAGTTTATCAAGATTTTCCATTGCCTAAACACTCCACAATTTCAGCTGAATATTGCTTTTTATAATTATAGCACAAAAAACCGGTAACCCCAAGAAAAATTTGGCGCTTTACAGTACATTCCCCTTTTCTCGTTAATGTTGGCTGCCGTATGCGCATACATGGTTGTAATGCGTGTTCTCTGCGACCCGTAATTCAGCTTTTTCCGGTTGCTTTGCCCTTTGCACCTTATCCTGCACCATCTCGCAGTCCATCTCAATGTCAGCGCAGGTGGTAATCTCCCGCCGCAGCTCTCTGATGCGGGCTGTGAGCGCCTGTATTTGCTCCGAATAATCGGCAGGGGTAGTTTTACTCTTCTTGCGATAGAGCGCCTTACGCTGCGCCGTAAGGCTGTCGTATTCAGCTTGCAGATTTTCTTTGTAAGTCAGCAGTTCGTCAAGCGTTGTGATTTGCCGTTCCCACAAAAGGTCGCATTGCCGCCGGTAGCGATTGTACTTCAAGAAATCATCGCGCAGCAGGTAGTAGCACCGCTTGCCGACTTTGCCTTTATATGCTTTTCTCAGCAATGCACAGTAGCGATAATAGCAAGCCATAAACCCGGTAATTTTGCGGCATTTATAATTCAGCTTACCGCGACACCGTGCGCGGCGGCGAACAGGCATAGGCTGCTCTTTCGGCTTCCGGCGTGGTGGCTCCGGTGCTGTTTGCTGCTTATATTCCTGCTGCATTTCAGGCGGAAGTGTTTGCAGTTCCCGGAAGTACCTCCGCAGCGAATCTTCGCTGAAGTGGGGGCTGATTTTGTCCAACCGAATATTCTTCTGCGCTTCCTTGTGGCGCACGGTCATATGCGCAGCTTTGGGTCCGTATTTCACCGCATACCCCATTTTCTGCAACTTCGCAATAAATCCGGCAAAGCTGTCCGCGGCAGTCATTGCCACTTCCACATCGGTTTTCACCATGCCGCGCAGCGTGGGTGCGCCTTCTTTTTCGTGTTTCCACTCGCCGTAGGATTTCCCGTGTCCGTCTGTTTCCACAACAGACAGTCGATTTTCGCGGCACAGTTCGTCGGAAATAGCTCGAATACCCTTGTAGTAAGTAGTAAAATCGTTGCGGAACATCCGTCCGTCCATAAAAGAAACCGAATTTACGACAATATGGTTGTGCAGATGTCCTTTGTCCAGATGGGTACTGACGGTGCACTCAAAACGGTCAGCCAGAAACCGCCGGGCAAATTCGCAGCCGATTTCGTGTACCTGATCGGGTGTTGCTTCGCCGGGCTTAAAACTCTGAATAATATGGTAGCCCACATTGCCGCTGTCCAACGGTTTGCCCCAACGCCGCTTTGTTGCCTGCATAAGATAATAGGCGTTTTGCGGGTCGCAGTTAAAGCCGGAAACATAGAACTGATGCTCGGTTTTATCGCCGTTCTGCGTGTAGTTCATCAGCCGCTGCATATCCGCGGTGTTCAGATACTCCGTCTTTTGCGGATTGGCGGCGTAATCCAAGCAGCCTTTCAACTGCCCGCGCACCGGCAAAATCTTTGTAATTGCCATTACTGCTCCTCCCGCATAAGCTGCCAGATGCGCTGCATCAGCCGGTTCGCTTCGGCAAGCTGGGCGTTCTCAATCTTGCCGGTGCTGTTGGCCAACCGCGTCAGCTGGTTCAAATTGTTTCCGATTGCCGCCACCTGCGCCGCCAAGGCTTTATAACTGTCCGGCGGGCGTTCGCGCAGCGTACAACCGCTTATCAGCGCACGGAGAAATGGCTCCATCTTCATACTGGCTGCATCGCATTTATTTTTCAGTTGATGGTATTCTTCTTCGGTAAAACGTACCGTTACTTGTTTTTGGCGTTTTAACATTTGCTTTCTCCTATTGGGGTCTTAGGGGCTTGCCCCTAACAAACGGTCGTTATGCTGGCATGACAGCATAATGACGTGCTTGCCGCACTGTCCGGGAACGCTATCACTTTCCCGGTAAAGAGAGTGAATCGTTCGTGTTTTCCTCTGCGTAAATCAGTTCAGCACACACAATTTCTTCGGCCTGTGCTTGCAAGCCTTGCATAGCTGCTGCCCATTCCAGCGGGTTACAACGTTTCATTTCTTCATTGATTTTGGCTTCCGCTGCCAATACTTTGGTAAGACTTTCAACTTGACGATGTGCCTCGCAGTCAATGTTCGTGAGGTGCTGTGCCAGCGTTCCATCCAACAACATCTGGTCGCGTTCCATTGGTCGATGCTCATCGAGGTATCGCGCCCGCATCATGCCGTATTTTCCAATGGTGTTGTCTGCGATTGGACCGTTTTCCAACTTTGGAATCAGATAGCCGTTTACATTCACATATTCCATTTTCATTGTGTAACCCTTTCATTCTGCAAGCCTTCTGAAAAAGAGAGGTTGTTGTATGGCAAATTTTCTGCGCCGCCCTTTTTTCTTTTTCAGATGGTTTATTTATAGTATTTGATATAGTAATTACTAAGAGTATTTAATTATAGTAATTATAATACTACCTACATTACCGCCACTGCGCTTACCATAGGTGTGGTTACCACCGATGCGGTTTTGTGGGTGGTGGTCATACCAGTAGGTACATTTTGTAGGGTATGGTTGGCTTTCGTCAGATTGGTGTTACTGATGTTTCCCTGTGCATCGTAATAAATCAGATACACACCGTTCCAACCGTTATTTGAATCACGCAGTTCGTACTCATAGCAGAATCGTCCGTGCTTGGCTGGACGAACGTGTGCAACCAAATAGCCGTTATTTTTCAGCATATCCCATGCGCGGTTAAAGGAGCGCTCGCCCTCAGTGCAGTGGTTCATCAGCCATTGCTTTGTCAGCGGCACTGCGGTATAATCAATACGGGCAGCAATCAAGGCATACAGCCCCTTAGCGCTCATGGATAAGCTATCGTTGAACAGCGCCTCATTCTGCACAACAGAATACCCTCGCGTTTTGCGGATAAAAGCGCCACTTTCGGCAGCAGAATTTGTATTTTTCACGGTAGAAACCTCCATAAAAGAAAAAAGACTTGGACTGAAATATAGCCAAATCTTCAAATTCTGTACAAATTTTTAATTTTCCCTGTGTTGTGCCAAAAAGTGTTGCCCGAAAAACGATTGTTGCCTAAATGTTGCCCAAACAGCCACGGGCAGCATATAAAACAAAATAAGTCCAAATATCAAAAACAAGCGTAAGAATAGAAAACAGACGGTTCAACGCAAAGCAGAATAAAGAGATATAAGACGAATACCTTGATGTACTTGACTCGAAATCAAGCAGGCATTTTGGAAGTTGCTATTGATTTTCTAGCGAACCATCGTCAAAAACACGCCATTTTCTACAATTAAATATTTGCTGTTCTCTCCTACTTTTCTCTCCTTTTTCCGGAGAAGATTTTGGGGGATTACTATAGGGAGCATTACCCAAGAGGTCGAAGGGGTCGCACTCGAAATGCGATAGGGCGTTTGTAGCGCCGCCAGAGTTCAAATCTCTGATGCT
>OHAN01000710.1_pt1 | contig 31638 bp, 45 predicted proteins | sample 1577121 | NCBI WGS metagenome assembly OHAN01 (sample SAMEA3541554, study PRJEB24748) | human gut metagenome | biome: human gut; feature: human-associated habitat; material: faeces | place: China | collected 2012 | reverse complement strand
TCTTATCAATCTGCTGATTAAAAGCATAGAAGTTTCGGCAGTCAAGATTTTCCTGAGTGCGTCTTAAACATTCGCCGAATCTCTGGAAATGAACGATTTCTCTTTCACGAAGAAAACGGATAGGGTCAGCGACTTCCGGGTCTTTGACAATGCGGAGAATATTGTCATATGTCAAACGGGCTTTTTGTTCCGCCGCCATATCTTCGTAAAGGTCGGTGATTGTATCACCTGTGCTCTGGAACTGGCTTGCACTAAAAGGTTCACCACTTGCAGCCTGCGGCCAAATGGCAAGTGTGTGGTCAATATAATATTTATCAAATCCGGAGGCTTTGATTTCTTCTGGTGTAAGATTTTTTGTAAGCTGTCTGATGATAGTTGCAACGATTTCAAGGTGTCCAAGTTCTTCAGTGCCAATATCAGTAAGGGTTCCCATAACACGACGGTCAACCATGCTGTAGCGCTGGGAAAGATAACGTAATGCCGCACCGGCCTCGCCATCGGGACCACCGTATTCGAGTACCTATAATGTTATGAAAAGACTTGAAAATAGGGACTTGTGAGAAAATATGGATTACATTTAAATAAAAAATATTGTCTGGCACATGTAAATGTAACATAAAACTTGTCGGAATCCGACAAGGACATGAATGTTTTTTTTGATGCTTCAGTACTTTAAATGTGAATCTTTAATTTAATAGTTGCAATTATTTTTAGATTTGTATATAATGAATCTAACAAGAGAGCCGAACGCTAGGTGCAGACTAGCCGCCGGCAATTAAGATGTTTTTTTAAGTAACGCCTTACTTTGTCAGAGCTGGGGCGTTACTTTTTATGTGTTATAGTATAAACAAGAGTTATAACAGCACAAAGCATAATTACAAATGTGAATAGATCACTGTATGTAACCATTGGCATCAGCTCCCTTCCTTTGTAAGTCCGGCAACTGTCGTAGCACCCTTCGGCTCCCTGATTAAATTCATTATTAAATTATGACTATTATATTATATCTGCAAATAGTTTACAACAAAAATAGAATTTCTATATTGAAACAAGAATGCCCATGAAAGTGTATTTGACTTCCATAGGCATTATGTTTACTAAATACAGGTTACAATATCTTGATTCAAAACCACAGTCATTTCCTGTGTTTCTTTATCCCATACAAAATGATCCACTACTTCAAGCAGAGCATTATGTTTCTCAGTATCATTTGAATTTTCATCTGTAATTATATCAATTAGTTTCTGAAAGTCAACGGCACGACGAGCAGAAGCTGGGTGAGTTGTGACAGTAGCAGATGCAAGTCTTTCATTTAATTCAGTACGCCGTCTTGCTATAAGTTCTTTATTTGCTTTATATTCCTCTAGTGTATCTATTTCGTTTATATATGCATCTTTTATACGTTTCATTTTGCTATCAAGCGATTTAAGCTCTTTTAATATATATCCACGTTCGGCATTTTCTGTATTTATCACATTCAGATTGTAGTTAAAAAAGTATTCTGCTCCTGAGAGTTCTTCAAGTATTGCGAGAACTTCTTTTTCAGCATTTTTAAGTGTAATGCCATTGTGTACAGAACAAAGTCCCTTTGAGTGTTTCCAACAGCTAAAGTTTGGAACACTTTTACTATTGCCACGTGCAAAACCAAGAGAAGCTCCACACTTTGAACATTTGAGCATACCGGAAAGCCAATTCGCAAGAAGTGGGGCAGAACGACGCTTTTTATTATATCCGGTACGAAGCCTATCGTGTGCTCTGCGACTTGCCGCTTTTGAAAATTGTTCTTCAGATACGATGGCTTCGTGTTTTCCGTCAGAAATAATTACATCATCAGGATTTTTTCTTTGATTGTTTTGTCTGTCATAATAGTTCCAGCGAACTTTGCCAATATAAAAAGGATTTTCAAGAATATATCCGACAGTTCTTGTTTCAAATCTTGAATTTCTTGAAGTTCTATAGCCAGATTTATTGAGCCTTGCTGCTATATCACCCATCGTGATGTTTTGCTCTGTGTACATATCAAAAATCTTTCTTACGATTTCAGCACCCTGTGGTTCAATCTGTGGAATTTTATCTCTGCCACGCTCTTTGATATATCCGATTGGAACATTGGAGTTGTAACCGCCTTTTAAAGCCTTTTGTGTCATGCCACGCATAACTTCTCCGGATAAATTGTATAAGTAAAATTCGTCACTCCATTCAATAACCATCTCAATTAAGCGACCATACATACCCTCAACTATCGGCTCAGAAACGCTTATAACATCAACATTGCATTTTTTACGGAGAACTGATTTATAATAAGTGCTTTCATCAATGTTCCTAGCAAAACGTGAGAACTTCCAAAGGAGAATAGCATCATAGGGGTGTGCTTTATCTTTACACGTTGCGATCATTTCTTGAAAAGCAGGTCGTTTATCTGCCTTTTTGCCAGAGATGCCTTTATCTTCCTGATAGATTCTTGTAAGCAGCATGTTGTGCTGTTCTGCATAATCCTTGATGAGCCTGATCTGACTTTCTGGAGAAAGTTCTTCCTGTTTGTCAGTAGAGACTCGGATGTATGCACAGACTTCTTTTAATTTTTCAGACATGGTTTCTTCCTCCTTAAAATTTGGTATAAAAAATAAGCCTATACAAAAGAAAAGGCTTATGCTAAAATAGATATGCGTTATCTTTAGCTTTTAGCCATATTCTTTTGTGGGTAAAGCGTAAGATTTTGACCGTCCTTTGTGGGCGGTCATTTTTTTGATTAGATTTCATTTATATGAATTAGTTCATTAAATTGCTGTTTTATTGTAATAACTTTAATCGTCAAGATTATAATCATCCAAGCTGTTTTCAAGTCCTGTATTAAAATTATTAAATGCCTTATTTATCTTTGATACATAATTATATGCTACAAGACCCGATACAATAGAAATAACTAATGAAATAATTGTAACAATAAACATAAAAGTCACTTTTTTATGCATTGCAGTTACTTCACGATAGATTTTTCTATCCAGATTTTCTGATTGGTTGCTTTCAGTTACATTTTTGATTGCGTTATCTTTTTCAAATGTTGATGCTGAATCCCATTCTTCAGCAGTCATGTGCAAATATGTTCCAGGCATACCACATGTTGTACAGTTTGCCTGTGTTCCCTCCTGTGAAAATGGTTTGCCACAATTTGGACAATAATGCATGTATTTCATAATTTTTTTCTCCTTTTTAGATGTTTTTAAAAGCATATATAATTCAAAATGTATTTTCTAAATTCTCTGCTTTCGATTTTTTATGAACCATTAAAGTTGGTTCAAAATATATATTATAGTATCCATATGACATTGATATTCAATGCTTATTAACAGCTTCCATCTCATCAACACTCATATCTCCACAAAAGTCTTGATTTTGAATATGCCGCATCTCATGTAAGTAAGCCTCAAGTCTTCTTTCGTAAGAAAGCCTTGCATTTAAAAATATGCTAAAGCTACCGTCATCATTTAGAGTTACGGCTGCCGGAATGGAATTGCCGAAGTCTAAAATTTGTACATTTATATTATAGTCATCGTTCAGATGCATCACCTCCAAAATTGTATATCATTCTCTATTTTCTTTCCTCTTTAAAGCCATAAGCACCCCATGTAAAGCCTGTAAATCTTCTGGATCTGCATCCTGTGCAGCATTAAATAAAACATAAAGTTCTTTGTTATCATATATTTGTTGTGCAATCTTACTTATTTCAGGGTTAAGGTAGTAAGGTTGGTTTTGTTCACTACTTTCATTTTCGTTCAAACCCATTAGATAAGGAATTGTAGTGTTTAATGATTTAGCAAATTTTACAACATCTTCTGTGGTTATTTTTATATCTCCGCTTTCTATTTTGGAAATAGTTGTTCTTGATGTATATCCTACTTTTTGAGCAAGTTCATTTTGTGACATTCCACAATGAGTTCGTAATGCTTTTATTCGTGTTCCTATATCCAATATCATCCATTCATTTTCTTTTTGATTAAAATAGTTGGATTGTTTTTGCTTGTTTAAATGTTCATCTATTAAATCTGATTTACAGATACCGAAATAATTTGCCATCAAGTCGATTTTATCAATACGTGGATAAGTATTACCTTTTATCCAATCTGTAAATGTTGTGTATTTTATACCTAGAGCATGGCACATTTCATTTCTAGATTTATGATTTTTATTCATATAATACTGTATATTCTGGGACATGATTTTTTTATATTTATCTTCCGATATTTCGCTTAAGTTTGTGGCATTATTCTTTTCAGTGTGTTCCTCTAATCCCATAAGGTATTCGGGAGTGGTTTTTAATGCTTCTGCAAAAGCCTCAATTTTTGAATAGGAAATATCACTTTTGCCTAATTCTATTTTATTTATTGAAGAACGGGATTTATAACACAGTGCCTGCGCCAATTCATCTTGTGTCATATTAAGTTCTTCTCGTCTTTGTCGTATTTTAATATGTAATTCCATATAATTTTAACCTATATATTGTGAAGTTTTGTTGTTATTCTCCCTTTTCTTTCCTCTTTAAAGCCATAAGCATACTATGTACGGTTTGTAAATCTTCCGGTTCAGCATCCCTAGCAGCATCAAAGAGCAATGAAAGTTCTTTGTTATCGTATATTTCTTGTGCAATCTTACTTGTCTTAGGATTAAGATAGTAAGAATTTTCTTGCTTATCTTTTTTTTCTTCGATTAAGTCAGATTTCAAAATCCCCAAATAATCCGCAAGCATTTGGACTTTGTCCATACGTGGGAGTTTTGCACCGGTGCACCAATTAGATACGGTGGATGAACTTAATTTTAGGTCTTTCATCAAGTCCATTTGGTTTTTATTATTTAAATTCATATAATATTTTAAATTATTAGAAAAAATTCTTTTGTAATCATCATAAGCCAAAATAATCACCTCCATTTTTTCTAAATTATATTTATTCTTTCCATACATATTGTGAATTTTAATTGTTATTCTCCCTTTTCTTTCCTCTTTAAAGCCATAAGCATACTATGTACTGTTTGTAAATCCTCTGGCTCGGCATCCCTAGCAGCATCAAAAAGAAGAGAAAGTTCTTTGTTATCATATATTTCTTGTGCAATCTTACTTGTTTTTGGATTAAGGTAGTAAGATTGTTTTTGTTCGCTGCTTTTGTCTTCTATTAAATCAGAACGTTTTATGTTGAAATATCTTGCTAAAATATCTACTTTGTCCATACGTGGTAAGCGTGTACCATTACACCAAGTTGATATTGCAGATTTATTAAATCCTAGGTCATTTATCAAATCAGATTGAGTTTTTTGATGTATGTTCATATAATATTTTAAATTATTTGAAAAAATTTTTTTGTATTCATCCTCTGCCATTTTTGTCACCTCTTTCTTTAGCTTTAAATGGATTATACTACATTATGTGGAATATAACAACGCAAAAAGTAAAAAAAGTTTACAAAAAGTATTGACATCTACAAAAAGTAGAAGTATTATGTGTTTGTAGCAAAAAATTGGTAGTAAGAAAGGAGCAAACAATAATGTTTCAGATTAGTTTGGCAGCTGCACGAGTTAATGCACAGTTAACTCAGGAAGAGGTTGCGAGAAGGATGAAAGTGACGAAACAAACTATAATAAATTGGGAAAAAGGTAGAATTGTGCCTAGAGTGCCAGAAGTAGAAATGTTATCTAAGATGTATAATATACCACAGGATTTTATTTTTTTACCCTGCTATTCTACAAATAGTAGAAGAATGCAGGATATTATAAAAGAACAGAACACATGATTAGAAATTATGTATAAATAAAAGCGAGGTGAGAGCGATGGATAAAGTAAAAGAACATAATCGTTTAGACAAGATGATTGCAAGGACAAAAGAACTCCAGAAAGAAATTGACCATAGACAAGAGGTCGAGGAAAAAGTTTTCAGACTTTTTTCTGAGGGAAAGTTTGAAGAGGGTAAAGCTCTACTTGATACATTAGATGATGGAAAGGTCAGAGAACTGATGGAAGATAATAAATATCCTGAAAAAACAATTGACCTTTATTTGAGAGTGAATTGTAAAGATAATCGTTTTCCGGATAGTCTTAATAAGATTGAGGAAGCTGTTAAAAGGATTGTTAATATGCAAAAAGCTGGTTATTACTTGAATGTTCGTATTGTTGCAAATTTATGAAAAGGAGAATTAAGACGATGAGTAGAAGAAGAAAAATGGTTAAAGTGGAGGCTGAACATCTTAATGAACTGCTTTGCAAGGAGTATCTTGTTGAGGCTGTAGCAAAGGTTGTGGGTGATGATGGAAGTAGCGATGTAAAACTTGCTCAGATAGCTGCTATTTTGCAGATGTAGACAGGCAAAGTGGACAGAGTATTCTCATAGAATTAAACAAAAGTGAAAGAGGTGGTAAGTATGGCAAAAAAGAAAAAGATAACGCATAAGATTCTTGTGCCAACTAAAGATGGTGGGTATGTAGATTTTAATGATTTGTCAGAGGAGCAGAAGCAGTACATAAGAAAACAATGCTTTACAAGGTTTGCTGACAGCTATATGGCACAGCTTGGATATACAAGAGAACAGGATGAAAACGAGATTGTTGTAAAGTAATAAAAAGGCACAGGAAAGTAGTATTCCTGTGCCAAAGCTCAAAATGTAAAGTCAGCTTAGTGGCAGACCTTACATTTCCTAAGGTGAAGAGATTTCGCTTTTTTAAGTGTAATCTTCTTAACATGTTTACTTCGTTTTAGGGTTCTGCAATTGCGGTTTGGATGATACGCATAGCTTGAACCTGGAACATAGTATACATAAGTTTTTGCCTGTACAGGTACATCAGTATATGAGATAGAACCTATTACAAGGCAAATACTTAAAGCTAATGAACAAAGTTTCTTTTTCATCTGCTCATCTCCCTTCTTTTTTGGGCTGTGGTGACAGCTCTTACTATAAGTATAGTAGATGCGCGGGTGAAAATCAAGAGAAAGGATGATTTTATGGATATCAGTTTAAAAGATTTAGCCGGTGGAGCTTTACAAGAAAAGGTCAATCAAGCATTTGAAAAGGTTATGCAGAATATGCAAGATCCTAACACTCCGTGGAAAAATAAGAGAAAGATAAATCTTATTCTTACATTTGAACAGAATGAGGATAGAACAGATTGCACCTGTGACATTTCAGTGGATATAAAGTTAGCATCTGTTAAGCCTGTAAGTACAAAGTTTAGTACACAAAGAGATTTGGTTACAGGACAGATTTATGCTGAGGAATATGGTCCGGGCATAAAAGGTCAGATGTCATTTGAAGACATAGGAGAAAATGATGTTGAAATTGATGGTCAGATTGTAGATACAGAGACTGGCGAAATTAAAGAAGGTAAAGATGTAATTGATTTTAGAAATAATGTCAAGCAGGCATAGAAAGAATGGAGGATATAAAGATGGAGAGAGAAGCATTAGAATATGCAGTAGAATTAGCAGAGCCACATGTTAAGCAAATAAATGGTGAATTTTATTCGGACAAGCTATTAAAGAGGATTGTACATAATCCAAAAGCTGAAGCTATTAAGTTTACAACGCTTCGTAGCCTTATTGATTATATTAAATCTGGTACAGATATAATGTCAGATAAGATGATTATTCATGTGGAAAGTCCAACGGTAGTAAGTTTGTATTCATGTCTTGATCTCGATAGGGGGCGTGAATATATTGCAACTGTTTATGCAGAGCTCCCTACATTTTCGTTTGGAACTTTTATTGAACATGAGAGATTTCTTATAGGAGTACAGTCAATGTTTATTTCAAACAATGATAAAGAGTTACTTTTGAAGTTTGCCGGGACAGTAGAAAATGGAACTATCGCAAATTATGGTGACGATGGGGTGACACAGAAAGCAACAATAAAAACAGGGATTGCTTCTAAGTCAGATGCTGTTATTCCAAGTCCTGTTAAATTGAGACCATATCGTACATTTACAGAGATTGAGCAACCTGAGAGTAGTTTTATTTTTCGTATGAAAGAAGCTAAATATGAAGGGATTCAGTGTGCTTTGTTTGAAGCAGATGGTGGAATGTGGAAACTGCATGCGATGGAGAATATTAAGGAATATCTTGAAGAACAGTTGAATGATATCGCAGGATTTACAATTATTTCATAAGGAGATAGGTTTGCACAATGACAATAACCATTATCATTCCGGTGATCCATTCTTTGTAGTTACATGCCACAATTGTGGTCGTAAAGTTTGGAGTACCAGGCGAGTGAATGAAAAGTGCAGTAAGTGTGGTAGTGGTGCAGTGGAAACAGAGGCACCATGCCACACGATTGAAGAACATAAAGGGAGATGTAATGAGGAGAGATGATAAGCCTTTGAAAAGGCTAAACCGGTTTAAATACCGGGAGTTAAATTATTTTTGTTATCAATATAATTTATGGAAAGCTCAGATAAGAGATATTGAGGGTGAAATAGGTATTTCGGGTGTGAATTATGACGGGATGCCTCATGCTCATAATAATGAGTCTCCAATTGAAGATGTGGCTATTAGACTTGCTTTACTTAGCAGTAAAGTGGAGTTGATTGAGAAAGCTGCAAGACTGACAGATGCGGAGCTTGCCGGTGCGATTCTTAGATATTGTACAACACCGGGCATGAATTTTCAGCAACTTTGTAGAAGAGAACATGTGCATTGCAGTCAGGCAACTTTTTATAGAAAGAGAAGTGAGTTTTTCTGTAAGTTGGACGAACTCAAGGAAGAAAGTTTTTATTCAGAGATGCCCAGAAAATACAGGGTAGTAGAAAAACATCGTAGAGGTAAGTGGACCTCATGATATTTATTATTTTTTGTAATTAGCTTGTATATTTTACTTCAACTATTCGGGGAAAATATATGGGTTAATATAATATATTTTTTATTTTTTGGTGTGTATGCTTTTAACTGAGAAATCAGGGGGAGTATATGTGCCGTAATTAAGGGAAGGTGCCGGCTATTCGGACGGTGTCAGTTGGTCGGATGTCTTCCTTGCCTTTGTAAAATAAACCTGTTTGATTAGATTTAGGAGGACGCACCATGAACCGAAAAGAGGGTATTGATTACTTTCCGGTAAAATGTGCGGCTGATAAAAACATTGAACTTGTAACAGCAGAGTGTGGGTTAAAGGCACACGCCGTCATATATGCGTTACTTCAGGAGATATACGGAGTACATGGTTATTATTGTGAATGGCAGCGAGAGAAAGCGTTGTCACTTTCGTCACGAATGTTTGGCGGGGGTGACAGGGCGGTCAATCGCATAAATGAAATAGTGAACTGCTGTGCAAGGTGGGGTGTCTTTTCATTGGAACAGCTTGAGCAAAATAGAATTTTAACTTCCGAGGAAATTCAGGAAAATTTTCTTTTTGCAACCAAAAGAAGAAAAGCTGTAAAAATGAAGAGAGCATACCTCTTAGTTAAAGTCGCCCTTTTATCAGATAATGTAATCATTTTAGACGAAAATGTAGACATTTTGGACGAAAATGCAGACATTTTAAAACATAGTAAAAGTAATAGTAAATATACTAACACTCTATCTATAGTGCCAACGCTTCAAGAGGTAAAAGATTATGTTGCAAATAACAGCTTAAAAATAAATCCTGAGAAGTTTTTTGAATATTATGACCGTATTGATTGGAAAGACAAGTACGGCAGGAGAATCAACTGGAAGAGTGTAGCAGATTATTGGAATAAAACAGAGAGGGAAGACAAGAAGCCAACATATGCTGCAAGTTCCAATAATCATTATTCAGGGAAAAAGAAAAATCAGTTTAACTTGTTTAATCAAAGAAATATAAGTTCATCAGATATGAATGAGCTTGAACAGCGTTTGTTGCAACGTGGCTGATTTGTCGGATTCCGACAGGTAAGAAATTTTGACAGCAAAAAAGTTTTAAATGCACTTTTACATATAGCTGTAGGAAAATTAACATCACAAATAAAGCTGGGAGTATGGTGCAGCTCCCGGAAAGGAGCAGGAATGAAACAGACAAAGAAAAAAAGTAAATGTATAGGATGTGGAAAGCAATTTACTGTTAATGCGAGAAATCAGCATTATTGTTCCGTTGAATGTCGTGAGTATGAGCGTAAAAAAAGACATGCACAGATGTATAAAAAAAGAAAAACACAGAAAAAGGCAAAAAGAGTGGAGGAAAAGAAAAAAGAAAAGCATATGGGAGAGCTTGCAAGCTTTAATGACAAAGCAAAGAAACTTGGACTTTCATATGGCCAGTATATGATTTTTTTACAGACGGAAAAGGATAGAGAGGAAAGAGCAAAAATAAGCTGAAACAAAGAAAATTGGAGGATGTTGATATGTTTAATAAATTGTTAATTAAGATTATAAAAAAGTTTGATTATGTGAAGAACTTGGAAATAAATGTGGAACAGCTCAAGGCGGTAGAAACAAGACTTCGTGAAGAAAAAGGGGATGCGGTGAGAGAAAAGAACAGGATTGCACTGAAATTAAAATATCTTGAGAGCGTGGTTATTGATGTTATACAGCAGCCACATATGGTCTTTGCAGATACACAGGGAAAGTTTATAAGCATTGATGAAGCCGATTTGGATGCCAATAAAAACAAGTATGTTAAATGTACGCATACATTCCCGGAAAACAGAATTATGGTGAGAGTTAAGGAGGGAACAGAAGAGTGATTGATGAAAAAATACTTATAAAAGTTTTTGAAAACAGGATTGATACATTTTTAAAGCAGCACCCAGACCAGAAGGATTGTGCAGCAGTGCAGGGACAGAGAGAAATTATACAGTTGATTGAGGCAGAAGCAAAAAGGCAGGAGGCAGAACGGCGAGAGCATATAAAGAACTTTGAGTGTAAGCTGTTAGGCAGACTGGACGATATAAAGGAGTCAAAAGAAGCGTTTTGCGATGAGCAGGAAGAAAAGTGTGGTTTATATGATAGTTGTTTTAACTGTTTAATTGGTGGAATTGTCGATTTGATAAAACAACTTGAGGATGAACAGGAATACTCTTATGCAAACTTTGATGAATATGTGGAAGAGATTGCACCGTACTTTGATGCGGAATATAATGACCGCTTTTGTGACGGCATTAAACAAGCGATTATGGTTATTAGAGCGGTTTGCAGAGAGAAGATGCCGAGGATAATGGAATATGTTGTGACAAAATGAAGATATATGAGAGGTGAGTAGTAAAGGTAAAAACTAAGAATGAATGATTGAAAGTGAATAGCTGGGATATGAAGTTATCCCAGCAATAGGCTTATTTTACACAAATCTCATAAAAGAGTTTGCCAAAATGTGTTATATCAATACGAGATTTAGTAAATGACATATTAGTTGCATTAGGAGATAAATGCTTATATTTTTCAAGAGTATGTTCCTGTTTTAGGTAATCTAATAAAGGTTTGTAGATAGTATCATCACCGTACCATGTATCATTGGGAATAGATATTAATTGTAATCTGCATAAATTATCATTAGAAAGTACAAAATCATTTGTATAACCCTTTGAAAAAGTATTAACATTTTTTTGTATAGGCAGTTCTAAGCCACCTGGAATATCAAGTGAAATATCGACCATTGGTCTATATTTTAATGTGCATAAATGCTTAAAATATCGTGCATCACTTGGAGAAAGTTGTCTAATGATCTCAACAAATCCAGGATGTACATTTTCCTTAGTATCGTATGTCATAGAATGAGCCAATAAATTTGCATACATATTTCTTAATTCATCACTATCCATAGAATAAGAGATGGCTTGTATTGCAGGAACGGCAACATAGGGTTCAGGAGGAACAATTTTTTCTGGTTCTATATTTTGTAACTTTTGTTCAAGAAGTTTTTTGGTTTCTTCAACGCTATATTCCCTTTTAAGAATCCATTTGTCAAGACCAGCAAAAATAGCGTTAATTATTCTTGGAATTCTGCCAGCTAATTTACCAGTTTCAACAGCAGTGGGTTTTAATGCATCTTCATATATTTGTGGATTTTTTTCTATTGCTTTGCCAATACCTGAAATAATAGGATTAGTTTCATTTGTCATAATAACACAACCTTTCATAAATATTTTAACATATTATATCAAAGATTAAGGAGAAATAACATGGGAATTGTAATTTGTAAAAGTATAAAGAGTAAGATAAAAATTGTTATAACAGGAAGTTTGCTGAATAAAATATCAATGTTGGTATATATATTTGAGGCTGTAACGGAGTCTGTTTCAAAGGAAAAAAATATAAATCATGATGAAGCAAGAAAGTTTCTTATCTCATGTATAAATGAGATGTTACAATAAAATATAAATCATTAAACAGTAAATTATTATAGGTGGTCAAAAGACCGCCTTTTTATAATGGATTATGTGTAAAAAAATGTGTATTAGACTATTGACAAATGTGTAAAAAATGTGTATCATATATACATAAGGAGGTACAAAGATGAAGCAAAGAGAACTTGTAAAAAAGCTCGAAAGTGCGGGATTTGAACTTGTAAGACATGGTGGAAATCATGACATCTACAAGAGAGGTGATGACGAAGAAAAAATTCCGAGGCATCGAGAAGTAAACGAAAGATTGGCAAAAGCAATATTGAGAAAATGGGGATTATAAAATCCCCTGTCTCAATATATTACTATAGATATATATTTGAAATGCGGAGGTTGATTATATGAAAGTGACATATCCAGTTATTTTTACAGATGTTGATACAAACATTTTGATTGAAGTACCAGATTTGGGTATTTTGACAGAGTCAAATGAGGAAGGCAAACCAAAGGGAAGTATGGCAGATGCGATTACAATGGCAAGGGATGCAATTGGAATAAGTTGTATTCAAGCTGAAGACGATAGAAAAGAAGTGGCACAACCGTCTAAAATGACAGATATAGATATATCAAAAGGAGTATTTTATGAAGATGGAACAGGTATCGTGTCTTTAGTTGATGTTGATTTAGCGGCATATAGAAGAATGTTAGATAATAAGACGGTTCGTAGAAATGTAACATTACCAAATTGGTTAAATCAGGAAGCAGAAAAATCACATATCAATGTTTCTAAAGTATTGCAGGAAGCATTAATGGTAAGATTAGGAGTATCAAGATAATGAAATGTAACTATTGGTTTCAACAGTATGAAGTGTGCTATTTCCGTGCTGTACTTGTACTATTAACTATGTTATTATTTTTACAATGCAAAAAGTAAAGTTAATCTAGGCGGTCGAAAGACCGTCTTTTTAAAAAAAACAAAATAAATTTAAAAAACTATTGACATAAGGGTAACCTTATAGTATAATATAATTGTAGCAAGGGAATGGCAGGAAAGGAGATAGAAATGGAGAACGAAGAAATGAACTTAGCGGAATTATTAAAAGATACAGCAGAGGAAAATCAAACAAGAAAAATCTTAGCAATCTTGGAAGAAAGCAAAGACTTACAAGACGCAAAGGAAAAAGTAAAAGCCCTACTTAAAAAGTAGAGCTTATACAATCCAAACCGAGGGCAGACCTACAACTTCCTGCTATCTGTCCTTGGTATAAAAATAATAGCAGGAAAATAAAAAAAAGTAAAGAGGTGATATGATGCCAACAGCACAGACAAAGGCAACTGAAAAATGGCAGAAGAAAGCCGGATATATGACAAAAGGATTTAAGTTAAAAAGAGAGTTAGCTGACGAATTTAAGGAAGCCTGTGAGAAAGCTGGAGTGAGTCAGGCGGCACAGATTTCTAAAATGATGCGTGAGTTTATTGACGAGCAGAAATAAAAAAATTTATAAAATTTCAAAAAAATGAGAATCACACGAAGCAAATCTGTGATATAATGCTAATATCGCAAGAGATGAAAATATAGCGAAAATATTGATTTTAAGGGCAGAACGCAAGGTTTTGTCCTTTTTTGTTGCAAAAAATTAAAATAGAGGAGTGTAAACTCCTCATTTAGTTATAATTCGTCACCAGTGTCATTCATTATGACCCTGCCTTTATATGTGCAATTTAGTTTTTGAGAGATTTCAAGCATTTCTTTTTCTGGGAAATTATCTCTTGAAAGTTTATTGGTTAGGTTTTGGCGGCTTGTTCCAAGAATAGTAGCTAGTTCTGTTATTGTCATGTTTCTGCGTTTTAAAAGTATTTTTACTTTTTCACCAAATGATAGTGGCATATAAATCACTCCTTTTTTTATAGTGATTATAACATTAAAAAATTTACAAAGCAACTGAATAGTTTATAAAGAAATAAAAAAATGTAATTAAATATTGACAAAAGCAACTTTAAAGTTTACAATGCATATATAATAAATAGCAAGGAGGAATTAAAGATGAGTAAAAACGAAGTTATGGCATTGGAAATGTTAGAGTGTTTATTGGAACTGTCAGAAGAGAGTTTCATAAAGTTTGTCAAATATGTAGAATACATGGATAAGACGAAGAAAACAAAAGTTTTTTGCAGCATTCTTGTAAAAGCAAGTAGCAAGCGTAGAAAGAAAAAAAGACAATTCCCACAGCCCGCAAAGCATTAGAATTGTCTTTAAACAAGAAAGTATCTTGTAATAAAAGTATAAGATACTCCAAGAAAAAAATCAACAGGATAGGAGAAAAAATGAACGAATTATTAAAAGTAGACTTAGCTAAACAGACGGTATCAGCAAGGGAACTGCATGAGCAGGTCGGCAGTACCGAAAGATTTTCAGCATGGTTTGAACGACAGTTGCAATATGGTTTTGCCGAGAATGAAGATTATACCACCGTAAAAGTTTTAACGGAGGTTAAGAACAATGGTGGGGTTCAGCAAAGAGAACTTATCGACCACAACTTAACAGTTGACATGGCAAAGCAAATCTGTATGGTGCAGAAGAATGATAGGGCTAAAAAGGTTCGGCAGTATCTTATTGATCTTGAAAAGGCATGGAATACACCAGAGCAGATTATGGCAAGAGCTTTGAAGATGGCTGATGGAACAATTAACCGTTTAAAAGAGGATAATGCGAAACTTTTGGAAGATAATGCGAGAATGAAACCAAAGGAGATTTTTGCAGATGCAGTATCGACAAGTCGTACATCAATTCTTGTCGGAGATTTGGCAAAGTTGCTCAAGCAGAATGGTATTGATATTGGGCAAAAGAGATTGTTTGAGTGGCTTCGTGATAATGGATATTTAATTAAGCGAAAAGGTTCTGATTGGAATATGCCAACACAGAAGTCAATGGAAATGAGTTTGTTTGATATTAAGGAAAGCACTATCAATAATCCAGATGGTTCTGTTCGGATAAATCGGACAACTAAAGTTACTGGCAAGGGGCAGCAGTATTTTATCAATAAATTTTTGTGTTGTTCATAAATAAATTTTCAAAAAAATGAGAATCACACGAAGCAATTCTGTGATATAATGCTAATATCGCAAGAGTAGGAACAGTAGTTTTGATTAAGGAGAGGATGCATATCTTCTCCTTTTTTTCTACACTTATAACGGTTATTGTACTGTTGGGAGGTGGTTGGTTGAATACTGTTGAGCCTATCAGAGATTTAGATGTTGTGATGGATATTGCTGAATACCTAAAGGGTAAGAGCGATAGAGATTATGTGATGTTTATGTTTGGTATATACACGGGATTGAGAATATCTGATATTTTAAAGTTTCGTGTGCGTGATGTCAGAGATAAAGATGCCGTTTATATCAGGGAGAAAAAGACTGGGAAAGAGAAAAGGTTTCCCATCAATGCAGAACTTAAGCCTATCATAAAGGATTATGTATATGGCAAGGATGATTATGAATATCTGTTCAAATCTCCTAGAAGTGGCAACAAACCGATAACAAGGCAGCAGGCTTATAACATTCTATCTGAAGCAGGCAGACAATTTGATATTGATAAGATTGGAACGCATACACTTAGAAAGACTTTTGGGTATCATATGTACCAGCAGACGCATGATGCAGTGACGATAAAAGAGATACTTAACCATTCAGATATATCAATTACACTCAGATATATTGGAATAAATCAGGATAATAAGGACAAAGCAATAAAGAATTTATCATTTAAGAAGCGAAAAAGGTAGCTTCTTTTTTTATTATATGCGGTATTTGACATATTAAAGGTGTGTCAAATGAGGGTAAATAATTTTGTTGCACTCTAATGAAAGAATACAGATAAAGATGATTTGACAAAATATAAAGATATGTCAAATGAGTGAGGTTGAGAGATGGCAAAGGAATATGCGTACAAATTTTATCACAGCAAAGCATGGAAAGACTGTAAGAGGTCTTTTATAAGTGAGAGGATTGCGGTCGATGGAGGTATGTGTCAGGAATGTGGTAAACAGCTTGGATATATCGTACATCATCGTACACACATTACACCTGAGAACATATTAAATCCTGATATTACTTTAAATCATGGCAATTTAGAGTATGTCTGTAAGGATTGTCATGATAAGTTCGATGGGCATGGAGTTAATAACAAGAGACAGGGCTTGCTTGTCATGTTCGATGAGAACGGACAGCCGATAGCAAAGCTCTAACCCCCCCTGTTTATTGGCGTTTGGGGCGTTTTGAAAACACCGGTAGCCTAGATTGATTTGAAACGCAGGTCATTTCACAAGGGGGGTGTGGTATCAGGAGGTGAGAATAGAGTGGTAACACCGGAAGAAATTGAAGAGGAAGCAATGCGTAGGGATGAAAAAGCAGACAGTATTTCGCAGTATTTAGACAAACAAAAGCGGGTGAAAAAAGAAGTTGCAAGATTGAAGCGGTTGTTTAAGGAGATTGACGAGAACAAAAAGAAACTTGTCTTTGCTACTATTGATGATGTTGCTTTTATGAGTATCACGATGCAGGACCTCAGGGAAAATATCATTCGTGACGGAACTACAGTGAAATACAAGAATGGCGAAAATCAATACGGAACTAAACAGAGTCCTGATGCACAGCTTTATTTACAGTTTTCTCAGAAACAGACCCAGGCAATGAAGATATTGCAGGATTGTCTTCCGAAAACGAAAGCCGTTGAGGTTGTTGAGAAAGACGATGGCTTTGACGAGTTTGTTGGAGGGCGTGAGGATGTATGAGAAGATATTGTTTAGATTACAATCCTATCCTTGAGTATTTTGACAGGATTGAAAAGGGTGAGATTAAAGTATCAAATAAGATATACAGATGGTACAAGTATCTTGCGTGGCATATTAAAAATCCGGATGAATATCATTACTCAGCAAAGAGAGCAAATCATGTTTTGGAGTTTGCGGAAAACTATTGCAAATTGTCAAAACATAAAAAGGGAACAACAAATGATGTTCGTTTAGAACTGTGGGAGCAGGCACATCTTGCCGCTGTGTTTGGCTTTATTGATGACAATGGAAACAGACAGTGCAGAGAGTCAATTTTTATTGTTGGAAAGAAAAATGGTAAGTCATTGCTTGCGTCTATCGTTGGTCTTTATCTGCTGATTGCGGATGGGGAGCCGGGGGCAGAGATATATGCTGTTGCGACTAAGAGAGAACAGGCAAATATCATTTGGGAAGAAGCAAAGAGAATGGTGCTTAAATCGGCGGCACTTCGCAAGAGGATAAAGCCGCTTGTATCAAAGTTGTCAAGTGAAGAGTTCAATAATGGCGTGTACAGACCGCTTGCATCTGACAAAGACAGTCTTGATGGTCTGAATGTTCATGGTTGCATGATGGATGAAATTCATCAGTGGAAGAATGGCAAAGCATTGTATGACATTATGGCAGATGGTGTGACGGCTAGAGACCAGCCGCTTATCTATATCACATCTACGGCAGGAACTATCAGGGAAGATATTTACGACCAAAAATATGATGAAGCTGAGAGAGTTATCAATGGTCTTTTTGATGATAACGGCTATAAAGATCCACATTTGTTCCCGTTTATTTATGAGCTTGACAGCCGTAAGGAATGGGTTCAGGAAGATTGCTGGATTAAGGCAAACCCCGGCTTGGGAACCATCAAGAATAAAGATACACTGAGAGACAAAGTAAGAAAAGCTCAGGAAAATCCGCTTCTTGTAAAGAACCTTGTTTGCAAAGAGTTTAATATCAGAGAGACATCATCAGAGAGCTGGCTTAATTTTGAAGATATTGATAATAACGCATTATTTGATATAGCAGAGCTTAAACCAAGGTATGGAATAGGCGGCAATGACTTGTCATCAACCAATGATCTGACAAATGCAACAATGCTTTTCATGGTGCCCGGTGATGATAATATCTATGTTGAGCAGATGTACTGGATTCCTGAAGATTTGGTGGAGCAAAGAGTAAAAGAAGATAAAATTCCTTATGATTTATGGATTGAACAGGGGTGGATGAGAACCTGTCCCGGAAATAAAATACATTACAAGTATGTGGTCGAGTGGTTCAAAGAAATGCAGCTTGAAAAAGATATTTATCTTTTCAAGGATGGCTATGACGCATGGAGTGCAACATATTTTGTTGAGGAAATGAACGACACATTTGGCCGCAGCGTTATGGAGCCGGTGGCACAGGGAAAGAAAACTTTATCTTCTCCAATGAAATCATTGGGTGCTGACCTTAAGGCAAAGAGAATTATTTACAACAACAATCCGGTGCTTAAATGGTGCATATGCAATACATCTGTTGATATTGATAAAAATAATAATATCCAGCCTTGCAAGGGTACAAGTCCTACAAGGAGAATTGATGGCCTTGCCGGTCTGCTGGATGCATATGTTATGCTTGAAAATCACCTTGAAGAATATCTGTCTCTTATATAAATTTTTGGAAGGGAGAAATTGTGGGACTTTTTAGTAGATTTAAAAATGTAAGTAAGAAAAGCTCTTTCCAAATGATTACTGATGTCGGAAATGGATTTTATGCGTGGAATGGTAAACTGTATCAGTCTGATATAGTTCGTTCATGTATAAGACCAAAGACAAAGGCTATAGGTAAGGCGGTGGCTAAACATATCCGGGAAACATTTAATGAAGATGGTTCAAAGGATATTGCTATAAATCCCATGCCATACATAAAAAATTTTTTGGAAGAACCTAATGAGTATATGTCTGGGCAGATGCTGCAGGAGAAAGTTGCAAATCAGCTTGCGCTTAATCATAATGCTTTTATTTTGATAATAAGGGATGATTTTGGTCTGCCCTGTGGCTTATATCCGATACCGGCTGTATCTGTTGATGCAAAATATTATAATCAGGTGCTTTATCTTAAATTTTATTTTCAAAATGGCAAGTGGATGGAAATACCGTACACGGATATTATTCATTTGCGTGAAGATTATTGCGATAACGATATTTTTGGTGAACCGCCGGGAAAAGCACTGGTGGAACTTATGAATGTTGTGACTACATCGGACCAGGGAATTATCAAGGCTATTAAAAATGGTGCTGTGATAAGATGGCTGCTCAAATTTACACAGTCAATGCGACCAGAAGATTTGGAAAGTAATGCAAGGCAATTTGCTGAGAATTATATGAATATGTCTTCAAAGTCATTTGGAGTGGCAGCAGTTGATTCTAAGGCAGAGGCAAAACAGGTAAATCCTAATGATTATGTACCCAATGCGGCACAGACGGACAGAACCATACAAAGAGTGTATGGTTTTTTTAACACAAATGACAAGATTGTTCATTCAAATTATGACGAGGACGAGTGGATTTCATACTATGAGGCTGTGATAGAGCCTATCATATGCCAGATGGCAAATGAATATACAAGAAAACTGTTTTCAAGAAAGCAGAGAAATTGTGGTAATAAAATCATATTTGAAAGCAGCAATCTTACTTTTGCAAGTATGAGCACAAAGCTGCAGCTTACTTCATTTGTTGACAGAGGAATAATGACTATAAATGAGGTCAGACAGTACCTTAATCTTGCACCTGTTCCGGGTGGAGATGTTGCACTGCTCAGGAAAGATACCGGAAAGCTGAAAGAGGGAGGTGGAAGTGATGGTGAAGATTGATGCAAAAGGAACTATTGTAAACAATGATGATAAGTGGATATATGATTGGTTTGGTTATGATGCTTTTTGTCCGAAAGATATTGATAAACAGCTTGAGGATGCAAATGGTGATGATGTAACTATCGTTATTAACAGCGGTGGTGGTGATGTTTTTGCCGGTTCTGATATGTCTTATAGTATCAGTCAGTATAAAGGTAATATTCAGGCGGATATAAGCGGTTCATGTTGTAGTGCTGCAAGCATCGTGGCGTGTGCAACAGGTCATGTGAGAGCGTTTCCAACCGCCATGTATATGATTCATAATGTTTCAAGCGGTGCAAGAGGCGATTATCACGATATGGATAAACAGTCGCAGATATTACAGACAGCAAACAGAGCCATATCAGCTATTTATCAGCAGAAAACAGGCAGGAGCGAAAAAGAACTGCTTGACTTGATGGATAGAGAGTCATGGTTTGATGTAAAAACGGCTATGAAATATGGTTTTGTTGATGAATTGATAGAAACAGGCAAAAGCGGCAATATGCCGTTTAGCATAAATAACGCATTTGGTGGAATTATACCGGATGAAACAAAGGCGAAGATAAGAAATCTTATCAAAGGGTCAGAAACAGGAAGTCTTGCTGATAAATCGAGTGAGGCTTTTTTTGTTGCCAAGGAAAAAATCAAAATTTTAAGAATGAAAGGGGAAATTTGAACATGAAATTTATGAATGTAATCAAAAATTTTAAAAGCAGACAGGATTATGTTGATTATCGTAATCAGATGCTTGATGAAGCCACACAGTTTCTTGATGATGGCAAGATGGACGAGTATAAGGCAAAGCTGGAGGATGTTGAAACTCTTGACGATGAATATACTCAGTACACAGAGGCGAAAGCCAATGTTGAATCAATGAAAGGTGCTGTTAAAGTGCCAAATGTACTCAGTAATGCGGTTCATGCAGGTACTAAAGATGGAATTGTGGCTTCTGTGGGTGATATTGTAAAAGAAGATCCTACAAACAGTATCGAATATCGTTCTGCCTTTATGAATTATGTGCTGCATGGTGAGAAGATGTCTGCAAATCTTACAAATAGTGATGAAGTTACAACTACTTCAGATACGGGTGCAGTTATTCCGAATACAATTCTTAATAAAATTGTTGAGAAAATGGAAAAGACAGGTGACATACTTAACAAGGTTACAAGAACCTTTTACAAAGGCGGTGCGACAGTCCCTACTTCGGCTGCGAAACCTGTTGCAACATGGACTACTGAAAGAGGAAAGACAGATAAGCAGAAGAAAACACTTGGCTCTATCACTTTCAGTTATTTCAAGTTAAAGTGTGTTGTTGCGGTTTCAATCGCTGTTGATACCGTAACGCTTGATGTGTTTGAGAGAACTCTTACAAGCAATATCGCAGAGGCAATGGTTAAGGCATTAGAAAAGGCTATTATTGCAGGAGAGGGTGCATCTGCAAATCAGCCTGAGGGTATTTTGTCAGATGCCGTTGAAGTAGTAGAGGGTCAGAAAGTTGAAATTGCAAAGGGTAAGGATATTACATTTAAAAACTTATGTGATGCAGAGGGAAAACTTCCGGCTGCTTATGAGTCTGCTGAATGGTATATGACTAAGAGTACATACTTTAATCAGATTGCAGCTATGACAGATACAAGCGGCCAGCCTATTGCCCGTGTTAATGCCGGAGTTTCCGGAAAGCCTGAGTACAGAATACTTGGCAGACCTGTAAACTTTGTGTCATCTGAGTATATGTCAGATTTTTCTTCAACTGTTTCAGCAGATACGGTAGTAGCTTTTATGTTCCGTATGGAGGACTATATGCTTAATACTAATCTGAATGTAACGGTTAAGCGTTATGAAGACCACGACACAGACGACCAGATGACAAAGGCTATTATGATGGCAGATGGAAAGGTCGTTGACAACAATTCGCTTGTTGAGGTCATTCAAAAAAACTTATAGTCCCTAACACAATTTCAACATATACAGAGCAGGAGCTTGAGGAGATGACTATATCGGACATCAAGACCCTTGCTGATGAACAGGGCTATAGTGTTAGCGGTAATGTGAAAAGTCTTATTATAGATAGTTTTCTTGAAGCCCAGGAAAAAGCAGTCAAGGGGGTGTAATATTTGACGGATTTTGGAGAGAAAATCAAAAAGAGCCTGAGAATAAAGCACAGTTCCCTTGATGATGAGATTGAAAGCAATATTGAGATATGTCTGCTCCTGCTCAAGGGAGTAGGCATATCAGAAGAAAAAGCGTGTGCTGATACACAGGATATGCTTATATTTAAGGCTTGCGAATTGTATTGTAAGTGGCAGTTTAACTTTGATAATCAGGCTGAACGATTTGAGAAAGCATTTGAAGGACTTCGTGATTTTCTTTCGCTTGGGGGTGAATACACAAATGGAAGCACTGAATGATATTCTTTTTCTTATAAGTGAAGGGGAAAAGAAAGAAGATGAGGATGGCTTTGAGGTGGAAGTACCCGGAGAGGAACTGGAAATTTTTTGTGCTGTTAAGTCGGTAAGACAGAGCGAGTTTTATAATGCTTTGAGAAATAATAAAAAGGTCGTGCAGGTCTTTAAAGTAGCTTTTGACGAGTATTCAGGACAAAATAATGTGAAATACGATGAAAAATTGTACAAGGTAGAAAGAACATACCGTACAGACGAGTATTACATTGAATTGTCATGCAGTGAGGTAGAATAATGGCGGTATTTGATTTTGATTTCCCAGATAATATGTTTGATGATGTTTTAAATATATTTGATGAGGCAGCTCCAAAGATGATAGACGAGGCATTGCCGATTTATGAAAGTTCGGTCAAAAGTGAGTTGCAGCCACACCGGGATACAGGTGAACTTATAAGTTCTATCAAATGTAAGAAAGCAAAGAAAACTGTAAACGGTGCATACATCGGCTATCTGACAGCGGAGGGGGCTTCAACAAAATCTACTTACACCCGTGAAAACGGAAAAGTTGAACCGTTTAGAAATTATCAGAAAGCACTTGCACTTGAATACGGCAACAGTCATCAGCCGGCAAGACCTTTTATGCAGTCTGCTGTGAATAGCAGTGAGGACAAGGTTTTAGAGAAAATGCAGGAAGTTTTTAACAGGATGCTGTGAAAATAAAAAATAGAGGAGTGTCAACTCCTCTTAATCCATGTAATCTCATACCCCATGATTTCAGCCAATGCAAGACACTCGCTATACTTTATTGTCCCACGAGTTAATTTGTTTGAAATGTTTTGTGTGGTTGTTGGTTCATGGGTTTTGTTATATTCAGCAATTATTTCCGTTAAAGTCATGCCGCTTTTTGCGATGTAAGACTTTATTTCGTTACGAATAGGGTTGCTCATGATAAACACCTCACTTAGTCAGTTATATTACTTATCATCTTTGATATCAGACATTTCAAAGATGATTTTTTGCTTGCTATCAATTTCTAATGTGAGTGAACAATCAAGAAAATTAGCAATTTTTATTAAATCTCCAGCAGAAAAGCTGTTTCGACTGAATTTGTTGCTTAATGATTGGCTGTTCATACCAAGATACTTAGCTAACTCAGTTTTCTTTTTTCCTTTAAGTTGTAATATAGCATTGATTTTTTGGGAAATAGCCATTTTAACACCTCACTTTCATTATTATTATAACATAATAATGTAATCAAAGTAAATAAAAACATACTCAAAAAAGTGAAAAAGTACTTGACTATATACTCGAAAAGATGTAATATATACTCAAAATTAACAAGGAGGAATTAAAGATGGTTAAAAACGAGATTATGGCATTTGAGATGTTGGAAAATTTAGTTGGATTGTCAGAGAAAAGTTTTGTGCAATTTATTACATATGTAGAGGATATTGATGAGATGAAAAAAATAAAAGTCTTTTTGAATATTCTTGTAAAGATAGCAAGTGAAAAAAGAAAAAAGACAATTCGTTCAGCCAGCAAAGCATTGGAATTGTCTTTAAACAAGAAAGTATCTTGTAATGAAAGTATAAGATACTCCGAGGAAAAAATCAACAGGATAGGAGAAAAAAATATGAATAATTCAGGAATAGTAGAACAGAAATATATTGATAGTAGAGAAGTTGCGGAGATGGTTAGGAAAGAACATAAAAATATCCTTAGAGATATTAGAGGATATTATGAAGAATTAGGACGGCTCAATTTTGAGCCAACCGATTTTTTCACAGAAAGTTGGTACACAGACAAGTCTAATAGGCAGAAACCTTGTTATCTTGTCACAAAGAAAGGTTGCGAGTTTATAGCACATAAGCTGACTGGTGTAAAAGGTACAGAGTTTACAGCAAAGTATATAAACAGATTTCATGAGATGGAAGATGTTATTCAGACACAGCTTCCAAGCGGAAATAATTTGATTGCACTTGCTGTTATTGAAGCTCAGAAAATGCTTGAACAGAAAGACAAGCAGATTGAGGAAATGACACCAAAAGCAGAATTTTTCGATGCGGTGGCGGATAGTAAGACAGCTATTTCAATGAATGAGGTTGCGAAAGTTCTTTCAATTAAGGGTTATGGAAGAAATAATATTTTTGAGTTTTTAAGGAATGAGGGAATTTTGGACAGGTTCAATGTTCCTTATCAGAGATATGTTGATAGCGGTTGGTTCAGGGTTATCGAGCAGAAGTATATGAAGAACGGTGAACCGCAGGTGACAACAAAAACACTTGTATATCAAAAAGGTGTAGATGCTATCAGACGAAAGATTTTGGATAAATAATAACAGCACGAGGAGGATAAAATGAACGATTTATTAAAAGTAGATTTAGATAAACAGACAATATCAGCAAGGGAGTTGCACGAAAGATTGAAAATCAATACAAGATTTAACGATTGGTTTCCGAGAATGGTTGAATATGGTTTTTCAGAGGGATTAGACTTTTACTCAAAAATGAGTAAAACTGAAAATTGTGGTAGACCATCAAAAGATTATGAAATCTCTGTAGATATGGCGAAACAGATTTGCATGATACAGAGGACACCAGAAGGCAAACAGTGCAGGCAGTATCTTATTGACCTTGAAAAGGCATGGAATACACCTGAACAGGTCATGGCAAGAGCTTTGAAGATGGCAGACGGAACTATCAATCGTTTAAAAGAGGATAATGCAAAACTTTTGGATGATAACAGGCGTATGAAGCCAAAAGAAATATTTGCAGATGCCGTTTCTGCGTCAGATAGTTCAATGCTTGTAAGAGATGTGGCAAAGATGATAAGGCAGAATGGGGTGCAGCTTGGAGAAAAGAGATTTTACAAGTGGCTTCGTGAAAAAGGTTATATTTGTCAGGGTTCAACAGTTCCGACACAGAAAGCAATGGAACTTGGATTGTTTGAAATTGTTGTGAGGACAGTTGAGAGAGGAAATGGACTCCCTCTGGAAACAAAAACAACAAAGATTACAGGCAAAGGTCAGCAGTATTTTATAAATAAATTTTTATGTGGTTGATGGAGGAAAGATGAGTGTTATTGGTGATTTGAAAACTGCCTTGAAATCCGTATGCACAGAGGTTGCTATGGATGTTTATGACGGAAAGGCAGACACATACATTGTTTACAATGTGGCAGCAGAACAGCCGGGGGGATTTGCAGATGATAACCCGGCTGTGAATGAAATGTATTTTCAGGTACATCTTTTTGTACCTTTAAATAAAAATTATCTCAATATGCAAAAGGCTATTAAAACCGCTTTATTTTTAAGCGGTTTTTCTTATCCAAAAGTTGCCTTAAATACTGTTGAGAGAGATGTAAAAAAAAGACACATATGCTATGAGACAAACATAGCGGAAAGCGAGGTTTAAATGGCACAGGTAGGTTTAAAATCATTTTTACATGGTGAGTTAAAGGATGGTAAGTACAAAGCACCTTCCAAACTTGCGGGGGCGATTGAGTTCAAGGAAAACTTAAACTCGAATGATGCGAAACTTTATGCGGATGATGTATTGCAGGACAGCGACAGCTCAGTAACAGGCGGTGATATAACGCTTGGTATTGATGATGACGATCCTGCTATCTTTGGTCCGCTTCTTGGACAGAAGAAAAACAGCATTGCATTAAGCGGTGGAGACTCGAAAACAGTTGATGTATATGATGCTACAAGCAATGATGAGCCTATAGCGGTAGGATTTGGCTATATCAGCAAGAAAAACGGTGGAAAGTACAAGGTTGTTTTCTATCCGAAAGTTAAATTTGCACCATATTCTGTTGATGCAAAGACTAAAGAGGAAAAGTTGGAATATACGACTCCATCTGTTGTAGGTACTATTTATCCTGATGAGCAGACAGGACTTTACAGAAGAACGGCTGTTGTTGAGTTGGAGGCAGATGCCGTAGCTGCTCTTAAAGCATTATTTACACCGATAGCGGAGTAGTTTTGTTATTTTTTGAAAAGTTGTATGCTGCATTGCCGGGCAGTGCGGCATATTTTGATGTGAGAGGATGGTGAGGTTATGAGGATATTTAATCTGAGCATTGATGGGAAGACTTATCCGGCTTGTTGCGGAATAAGAGCACTTGCACAGCTTCAGAAAAAGTATGGAAGTCTGAAAGAGTTTGAAAATAAGATATTTTCACGAAGTGAAGATACTGAGAAAAGTGAAAACTATCTAGATGAAATTGATTATCAGGCGTTGCTTGATACTACAATGCTTTTCCTTGAGGAAGGTGCAGAGGCTACAGGGAAGAAAGCTCCTGATAAAAAGATTGTGTATGCGGTTTCTAATCCGGCAAAACTTGCAACAGAAATTTTTACCACATATGCAGGCTCAATGTTTCCGGAAAATGAGAACGATGAAAAAAACTCGGAGAGCCAGACGGAGGGAGAATAAATTTCGTCTGGTATAAGTTGATTGCAAAGACAAAACTGGGATGCTCTGAGACAGAATGTAATTTTCTGTCAATCGGGGAATTTTCTGATCTGTACTATGAATATAAGAATGTATTTGACCTTGAAATGAGTATGCTTGCATCCTCAATCTGCAATATGTTTGCAGGAGGCTCTGCAAATACATATGAGAAGATGATAACCAGTGCAGAGGAAAGAGAAGAAATCATTAACTTTTAGGAGTGATAAGATGGCGAATAAAAATAAAATTGGTGCTTCAATAGTGCTTGAAGGTGAGAAAGAGTTTAAAGCAGCGGTTACGGCTTGTAATAAACAGCTTTCATCAATGAAATCAGAACTTGGGCTTGTTAAAGAGAAGTATGCTGAGAATGCGAACAGTCTTGAAGCACTTCAGGCAAAGCATAAAGTGCTTTCTCAGGTACTTCAGGCACAGAGAAGTAAACTTGATGCTACAAAAAATGCATATGTGCATAGTAGTGAGTCACAGAAAAAGGTTGCAGACGGTCTTGAAAAATTAAAGGCAGATTATAAAAATGCACAAGCTGAGATGGATAAAATGAAAAAATCCGGGACAGCTACGGATGCGGAGCTTGATAAACAGCAGAAAACTGTTGATGAACTTGCAGATGCAATAAAAAAGGGTGAGAGAAATTATGAAGCCGCCGGCAGCAGAGTAGAAAACTGGAAAAATAAGTTAAATACTGCGGAAGCACAGACTATCAGAGCAAACAGAGCCTTGAATACAAATGATAAGTATATGAAAGAGGCTAAAAACTCGGCAAATGGCTGTGCAACATCAATAGATCAATACGGAAAATCAGTCAGGGAAGTAAGAGTTAATGTTGAACAGCTTGGAGAGAGCAACAGACAGGCTTTTAATAATCTTGCAGACCAGATAGTTGCATCAGGAGTAAAAGAAAAGGTCGAGGACATAGCAAAAACTTTATATGAATGTTCTGAAAGTGCTGAAAAGTTTGAAAGTGCATCAGCAAAGGTTAGTACCATTGCTGATACATCGAAAAAATCAATGGGGACACTTAACAAGGAGATGCTTGACCTGTCTACAAAGACAGGAACGGCGGTGACGGATATAGCTGAGTCAACATATCAGGCTATATCAGCGAGTGTTGATACATCAAAGGCGGTGGAAACAGTAGGTGAAGCCACTAAACTTGCAAAAGGGGGATTTACTGACAGTACAACGGCTATTGATGGTCTTACAACGGTTCTTAATTCTTATGGAAAAAGGGTTAAAAATGCATCGGAGGTAGCAGATGTTTTTTTAACTACACAAAATTTAGGAAAAATATCAGTAGATGAAATTGCTTCTAGTATTGGTAAAGTAGCTACAAATGCAGCAAACTATGGGATGTCATTGCAAGATTTGGGAACGGCATATATACAGATTACTAAAAATGGTATTGAAGCAAGTGAAGCTACAACTTACATTAAGTCATTAATGAAAGAACTGTCAAAGCAGGGACAGAAAGTTGCATTAACTTTACAGACTGAGACAGGAAAATCATTTGCAGATTTGATGAATGAAGGGAAATCTTTGGGTGATGTTATTGGAATTTTAAGTGACAGTGTAGGTGGTGACATAACAGCATTTTCCAATCTTTTCAGTCGTCAAGAGGCGGCAACGGCAGCTACGATTCTTTTAAATGCAGGGACAAAAGAATATAATCATACTTTAAAAAATGTTAAAAATAGTGCTGGTGCTGCAGATGAAGCTTATAAAAAGATGTCTAACACATCAGAAACAGCTAAACAGAAAATGGTAAATGGTATTGAGAATTTAAAGATTGCTATTGGAACACAGCTTAATGAGTCTCTTGACGGAATGTATCAGCATGGACAGAAGGCAATTTCGTGGGCTATGGAGTTTATTGAGAAAAATCCAGATGTAGTAAAGGCGGTTGTTTCGCTTACGGCATCGTTGGCTACATTAACAACAGCATTTGTGGGTGTTACAGTGGTAAAGACTGTAACTCCGCTAATTACAGCTTTTGGAGCTGCACTTATGGCTAATCCTATTTTGTTAGCGGCAACAGCACTTGCTACACTTACTGCTGGGATAGTTACTTATCAGTTGCAAACGAAAGAGGCTACAAGTGAAATTCAGAAAGCAATCCAGACAGAGCAAAAAGCAATTGATAAGTTAAATGAGAAAACTAGAGTTATAAAAGAAAGTGTACAGACTGCAAAAGATAATTATTCATCTGCACAGGAAAATGTTGCAGTAATGGACAAGCAGGCTGAAAGACTTATGAAACTAAATTCCCTTGAGAATCTTAATAGTTCTCAAAAGATTGAGATGAGAACGATAGTTAAATCATTATCTGCACAGGTTCCTGAGTTATCAAAAGCATTTGATGAAGAAACAGGTATATTGAAAGCTTCAAATAAACAAATAAAGGAATGGGTAAGCAATAGCGAAAAATATTATATGGCTCAGGCGGCACAAACAGAATTAACAGAGCTTTATAATCAACAGGAAAAAGCAAGCTTAGCCCTTTCACAAGCTAATGATAAGCTTACTAAGTCAAACAATAAATTGAATGCTTCAAAAAATGCGGCTAAACAGGCGGAGAGTGAATGGAGAAACAGTTCTATTTTTGATTCAGATCATTATGAAAAACATCAGAAATGGATAGAAGCGCAAAAGAAGTATGCTGAGGAACTTGAGAGAAGCAAAAAAACATCTGCTGGATTAAATAAGACAATTAAAGAACAGAATAATATAGTAAATGATTGTAAAGAAAATATTAAAAAGGTAGCAAAAGAAATAGAAGGTTATGGCGAGGTTACAAAGAAACAAGAAAACAAAACAAATAACTCAGCCAATGCCGCAAAGAAAGCTGCAAGACAGTATAAAAATCTTGGAAAAGCATTTGATACTGCCGTTGCTCAGATGAGTGGCTCAGGATTAAAAGTTGATGATGCCACAAAGAGAGCTTTCAATAATTCTGTAAGTATTGCAAAAAAAACAGGTACAAAAATACCGGCGGGACTTGCGGCAGGTTTAAAAAGTGGAAGTAAATCACCTGAGACGGCATTAGTCACATTAAATACTGCTATAAACAAAAAATTGATGGAACTTGCTACTAATGCAAGAAAACAGGGTGCGTATATTCCAGAGGAAATAACCAAGGGAATAAATGGAAGTCCAAATGATCCTACGGTTGCGTATGAAGCTATAAACAAACAGATTCAGAAGCGTGCCGACAATATGCAGAAAAAGCTTAATAAGGTTGGTATAAATATTTCTTCTGGGATGAAGAGAAGTTTTGAAAAGGGTGGACAAAATTCATTAGATGCTATACAGAGGGCTAATAATAAGATAACAAAACTTATGAAAGATGCCGGAGTGAATAGTGTTGATGGTCTGCTTGCCGGAGTGGAGAAAAAGAAAGCTGAGGTTGTTAAAGCTTATGAGAATTTAGGTGATGCTGCTGATAAGGCTTTTAAAAAGAAACTTGATATTCATTCACCTTCAAGAGTCTTTAAAAAGTCCGGTGAATATACAGTTGATGGTTTGATACAGGGTATTGAATCAAGTTCCAAAAATGTTGGAAAATCTGCTGAACAACTTGGAAATATTCTTGTAAAAGAATTGTCAGATAAAATAAAGAATAAAGACCTGAAAACAAATGGAAAAGGTTATAGTGATGTTACGATTGCAAAGTGGTGGAAGGCTGTAGTTAATGCTACATATGCCGGGACTACTGCGCATACAAGAGCATTGCAGAAATATTATGCTGCAAGAAATAAGGTGACTAACAATGGTGAAAAACAGAGGAAAAGTCTTGAAAAGCAGAGAGCAGCATATCAAAAAAAGCTGGAAAAAGAGCAGAAAGAGCGTCAGAAAAAGCTTGAGGCACAGAGAAAGGCTTTTGAGAAAAAACAGCAGGCTCTTGTTACAAAGCTTCAAAATAAAATAGAAATGAGAGATTTGAAGACTAATGGCAATGGTTACAATGAAAAGACTATTAAAACGTATTGGGATAAGGTTGTTAAGGCAACGAAAAAAGGGACATCTGCACATACCGAGGCTTTGAAACAGTATTATGAAGCAAGAAATAATTTTGTTAATAGTAAAAAAGAGTATTTAAGTAATTATAAAAAAAGTTATAAAGAGTATATGTCAACTCTTAAATCAGAGTTGAAAGAACTTAAAAATACATATAACGAAGAGGTGAAGTCAACTAAGGAATCTATCACATCAAGTTTTAGTATTTTTAGTGATGTTAGTCTGTCAAAAACGGATGATGAAAACGGTCTTGTAGTGAATTTACAACGTCAGGTTGATGCACTTCAAAAATGGCGTACAAATTTGCAGATACTTCGCAATAGAGGAGCATCAGATGAGATGATGAAAGAAATAGAAGGTCTTGGTGTGACTTCTGCAGGTGATGTTGAAACTCTTACAAAGATGAATGACCAGCAATGGGCAGAGTATAAGCAGTTATATAGTCAAAAAAATGTTATAGCACAAAAGGAAGCTGTAACGCAAAATCAAGATTTGAAAAAATCAACGGAAAAGCAGATGAAAGAGCTTGAGAAAAAATACAAGGCAAAGCTTGCTAAGCTTAAAAAAACTTACAACAAAGAGATGAAATCTATTGGTGCATATGTTACAAAAGGATTTGCGAATGGTATAGAAAAAGGAAGTAATGATGTATATAAGGCTATAGCGAAGCTTACCGGACAGACGGTAAAGCAGGTTAAGAAAAACCTTGGAATACATTCACCGTCAAAAGTAATCAGCGCGTTTTTTGCAGCGCACAGAGGAAAAAGCCGTCCATGCCGGTGCGGGTG
>OHAN01000708.1_pt1 | contig 31758 bp, 37 predicted proteins | sample 1577121 | NCBI WGS metagenome assembly OHAN01 (sample SAMEA3541554, study PRJEB24748) | human gut metagenome | biome: human gut; feature: human-associated habitat; material: faeces | place: China | collected 2012 | reverse complement strand
CAATGAATGGCACGAGCGCGATTTGAATGACTTTATTTTGCGTCAACTTTTAACGGAACAGGGCTTGAAGCGCTGAAAGAATATTTAAACGGCAAAATCAGCGCATTTGCCGGGCCTTCCGGTGTCGGTAAATCATCCATGCTTAATGCCCTGCAGCCCGGCATAGCATTGCAGACAGGCAAGGTAAGTGAAAAAATCGGGCGCGGGCGGCATACAACTCGTTATGCCCAGCTTTTGCCTTTTAACGGCGGCTACCTTGCCGATACACCCGGTTTTGGCAATTTGCTGGCCGAAAATATCGACGCGCGCGAGCTTTATAAGTATTTCCGTGAATTTAAGCATTTTGAGCACGGCTGCAAATTTGTTCCGTGCACGCATACGCATGAACCGGTCTGCGGCGTAAAAAATGCGGTAGAAGAAGGTAAAATTGCCGCAAGCCGTTATGAATCTTATCTTGCAATTTTAGACGAAATAAAATTACTGAAAGAAAAGAGTGGTAAAAGATGATTAAAATAGCACCATCTATCTTATCTGCTGATTTTTCCTTTTTGGCGGACGAAATTAAAAAAATCGAAAAAGCCGGTGCAGATTGGGTACATATCGACGTTATGGACGGCAACTTTGTGCCTAATCTTACTTTTGGCGCTCCCGTTGTAACCAAAATACGTAAAGTAACGGATATGTTTTTTGACTGCCACTTAATGGTAGAACACCCTGAAACATATATTGACGATTTTGCCAAAGCAGGTGCGGATATGATTGTTGTTCATGCAGAAGCAACCAAGCATTTGCACCGCTGCCTGCAATATATTAAAAGCAAGGGCGTAAAGGCCGGTGTGGCACTTAACCCTGCAACGCCGCTCTGCATGGTGCAGGAGGTTTTGGGCGATGCCGATATGGTGCTTTTAATGACGGTAAACCCCGGCTTTGGCGGGCAGAAATTTATAGAAAGCGTTGTGCCAAAAATTGCAGCGCTGCGTAAGATGATTGACGAAAAAGGCCTGGCCTGCGATATACAGGTTGACGGCGGCATTAATGCCGAAACCAGTAAAATTGTACGCGAAGCCGGTGCCAATATTCTGGTTGCAGGCAGCTACGTGTACGGTGCAGAAGATACTGCCGCAGCAATTGCAAGCTTGAAAGCATAAAATGTTTTAAATTCAGATATATTCAGATTAGAGGAGGAATAAAGAATGCTCGAAGCAGGAATGAAAGCGCCTGATTTTACTTTGGAAGATAAAGACGGCAATTTGGTATCGCTCCACGACTTTGCAGGCAAAAAAGTAGTTGTATATTTTTACCCGAAAGATTCTACGCCGGGCTGTACTCGTCAGGCCTGTGCTTTCCGCAACAATTACGGTGAATATAAAAATCTTGGTGTGGAAGTTATCGGCATCAGCAAAGACAGCGTAAAATCGCACAGCAATTTTGCAGCCAAACAGGAACTGCCTTTTATTTTGTTAAGCGACCCGGAGCGTAAAGCCATTGAGGCTTTCGGCGTATGGCAGGAAAAGAAAATGTACGGCAAAGTAAGCATGGGCGTTGTGCGCAGCACTTTTGTAATTGATGAAAACGGCGTTGTTGAAAAAGTTTATCCGAAAGCAAAGCCCGACACCAATGCCGAAGAAATTCTGGCATATTTAAAAGGCTGATTTGTTAATTTTAATGTTTAAAATGATACAAATAACTTGTCTTTAAAGGCATATAATGGTATAATATATTAAGAAAAATTATGACTTCTTTTGAGAGAGTGGGTATTTTACCCGCTCTTTCCTCTTATTAGGGTTAAGAAAAAGCGGAGGTGAATTATGCAGAGTGCAGAGATTGAAAAACTGGTAAGCGGCATGGCCGAAGAAATTTTGCAGGGAACAGATATTTCGCTGGTTGATGTTGAATATGTGCGTGAAAAAGATTGGTATCTGCGTATTTATATTGATAAACCGGGCGGCATCGAGATTGATGACTGCCAGATGGTAAGTGAAAAGCTGACGGAAATTTTGGACGCGCGTGACCCTATCAGGGATAAATATTATCTGGAAGTTTCTTCACCGGGTATTGACCGTCCGCTTAAAAAAGACAAGGATTTTGAAAGTTTCTACGGCAAAAAAGTGGATATTAAATTTTTTGCGCCTTGGGAAAAGAACAAAGAAATAGTTGCAGTTCTGACAGCGCATGATGAAAATACCATCAGCGCCAAGCCTGTTCTTAAAGGACGCGAAAGTAAGAATCCGGTTGTATTTGAAAGAAAAACGATTGCCATGATCAGGCCGCACATAGATTTTTAAGGTTTAGGGGGAGTAAGAAAAGTGAACGCAGATTTTATTATGGCCGTGCAGGAATTAGGCAAGGAAAAAGGTATTGAACCTTCTATTTTGTTTGAAGCTGTTGAAGAAGCATTGGTAACTGCTTATAAAAAGAATTTTGGCAGCAATCAGAATGTACGTGTTGATTTAAACAGAACCAGCGGCGAGCTGCATGTATATGCACAAAAGCATGTTGTTGAAACCGCTGAAGACAGTGCTAATGAAATTACTCTGGAAGATGCACGTAAAATTGACCCGCGCTATGAACTTGACGATATTGTGGAAATCGAAGTAACGCCGAAAAACTTTGGCCGCATTGCCGCACAGAACGCAAAACAGGTTGTTGTTCAGCGTATCCGCGAAGCAGAGCGCGGCATGGTGTTTGAAAAATATTATAACCGCGAAAACGACATTGTTACCGGCGTTATTCAGCGTATGGAAAACAGAAATGTTTACATTGATTTAGGCAAAGCAGAAGCTGTTTTAACGGTTGGCGAGCAGATTCCCGGTGAAATTTACGAATACCATGACAGAATGAAAACCTATATTTTAGAGGTACGCAAAACAAGCAAGGGCCCGCAGATTATGGTTTCCAGAACCCATCCCGGCCTTTTGAAACGTTTGTTTGAACTGGAAGTGCCGGAAATTCATGACGGTTTGGTGGAAATTAAATCTGTTGCGCGCGAACCGGGCATGCGCTCCAAAATTGCAGTTTACACCAAAGACGAAAACATCGACCCGGTAGGTGCCTGCGTAGGCCAGAAAGGCATGCGCGTACAGGCTATCGTAAACGAGCTGCGCGGCGAAAAGATTGATATTGTAAAATACAGCGATGACCCCGCTCAGTATGTTGCCAACGCATTATCTCCTGCCAAGGTTGTAAGCACGGAAATTCTGGAAAGTGAAAAAATCTGCCGTGTGGTTGTGCCCGATTACCAGCTTTCTCTTGCCATTGGCAAAGAAGGGCAGAATGCACGCCTGGCAGCAAAGCTTACCGGCTGGAAAATTGATATAAAGAGCGAAACCCAGAGCAAGGAAGAGCCTTTTGAAAGCGCCGGGGGTGAAGCTGATGAAGCAGCAGAAGATTAAAAAAGTGCCGCAGCGCAAATGTGTCGGATGTGGTGAAATGAAGGACAAAAAATCACTGCTGCGCATTGTACGTTCTCCGGAAGGTGAAATATCGCTTGATTTAACAGGCAAAAAATCCGGGCGCGGAGCTTATGTCTGCCGCAGCCGGGAATGCATAAAAAAAGCCGTTAAGGAAAAACGCCTGGAACGTGCTTTGGAAAAACCCGTAACGGAAGAAGTTTATGCAAAACTGCTGGAGGATTTGCCCGATGGACAATAGACAGGTAGCTTTTGCATTGGGGCTGGCGCAAAAGGCAGGAAAAGTTGCAGCGGGGGATTTTGCGGTACGCAGCGCTTTAAACGGCGGCAAGGCAAAACTAATGCTGATTGCTTCTGATGCGGCGGAAACATCCCGCAGGGAACTGGAATACCTTGCAAAGTCGGCCGGTGTTAATATTATTACAGGGCCTTCGCGTGCGGAAATAGGTTCGGCTATAGGTAAATCCCCGCGTACGGCCGTTGTAATTACGGATAATAATTTTGCAGCAATGATACAGAAAAAGTGCCACGATTAAGTTTGGAGGTGGATGAATGGGTAAGCATAGAATATATGAAATAGCTAAAGAATTGGGAAAAAGCAACCAGGAAGTAATTGATGTACTGGCAAAAAATAACATTCAGGTTAAAAGTTTAAGTACGGTGGATGACGCTGCCAAAGAAATGGTAGTGCGTGCATTCACCAAAAAGCCGGTTCAGCCGGAGAAAAAGCCTGCTCCTCAGCAGCAAAAAGCACAGAACAATGCTCCGAAGGCAGTGCCGGCAAAAAATGACGCTAATAAAGCCAGTGCCCAGAAACAGGTTAAAGTACAGGTGCAGAATCAGCCTAAACCGGTTGAAAAAAATAAACCCCAGCAGGATAACAAACCGAAGAACGCCGGTAATAAACCTGCTCCTGCGCATAACGAACAGCGCAATCAAAATCAGGTTAAAAACAATAATAACCAGAATAACCAAAACCATAAAAAGAACAATCAGCCGATGCAGCAGCATGGCAAGGGTAATTTGCAGCAGGGCCAGCAGGGCAAGAACAATAAGCAGAACCGTCCTCAGCGCCCGCAGGGAGGTATTTTTATCGGACCGAAAGGACAGCAGTCCGGGCAGGGTTCCCAGCAGAACCGCAGTGCCGCAGGACAGCAGCAAAGCCGTTTTGAAAACCAGAACCGCGGCAGCCAGCAGGGCGGCAAACAGCAGTTTAACAAAAAACGTAATGAAAAACCGCAGATTAAAGGCCAGTATGCAAGCCGCGACAGCCGCAACATGCACAGCCGCGACCATATGATGAAAAAACGCCCCGGCAGCAGCAAACCTCAGCAGCCGGCAGTTCAGGCACCGGTTGTAAGACCGTCCCGCGTTGAAGTTGGCGAAAGCATTAACGTTAAAGACTTTGCAAATCTCATTAAACGCGAAGTTAATGAAGTCATCAAAGCCTTGTTTATGCTTGGCGTAATGGTTACCATTAATCAGGATATTGATTTTGAAACAGCAGAGCTTGTAGGCACGGAATTTGATGTAGAAGTAGTTCCGCTGCCGCCGGAAGAAGACCCGACCGAAATTCCGGAAGTTGAAGATGACCCGGCGAAACGTGTTCCGCGCCCGCCTGTAATTACGGTTATGGGCCATGTTGACCACGGTAAAACCTCATTGCTTGACGCTATCCGCAAATCCAATGTAACAAGCCGCGAAGCAGGCGGTATTACCCAGCACATTGGTGCTTATCAGGTTAACTATCAGGGCAAAAAGATTGTATTCCTTGATACCCCGGGCCACGAAGCATTTACGGCAATGCGTGCCCGCGGCGCGCAGGTAACCGACGTTGCGATTTTGGTTGTAGCTGCCGATGACGGTGTTATGCCGCAGACTATCGAAGCTATTAACCATGCCAAAGCAGCCAAGGTTCCTATCATTGTAGCCATTAATAAAATGGACCGCCCGGGAGCTAACCCCGACCATGTTAAACAGCAGCTTGCGGAACATGAACTCATTCCGGAAGACTGGGGCGGCGATACCATTATGGTACCGGTTTCCGCACACCAGAAAACCGGTATTCCTGAACTTCTGGAAATGATTCTTCTCGTTGCCGAAATGCAGGAATTAAAAGCAAACCCGAACCTTCCTGCACACGGTACCATTATCGAAGCGCAGCTTGATAAAGGCCGCGGCCCTGTGGCAACCGTTTTGGTTCAGCGCGGTACTTTAAGCATCGGCGATACGATTATTGCAGGCACTGCTTACGGCAAAGTACGTGCCATGATTAACGACCGCGGCGAAAAAGTTAAAAAAGCGCTGCCTTCAACACCGGTTGAAGTGCTTGGCCTGAACGAAGTGCCGATGGCTGGCGATATTTTGGACAGCACTGACGAAAAAACCGCCAGAAGCGTTGCCGAAAAACGCCTTGCAAAACGCCGCAGCGAAGAAATGCAGCAAAACGCCAAAGTTTCCTTGGATGATATTTTCCAGCGTATTCAGGAAGGCGAGCTGAAAGAACTGAATATTGTTGTTAAAGCTGACGTTCAGGGCACGATTGAAGCATTGAAATCGTCGCTTTCCAATATTAAAAATGACGAAGTAAAAGTAGTAGTAGTTCATTCCGGCGTTGGTTCCATTACCGAATCCGACGTAATGCTGGCATCTGCTGCCAATGCGCTTATCATTGGCTTTAATGTCCGCCCGGATGCGAATGCCCGCAAGGCTGCCGAAACCGAAAAGGTTGACGTACGTACTTACAGGGTAATTTATGATGCGATTAACGACGTTGAAGCAGCTATTAAAGGCATGCTCGCGCCGAAATTTAAAGAAGTTATTCAGGGACGCGTGGAAGTGCGCCAGCTGATTACAATTTCCAAATTGCTTATTGCGGGCTGCTATGTACTGGAAGGCAAAGTTACCAATTCTTCCAAAGTACGCGTAGTACGCGATGGTATTGTAGTTCATGAAGGCGAAATTGATTCCCTGCGCAGATTTAAAGATGACGTTAAAGAAGTTGTGGCAGGCTTTGAATGTGGCATAACACTTGATAAATTCCGCGATATTAAAGAAGGGGATATTTTTGAAGTTTATTCCATGGAAGAAGTTGCCGTTGACTAATAGGTACTTGTTATGGCAAGATTAAGAGTTGAAAAATTACAGGAAGCAATTAAGCAGGAACTCAGCAAAATTTTGCTGCAGGATATTAAAGACCCGCGCATTAAATTTGTTACCGTAACCGGCGTTGAACTGACCGACGATATAAGCCAGGCCAAAGTTTATGTAAGCCTGTACGGAACGGAAAAAGACCAGGAAGAAGCATGGCAGGGGCTCAATAAAGCCGTGGGCTATATGCGTACGGAAATTGCCAAAAGAATCAGGCTGCGTTTTGCACCGGCACTGATTTTTGCTAAGGATACTTCCATGGAATACAGCGCGCATATTGAAGAACTGCTGAGAAAAATTAAACAAGAGGAAACCCCGCATGAGTAAAAATTGTACGCTTGAAGAAATTGCCGGGCTGCTTTTAAAAAACGGAAGTTTTGTATTGTGCCCGCATGTGAGCCCTGACGGTGATGCTTTGGGCTCAACGCTGGCGCTGAAAATGGCACTGGAAAAAGCCGGCAAGCAAGTTACAGTTATGGTAGATGATGATGTGCCCAAGGCATTTGGCTTTTTGCCAAAGCTTGACAGTTTTGTAAAACCGGATGTAAATAATCCTGTTGCTGCCGACCTTTTGGTTGTGCTTGATGCAAGTTCGCTGGACAGAATCGGCAAGGTTGCACAGGCTGTTAAGTATAATGCCATGGTTAATATTGACCACCATATTTCCAACACGCAGTATGCTGATTATTTATACCTTAATACGGAAGCCGCAGCTACCGGCGAAATTTTGTGCGCACTGGTGGAAAAGCTTGATGTTACGCCGGATAAAGATTTGGCAACCTGCCTTTATACGGCTATTTATACGGACTGCGGTTCTTTCCGCTTTGCCAATACAACACCGGCAACCATGCGTGCGGCAGCAAAACTTTTGGAATATGGCGCGCGCCCGAACGAAATTTCGGACGCTCTCGGAACGCATACCAGAGCCAACATAGAAATGCTTGGCAAGGTACTGCAAACCTTAAGCTTTTATAATGACGGTGCGGTAAGCACTATTGAAATTAACAGCGATTTATACGATAAAGAAGTTAACACCGACAATTTTATTTCGTTTGCGCGTTATATTGAAGGTGTTGATGTAGCAGTATTGTTTAAAGCTGTGGAGCCGTCTGTTACGCGTGTAAGCATGCGTTCACAAAAAACTGACGTGGCTGAAATAGCGCTGTCCTTTGGCGGCGGCGGCCATATCAGGGCTGCCGGATGCACGGTGGAACTGCCTTTGGCAGAAGCCAAGCAGAAAGTGCTTGAAGCTATCGGTAAAGCCTTATGACGGACGGAATTATTAATGTATTAAAGCCCTGCGGCATGACAAGCCATGATGTTATCGGCTTTTTGCGCAGGGTGCTGAACACTAAAAAAATCGGGCATTCCGGCACGCTTGACCCTGATGCTGCCGGGGTGCTGCCTGTTTTTGCAGGTTCGGCAACGCGCCTTTTGGAATACGCTGCGGAGGACCGCAAAAGTTACCGCGCCGAAATTACCTTCGGTGTAAAAACTGATACCGGTGATGACAGCGGAACGGTTACAGAACGCAGCAGCCTGCCTGCATGCAGCAAAGAGGATTTTTCGGCGCTGCTGGCAGAATTTACTGGCAGGCAAAAACAGCTGCCGCCAATGTATTCGGCCTTAAAACTTAACGGGCAGCCTCTTTACAAGCTGGCACGCAAGGGCATAAGCGTTGAAAGGCAGGAGCGCGAAATTTTTATTTACCGTTTGCAGCTGCTTTCTTTTTCGCCGCAAAAAGCTTTGCTTGATGTTGAATGTTCCAAAGGTACATACATCAGAACGCTTTTGGAAGATATATGCGCAAAACTTGGCGTTTGCGGCACGATGAGTTTTTTGCTGCGTACTTCGGCAGGCGGATTTAAAATAGAAGATGCCGTTACTTTGCAGGAACTGGAAAACGGCGGTGAAAAATATTTGCTGCCTGAAGAAACAGCGGTTATGCATTTGCCGGAGCTTGTTTTAACGGACAGGCAGGCCTGGCGCATTACGCAGGGCGTAGCAACCAGCATGGCAGAAGCTGCTGACGGCCTTTACAGGCTGAAAGGGCGCAGCGGAGAGTTTTTCGGTATCGGCAAAGCCTCCGGCGGAATAGTGAAAGGCGTAAAAATACTGCATCACGCAGAAAAACCACAGGAACTTATTTGAGGTTGTTCATGGAAATAATTACATCTCTGGATGCTGAATTAAAAAATAAATATCCTGCAACGGTTATTGCACTCGGCACGTTTGACGGCCTGCATCTTGGTCATACTGATGTAATAAATACGGCCAAGGATTACGCAGAACGCAGCGGTCTTAAGCTGGCAGTTTTTACCTTCAGCAACCATCCGCTGGCATTAATCCGTCCCGATTTGGTTCCGGTAAGAATTATTTCTGCGGAAGAAAAAATAAAACTTCTTGAAAGTTTTGGCGTGGATTATTTAATTAATATACCGTTTACGGAAGATTTTGCCGCCTTGTCGCCGGATGAATTCTTGGATAGGCTGGCCTGTTTTAATTACCGCTGTTTGGTAGTGGGTGAGAATTTTACTTACGGATTTTTGGGCAGCGGAAAAACTGAAACGCTGGAACGCAGCGGCAGAAAAAACGGCTTTGATGTTATTGTAAGGCCGCTTGTAAAAATGAACGGAAACGTTGTGAGCAGCACCGGCATCCGCAATCTTATACAGGCAGGGCATATAGAATATGCCAACCGTATGCTGGGGCGTGCTTATGCCATTACCGGCACAATTGTTCATGGCGAGCAGCGCGGACGCAAACTTGGTTTTCCGACTGCCAATATTGAACTTCTGCACGGCGAAATGGCTGTGCCTGCGCCGGGCGTATATGCGGTAACGGCTTCTATCGAAGGCTGCATTTACGAAGGCATGGGCAATATAGGCAATAACCCGACTTTTAACGACATTGAACACGCAAGGCTGGAGGTTAATTTATTTAACTGCAGCGGAGATTTATACGGAAAAACAATGTCGGTGCAGTTTCATAAATATATCCGTGCCGAAAAGAAGTTCAGCGGAGTGGAAGAACTTTGCCGGCAGATTGAAGAAGACAAAAAAGCAATAAAAACTTACTTTTTAAATAAAAAACAGTTGCCTGATACATAAAACTGTGATATACTTTTAAAGTATTATTTTGAACCATTGCTTGGAGATACGCTGCTCCGGCGGTTTCTATGCACTGGCGATTACAGAAAAATGGAGGAATTACAATGTTAACACCTGAAAGAAAACAAGAAATTATTCTTGCAAATGCAAGACACGAAGGCGATACCGGTTCTCCGGAAGTACAAATCGCAGTATTGACTGAACGCATTAAATATCTTACCGAACATCTGAAAGAACACAAAAAAGACCATCATTCCCGCCGTGGCCTGCTCAAAATGGTAGGTCAGCGCCGTGGTTTATTAAATTATCTTATGGCTAAGGATATCGAGCGTTATCGTGCAATCCTTGCAAAGCTCGGCCTGCGTAAATAATTGGCAAATAAAGGCCTGCTTCATTGCGAAGCAGGCTTTTTTACCAGATACAGAAGATTTTATTGTAACGCAAGTTTTGTTATGATAAAATAAAAGGGTAATTTAGTTATAGGAGGAAGCCAAGTTGATTACAGCGTTAAGTGTATTGGACGTTATTGTCAGCATAGCATTAATTGGCTCTGTGCTTATGCAGTCCGGCAAGGGTTCCGGCCTGTCTGACGCTTTTGGCGGCGGTGGCGGTTATTTTGGCAAAGGCAATGATATGGATACAATGATGGCTAAAGCTACCATTGTTCTGGGCATTTTGTTTGCCGTTATTACACTTGTAATTGCCAAATTAAGCATGTAATTTTATTTTTATAAAATAATAAGCAAAGCTTTTGTAAAATCCTGCATCCTTTCAGATGTAGGATTTTTTTGTATATGCTATAATAGATATGTATATATCAGGAGGTTTAAACGTGGCTAAACTTGGCGCAAAACCGTTCTTTTTTAAGGGCGGCAGCGAAGGCGTGCTTTTAATACATGGTTATACCGGCGCACCGGGAGAAATGCGTCTGCTGGGTGAATTTTTGCACAGCAGGGGTTATACTGTGCTTGGCGTTTTGCTGCCGGGGCACTGCGAACCGGCATCCGTTCTGGCAAAAAAGACTTTTGCCGACTGGTATGACGAAGTTAAGCGCGGGTTTATGCGTTTAAAAACCATTTGCAGCAAAGTTTATATCGCCGGGCTTTCCATGGGCGGGCTGTTAACTTTAAAAGCCGCGGCAGAACTTGCTCCTGATAAAATTGTGGTTATGGCTGCGCCCATATATGTTTTTGACAAAAGACAGATTTTGCTTCCGTTTTTGCATTTCTTAATCCGTTATGTAAAAAAACATCAGCGCGAATTTGATGTTCCGGAAGAATATTGCGTACACAGCGAGGTAATGCCGACAAAGCCGCTTTTAAGCATGTTTAAATTTATTAAAAAATGTAAAACCGGCTTTTTAAAGAACATTACCGTTCCGTGCCTTGTTATGCAGAGTAAAATTGAACATACCGTGCGCTGGCAGAGTGCGCAGTTTATTTATGATAATATCGCATCAGAAAAGAAAAAATTAATATGGTTTGAGCATTGCGGCCATATTTTAACTTTAGATAAAGAAAGGGAAGCAGTATTTAATGAAGTACTTGCTTTTTTTAAGGAAAGATAAATGTTTGAAGATAAAGAATATCCAATGTGTTTTGCCTGCGGAAAAAAGAACCCTATCGGTTTGAAAATGACTTTTAAAATGGATGAAAAAGAATGTGTGTCTTATTTTACCCCGAAAGAAGAACATCAAAGCTATAACGGCATTATGCACGGAGGGTTAATAAGCGTTTTGCTTGATGAAATTATGGGGCACTATTTATTTTGTATGGAAGGCAAACCTGCTTACACGGCAAAAATGGAGCTGCGTTACCGCCAGCCGTTAAAAATAGGTGAGGAGGTTAAATGCGTAGGAACGCGCGTTAAGCAGAAAGGACGTTTGGTTGAAATGCATGGCGAAATTATAACAAAAAAAGGTGTTGTGGCGGCAGAAGCTACTGCCAAGATGATGCTGGAGGATTAAAATGAAAAAAGGAAAAGAACAGATTTTGGAGTTTATGAGGCGCAGCAGTTATGCGCCGCTGACTGCCGAAGATTTGATTGAAGAAATACCCATAACAGGCAATTTAAACAATTTTTGGCAGGATTTAAAAGAATTGCAGGAAAACGGCGAAATTATAAAGACCCGTTTCGGAACATTCGGCTTACCGGAACGCATGGGGCTTGTAGTTGGGCGCTTTCAGCTTACAAGTAAGGGCTTTGGCTTTGTTATTCCCGATAACAAAGGTGAGCGGCCTGATGTGTTTATTCCGCCGCGCCTGCTTAACGGCGCCATGAATAATGACCGCGTTATGGCGCGCGTAGAAAAGGGCGGAGGCAACAAAAATAAGCCCGAAGGCGAAATTATCCGCATTATTACACATGCAAACAATAAGATTGTCGGTACTTTTAAAGCCAGCCGCGATTACGGCTTTGTAGTGCCGGATGATAAACGCATAGGGCAGGATGTATATGTTTTAAAACGCAATTTTGGCGAAGCCAAAAACAACCAGAAGGTTGTTGTGGAGATTACGGAGTGGGCTCCGGACAGCCGCCGCAATATCGAAGGCAAAATAGTGGAAGTGCTTGGCAATACAGGCGATGTAGGCATGGAGCTTTTGTCGCTGATAAAGCAGTATGATTTGCCGCTGGAATTTCCGGAACAGGTTATTGCAGCCTCCAAACGTGTGCCGAAAACCATTAAAGCCGCAGAACTGGACGGCAGGCACGATTTGCGTGACAGATTAATTGTTACCATTGACGGCGACGATGCCAAAGACCTTGACGATGCCGTATATGTAGAGCCGCAGGAAAACGGCGACTTTACGCTGGGCGTTTATATTGCGGATGTAAGCTATTACGTACACGAAAATACTATTTTGGACCGCGAAGCGCAGGAACGCGGCACCAGTGTTTACCTTGTAGACAGAGTGCTGCCGATGCTGCCGGAACGCCTTTCCAACGGTATTTGCAGCCTTAATGCAGGAGAAGACAGGCTGGTAATGTGCTGCGAAATGCTGATAGATAAAAAAGGCCGCATTAAAAGCTACGATATTTTTCCCGGCGTTATTAATGTTCGTTACCGTTTAAGCTACCGCATTGTGCGTGAAATTTTGGTCAATAAAAATGCCGAATTAACGGAAAAATATAAAGACGCGCTGCCGATGCTGGAAGAAATGGAAAAACTGTGTGTTATTCTGCACAAAAAACGCGTAACGCGCGGCGCAATTGATTTTGACCTGCCGGAACAGAAAGTAATTCTGGACGAACAGGGCAGGCCTTTGGAAATAGTACAGCGCGAGCATGGGCTTGCCGAATCAATCATTGAGGAATTTATGCTGGCGGCCAACGAAACGGTTGCGCGCCATATGGCCCTGCAAAAATGGCCTTTTGTTTACCGAGTGCATGATAAGCCCAACGAAGAAAAAATGCGCGATTTATCGCTTTTGTTAAGCCGTTTTAATGTAAAAATGCCGGTGGCGGCAGACATTAAGCCGCTGGCGCTTCAAAAAGCATTAATCGCCATGGAAGGCCGTCCGGAAGAACGCATGGTTTCCACGGTTGCTCTGCGCTCTTTAAAACAGGCCGTTTACCAAACGGATAATATCGGGCATTTTGGCCTTGCGGCAGAGTATTACACGCATTTTACATCGCCGATACGCCGCTATCCGGATTTGATTGTACACCGCTTGCTGCATAAATGGCTGGCTGACCCGTATATGAAAGAAAAAACAAAGGACGAATATATTAACAAGCTCGACCATATTGCCGAACATTCATCAATACGCGAGCGCACTGCTGCCGAAGCTGAACGAGCAACCGTTGATTTGAAAAAGGCCGAATACATGGCAGGGCATATCGGCGAAGAATATGACGGCATAATATCCGGCGTTACTGCCTTTGGCATGTTTGTTGAACTGGAAAACGGTGTGGAAGGCCTTGTGCATATCTCCAGCCTGCTGGATGATTATTACGAATTTATTGAAGAAAATTATGCTTTGATGGGTACGCATACGCGCAAATGCTACCGCTTGGGCGACCCTGTACGCATTGAGGTTTTTCAGGTTAATATTGCCGAACGCAATATAGATTTTATACTTGCCGGTGAAGACGAAAGCGTGCGCGAACGCATTAAAATGCAGCTTGCCGAACAGCGTAAATCCGTAAGTTACCGCAGCGATGTGCCTGATAAAAAAGGCAAAAAGAAAAAGGGCGGCAAAGATAAATTTGCCAAACGCGGCAAAGGCGGCATTGGCGGCAATAAATATTTAAAAGACAGTAAGAACAAGCACGGCAAAAGAAAGAAAAAACAGAGGAATAAATAGTGGAAAAGAAAATAAAAATTGTTGCGGAAAACAGAAAAGCACGCCATGATTTTACCATTTATGAAACTTACGAGGCAGGCATTGCCTTGACGGGTACGGAAGTAAAATCGCTGCGCGCGGGCAAAGCCAACATGAAGGACAGCTATGCCCAGATAACCAAAAGTGCGGAAGTAATTGTCTGCAATTTGCACATCAGCCCCTATGACCAGGGCAACAGGTTTAACCACGAGCCGCTGCGCGACCGTAAACTTTTGCTGCATAAGGCAGAAATCCGCCGCCTTATCGGCAAAGTAAAAGAAAAAGGCTATACGCTGGTGCCTTTAAAAATGTATTTTTCGCATGGGCTGATTAAAATAGAAATTGCCCTTGCCACCGGTAAAAAACTGTATGACAAGCGCCAGGATATGGCAAAGCGCGACGCCAAACGCGAAGTGGAACGCGCCTTGAAGGAGCGGAACAGGTAGCAGTAAAATTTAAATAAAGGAGCTGGTCTACTATGAAAAAATTTTTAATGTTCGTATTCGCCGTTGTGTTTGCGGTATCTGCCGTATGCTTTGCAGAAGCGCCCAAGGCAGCTGAAGGCACTCAAACGGTGCAAACTCAAACTGCCGCAGCTTATAAAACGCTTACGCCGCAGCAGGCAAAGCAGCGCATGGAACAGAATGATAAAATTGTTGTTCTGGATGTGCGCACACAGGAAGAATTTGCCGCAGGGCATATTCCGGGTGCAGTTTTACTGCCGGTTGATTTAATTGAAGCTAAATCCGAAGAAGTTGCCAAGGTTCTTCCGGATAAAGAAGCCGAAATTTTGGTTTACTGCCGCAGCGGCAAACGCGCACACCGTGCATCGCAGGCGTTGGCAGACATGGGCTATACAAATATTGAACATATCGGCGGCATTATGGACTGGCCGTATGAAATAGTAAAATAATATAAAAAAGGCTGGTTACAGTTTTTTCTGTAATCAGCCTTTTATGTATAAGATAAGCAGTTATTAAAAAGTTCGACTGCATAGCGTTTGGTGGAGATGAGGGGAGTCGAACCCCTGTCCGAAAATATTGCAATATGACTTTCTCCGAGCGCAGGCGTCATTTTATTATTCGCTTCCGTGCCGCCTGACGGCGGGCTGCCCGGTTGCTATCCCAAAAAGTTTCCCTTAAAGGCTCAGGGAAAAGCCATTAAAGTATCCTGCTGTTGGCGTCCAGAGCATTTCCGCAGGAAAGAAACGCAAGGACGTAGCATTAAGCTGCTAAAGCGTAATCGTTTTTAGCGTTTATTTTTAAACGTCCGCCGTTTAACGTGCTGACGGAAACACGGCTCGCTTATCATACCACACCTATCCCCGTCGAAACCAGTACATCCCCGTGATAAGTGTAATTTATTAAAATATTATAGCATATCTGTTACAAAATGTACAACTAAAATTATAAAATAATCTTTCGTTAAAACAATTTACCCTTTGCCTTTCATTTTTATATGCAGAAGTGTATAATATAATTATATAACTACTATTAAAAAAGGAGAATGAACAATGAAGGAATACACTCTCCCGTATGGCAGCGGCTGCCAGAAGGTAATGCTGACGGAAGAACATATATTGTACGATATTCATGGCAATAAGGCGTCCGTTGCCGGTGATATTAAAGAGGCTACGCTTAATGCGCTGCGCAGCCCGGTTGAAAGCGCTCCGTTGAAAGACGTTGTGCAAAAAGGCGATAAGGTTGCCGTTATTGTAAGCGATATAACGCGCCTTGTGCGTACTGCCGATTTTCTGCCTGTTGTTATTGATGAAATTAATGCAGGCGGCGTGCCCGATGAAGATATCACCATTGTTGTTGCAACAGGCACGCACCGTGCCCATACGTTTGAAGAAGATGTGCTGGTTTGCGGGCAGGAAATTGTAAACCGCATTAAAATTCATCAGCATGACTGCCGCAATAACGCAGAACTGGTTGACCTTGGCGTTACCAGCCGCGGCACACCAATTTTAATTGATAAAACCGTGGCAGAAGCCGATAAAATTATTATTACCGGCGCCGTGTCGCTGCACCCGATGGCAGGCTTTGGCGGCGGACGTAAAGCTGTTATGCCGGGCGTAAGCGGCCACGCTACCATTATGCACAACCATGCTATGGCACTGGCAGATGAAGTTGGTGCAGGCTGCAATCCGCTGTGCGAAACCGGCGTTTTGGAAAATAACCCTCTGCACGAGGATATGACGGAAGTGTGCGCAAAAATTAACCCTGCGTTTTTGGTAAACATGGTATTCAGCCCCGAAGGCGACCTGCATGAAGTTGTTGCCGGGCACTGGTATAAAGCGTGGGAAAAAGGCTGCCATGACCTTTTGGCAATGGCAGGCGTGCATATTAAAGAGCAGGCAGATGTCGTTATCGCTTCGGCAGGCGGCAGCCCGAAAGATATAAACCTGTACCAGAGCTGCAAAGCCCATATGAATGCTGTTTTTGCGGTAAAACCCGGCGGCTATTTAATTTTGACGCTGGATTGCCCCGATATTAAAGAACCTGCCATTTTTACAGACTGGTTCTCCAAATCCGATATTCTCAGCTTTGAAAAAGAAGTACGCGCCGATTTTTCTATTCCGGCGTTTGTGGCGTTTAAAACAAGATGCATTGTAAATTCGCTGCATACTTATCTTGTAACAAGACCGGAAAACTTTGAATTTGTACGTGCTACCGGGCAGATTCCCGTGGCTTCGCTTGAAGAAGCGTGGAATATGGTGCAGGCTGACCTTGCTGAAAAAAATAAAAAAGACTATACAATTACCGTTATGGGGCATGCATCGGCAACGCTCCCTATTTTGGACTAGTGAGGAAGCATGAAGGAATATAAGCTGAAATACGGCAAAGGCGAGCAAAGCGTAATGCTTGATGAAAGCAAAGTTTTGCAGATTATCGACGCCGCGCCGGGTGAAAAAATAACCGATTTAAAAAAGGCTGTGCTGGATGCCGTCCGCAATCCTGTCGGTTCTGCGCCGCTGCGCGAAGTGGTAAAGCAGGGCGATAAGGTAGTAATTCTGGTAAGCGACATAACGCGCGCGTGGACGAGAACAAGCGAATATCTGCCCATTGTGGTGGAAGAACTTAACAACAGCGGCATACCGGATGCTGATATTTCCGTTATTGTTGCGGCAGGAACGCACAGGGCCAATACAGACGAAGAAAAGAAAATTATTGTTGGCGAAGATTTGTACAACCGCTTGAAAATTTATGACCATGATGCTTACGATATGGATAAAAACGTGTATCTTGGCACAACAAGGCGCGGTACGCCGGTGTACCTTGATAAGCGCGCTGTTGAGGCAGACAAGGTAATTTTAACAGGCGGTATTACACCGCATTTGTTTGCCGGTTTCGGCGGCGGGCGCAAAAGCGTGCTGCCTGGCATTGCAGCTGCCGAAACAATTAACCATAACCATGTTATGGCGTTAAGCGATACGATTGGCGGCGGCATAAATCCGGATACCTGCCTTGCCAAAACATGGGATAACCGCGTAAGTGACGATATGTGCGATGCGACGGCGCTTTTGAATCCCTGTTTTCTGGTAAATGTCATTATGGATGCTGACGGCGATTTTTACGCTGTTGCTGCCGGCAACTGGCACGAAGCATGGCTGGAAGGCACACGCATTGTAACTAAACAGCAGGGTGTAAAAGCCAAAGCCAAGGCCGATATTGCAATCAGCAGCGGCGGCGGTTTTCCGCGTGACATGAACCTGTATCAGGGAATGAAGGCTTATGTGCCTGCGGCTATGGCGTTAAAAGAAGGCGGCGTTATTATTGCTGTGCTGGAATGTGAAGATATTGCCGAACCGCCGGTGTTTTTCAACTGCTTCCATTATGACGATTTAAAACAGATGGAGCAGGATGTGCGTGACGGTTTCAGCATTCCGTTTTATGTAGCCTTTTATACCTGCTGCCTTGCTGAGCGTTTTACCATAATTTTGGTAACCAAGCCGGAAAACTTTGAAAAAGCACGCAAAACGCGCGCCGTACCGGTAGCAACCTTTCAGGAAGCAATGGCAATGGCTGAAAAAATTGTCGGCAGGGAAGATTATACCGTTAATATTATTCCGCACGGCATGGCAACTATTCCGTTTTTTGATTAATGTTTGCAATTTTTTAATATAAATGCTTTTTAGGGGAAAGGAAGATGATTATGGCATTAAAAAATTTTAAATTTGGTTTTGGTGACGGTTTTCAGGAAGTTGCACTGCCGGAAGAACACATTTTGCAGGTAATTGAAGGCAACCAGAGCGAAAAAATTACTGATGTAAAAGCGGCAGTTTTAAAAGCAATGCGCGAGCCTATTAACAGCAAACCTTTGCAGCAGTGCGTTAACAAGGGCGAAAAAGTAGCAATTGTTGTCAGTGATATTACCCGCCTTGTACATACCGACCAAATTCTCATTCATATTGTTAATGAATTGAATCTTGCAGGCATTCCCGATGAAGATATCAGCATCGTGGTTGCGCAGGGCACGCACCGTCCGCAAACACATGAAGAAGACGTAATTGTCTGTGGGCAGGAAGTAGTAGACCGCATTAAAATTTATCAGCACAGCAGCAAAGAATCTGTCTGCGTGCATGTAGGCGATACTCCGCGCGGCGTGCCGGTATGGATTGACAAGCATGTAACCGACGCCGATAAAGTAATTTTAACCGGCGGAATTACCGTACATCTGCTTGCAGGTTACGGCGGCGGCCGCAAAAGCATTCTTCCGGGCGTTGCCAGTGAAGAAACCATTCAGAAGCACCACTCTCTGGCACTTGCTGATGAATTTGGCGGCGGCGTATATCCCGGAGTTTGCACTGCAAATATCGAAGGCAACCGCTTCCATGAAGAACTTTGTGCTGCCTGCGAATTTATCAACCCATGCTTTTTGGTAAACAACGTGCTTGATAATGACGGTGATTTTGCCAAAATAGTTGGCGGCCACTGGTATGATGCATGGCTGGAAGGCACCAAAGAAGTTTTAAAAATTCAGGGTGTTAAAGCCAAAGGAAAAGCAGATGTGGTAATTGCTTCTCCGGGCGGTTTCCCGAAAGACATTAACCTGTATCAGGGCAGCAAAACTTATGATACTTCCGCACTTGCACTTAAAAAAGGCGGCATTTTAATTGCTGCGCTTGAAGCACGTGAAATTAATGACCCGCCAGCATATATGGAAAGTTTCCGTTTTGATAATTTAACGGATATGGAAAAAGCCTTGCGTGAAGAATTTTCCATTCCTTTCTATGTAGCTTTTGTACTGGCAAGCCTGTGCCACGAAAATACTGTTTACCTTGTAACCAAACCCGAAAACTTTGAAGCTGCAAGAAAAACAGGGCAGATTCCGGTTGCAACCATTGAAGAAGCATGGCAGCTGGCGCAGGAAAAATTAAAAGCCGAAGGCAAAACCGATTACACCATTAATATAATGCAGCATGCGGCCAACACCGTGCCCATGATTGAAGAATAAAACATATATCAGTTATAAAACATAGTTACAAAACCGTCGTACAAATATGTATGGCGGTTTTTGTTTTATAATTTTTAAAATAAAAAATTCCTAATGCAAGCCTTAAAACTTACATTAGGAATTGACAGTTATTATAATCAGTTAAAACCAAGCATCAAACCAATATGGTAAACCGTAAAGGCTGCCAGCCAGGCAACGCATATTTCGTAAGCCATAATGGCAATAGTGGCAATGCCGGAATTCATTTCACGCTTTATTGCTGCAAGTGCTGCCACGCAGGGTGGGTAGAGCAGGGCAAAGGTTAAAAAGCTGAGCGCCGTAAGCGGGGAGAAAAGGTTCTGCAATGCGCTGCCGGTAAGTTCATCGCCGCTGCCGGTAAGAACGGAAAGCGTGCTTATAACAACTTCTTTGGCCGTAATGCCGGTAATTAATGCCGTTGCCGCACGCCAGTCGCCAAAGCCAAGCGGAGCAAACACAGGCGCTATAAAAGAGCCGATTTGGGCGAGCATGCTGTTGGCGGGGTTTTCTACCATGTAAAAGCGCGTGTCAAAACTTTGCAGCAGCCAGATAACAATGCTTGCAAGGAAGATAATGGTAAAAGCCCTGTGCAGGAAGTCTTTGGCTTTGCTCCACATGTGCAGGCCTATGCTTCTTGCAGTAGGCAGGCGGTAAGCAGGCAGTTCCATTACAAACGGAACAGGCTGGCCGTTAAATACAAAGGCTTTTAAAAGCAGGCCCGACAAAATAGCAATTAAAATGCCTGTCAGGTACAGGTACATCATTACCTGTGCACGGTTTTCGGCAAAGAAAGCCGCGATAAAAACGCCGTAAACAGGAAGTTTGGCGCTGCACGACATGAAAGGCGTTAAAATAATTGTTATTTTGCGGTCGCGCTCGCTGGCAAGAGTGCGTGTTGCCATAATTGCCGGTACGCTGCAGCCGAAGCCGATAAGCATTGGTACAAAAGATGAACCGGAAAGCCCGATTTTACGCAGCAGCATATCCATTACAAAGGCAATGCGCGCCATATAACCGGTATCTTCCAAAAGAGAGAGGAAGAAGAACAGCGTTACGATAGTTGGTAAGAACGAAAGCACGCTGCCAACGCCGGTAAATACGCCGTCGATAATAAGCGAGTGAATAGGCGCGCTGACATTGGCTGCTGTTAAACCTGCGTCAGCCGCATCTGTTACGGCGGCAATGCCAAGCTCCAGCAAGTTGCTTAATTCTGCGCCTATAACGTCAAAGGTAAGCCAGAACACCGTAAACATTGTTAAAAGGAAAATAGGTATGGCCAGGTATTTATTTGTTAAGTAGCGGTCCATTTTTACAGAACGCTTCTGGGCAACGCTTTCATCGGGCTTATGCACGGTCTGGCTGCACAGTTCTTCAATATAGGTGTAGCGCATATCTGCCAAAGCAGCTTCTTTATCCGTATCGGCTGCCGATTCAAGCTCTGTAACAAAGTGGCCTATAATATCCTGTTCGTTTTCCGTTAATTCCAGTTCTTTGGTTAACAGATCATCGCCTTCAATGAGCTTTGTTGCCGAAAAACGCAGAGGCAAGCCTTTTTTGCGTACTTTTGGTTCAATTAAGTGAGCAATGGAATGAATTGCCATATGTGCCGGGCCGGAACAAAAGTCAAGGCGCTCAGGCAGCTGATGAGTTTCAGCGGCGTTTTTTGCGCGGCGGATAAGTTCATCAACACCAGCACCTGAATTGGCCGTTATTGGAATTACCGGTATGGTGAGTTTTTTCTCAAGCGTTTTAATATCAATACTGCCGCCGCTTGCCTGCAATTCGTCCATCATATTAAGGGCAATTACCATAGGCGTATTAAGCTCTATAAGCTGCAATGATAAATACAGGCTGCGTTCAATATTGGTAGCATCAAGAACGTTTACAATAACATCCGGCTTGTTGCGCAAAAGCAAATCGCGCGTAACAATTTCCTCGGAGGTGTAAGGCGAAAGGGAATAAATACCGGGAAGGTCAATAACGGTAATATCCTTATCCTTCAGCAAAATGCCTTCCTTTTTCTGTACCGTTACGCCGGGAAAATTGCCAACATGCTGGTTGCTGCCGGTAAGATAGTTAAAAAGCGTGCTTTTGCCGCAGTTCTGGTTTCCTACAAGTGCAAATGTAAGTTTCATGCTTCCTCCGGCTGCACGGTAATTTTTTTAGCGTCATCCAGCCTCAGGGTCAGCTCGTAGCCGCGCAGAAAAATTTCAATAGGGTCGCCTAAAGGCGCTCTTTTACGCACCATAACCCTTGTTTTGGGGGTCAGACCCATATCTAAAAAGCGGCGGCGCAAAATGCCTTCACCGCCAACTGTAATAATCGTGGCTTTTTGCCCGATAGCCAGATTATTTAAAGTAATAGCTTCCATATTTAATTTTCTCCTTTGATTACTTATGACTAACTGCAAATTTATTATATCACTACCAAAACTCATTAGCAATCAAATAAAAGTTTTTAAAATTTTTAAATAACTAAAGCTGATAAATGAAAAATATTATTTATTAAAAACACACGTGAATGATAAGCAGGCGCTTACTGAAAAATGCTGTAATTTTAAAGGAAAAAATGCTCATACGTGAAAAAATAGTAAACTTGCTTGACAAGATTTCTTTTGGGTATATAATTGTAATTGAGAATAGGTTTTGTTAGAAGGGAGAGGCAGAATGAAACGTAATACTATTCAAAGACAGCTTGTTATTGCTGCAGTACGCTTCCTGGCGGACCATCCCACGGCTGACGAGGTTTATGAACGCATAATCATGGAATATCCCGATATCAGTAAGGGAACAGTGTACCGCAACCTTAACTCGCTTGTGGAAAGCGGGCTTTTAAACAAGGTTTCCGTACCCAGCGGCGCAGACAGGTTTGACCATATGCTTACCAAGCATTACCACATTAAATGTTCCCATTGCGGAAAATTTATGAATGTAGAGAATATGGATTACATGGAAGACCTTGACGAAAAGGTTGCCGCAGTAACCGGCTTTAAAATGCAGAACCATGATATTGTCTTTAATGGATTGTGCCCCGATTGCCAGAAGCTTGAGGCAAAAGACGCACAATAAGTGCAGCAGCACAAATAAAATTTATTTTATGGAGGTATGAACAATGGAATTTAAAGGAAGCAGAACTGAAGCAAACTTGCAGGCAGCATTTGCCGGTGAATCTCAGGCAAGAAACAAATATACCTATTATGCAGGCATTGCAAAAAAAGAAGGCTACAACCAGATTGCCAATATTTTTGAAGAAACCGCAGGCAATGAAAAAGAACATGCCAAAATCTGGTTTAAACTTTTAACCAGCGGCGGCGTAGCACACAGCAGCCTGCCCGATACTTTAACCAACCTTAAAGACGCAGCAGCCGGTGAAAACTATGAATGGACCGAAATGTATGCCGAATTTGCCAAAGTAGCAAAAGAAGAAGGCTTTGATTATATTGCCATGCTGTTTGAAGAAGTTGGCAAAATTGAAAAAGAACACGAAGAACGCTACAATGCACTGGTTGCCAACATTGAAAATGACCGTGTATTTAAACGCGAAGAAAAACAGGTTTGGATTTGCGGCAACTGCGGCCATATTGTAATTGCTGAAAAAGCTCCGGAAGTTTGCCCTGTTTGCGACCATCCGAAAGCATATTTTGAACTGCGCAAAGTAAACTACTAATATCTGAACAGTAAATAACCAATCCCCGGTGGAAAAATCCTGCCGGGGATTTTTGTATTCTTTTAAAAACTTAACTTGCAAAGTGTTTTTTATAATGCTATGATGAAAATGGTTTGTTTTATGATTATGACAATCATCTTTTTGAACTGCATACAGGTACGCTGTCAGAGCGTTTAAAAAGTTATGATGAGTATAATAAACAGCACGGAAGGGTATAAAAATGATTTTAATTGCTTGCGTTGATGATAATTTAGGCATGCTTTTTAATAACCGCCGCCAGAGCATGGACAGGGTTTTGCGTACGCAGCTGCTGAAGCTTTGCGGCGCGCATAAACTGTGGATGAACGCATACAGCCGCGGACAGTTTGATGAAACTGCTGAAGGCATAACCATTGATGAGGATTTTATGGCAAAAGCAGGCAGTGATGATTATTGCTTTGCCGAAAACATCAGCGTTAAGCCTTATGAAAAAGAAATACAGAAAATTATTTTGTACAGGTGGAACCGGGTTTATCCGGCAGATTTATATTTTGACATTGATTTAAAAAACTGGCATCTTAAAGAGAGCAATGATTTTGCCGGTTCATCCCACGATAAAATTACGGAGGAAGTTTACGTAAAATGAGAAAAATATTTGCTATAATTTGTTCTTTAATGCTGGCTGTAAGCCTTGTTTTAAGCGGCTGCGGGCAAAAAGGCAGCAATGCCGCCGCACCGGCAGGAAGTTCCGTTAACGCCGCCGGTATTGCTTCTGTACCTGCGTACAGCGGCAAGCCCTTTATTGCAATTAACGGCAATAAGCCAAATTTTACCGAGGCTGATTTAACCGAAAAATCATTTGAAAAATACAGTCCGCTGGATAGTTTAAAACGCTGCGGCACGGCGTTTGCAAATGTATCCAAAGAAACTATGCCTAAAGAAAAGCGCGGCAGCATTGGCCAGGTTAAGCCGAGCGGCTGGCAGACGGCAAAATACGATTTTGTCGACGGTAAGTATCTTTATAACCGCTGCCATTTAATCGGCTATCAGCTTACGGCTGAAAATGCAAACGAACGCAATTTAATAACCGGAACGCGCTATATGAATGTGGATGGCATGCTGCCGTTTGAAAATATGGTGGCCGACTATATTAAAGAAACCGGCAACCATGTTTTATACCGTGTAACGCCGGTGTTTAACGGCAATAACCTTGTGGCGTCTGGCGTACAGATGGAGGCAATGTCCGTAGAGGATAAAGGTGCAGGTATAAGCTTTAATGTTTTCTGTTATAATGTACAGCCAGGCGTGGAAATTAACTATGCAGACGGGAAAAGCAAACTGGCAGAAGGGCAGCAAACGGAAAAAACTGCCGGTAAACCAAAAGTATGCCCAACTGCCGATGATTACGCAGTACAAAGCTATGTGTTAAATACAGGCAGCAAAAAATTCCATAAACCTGATTGCAGCGGCGCAGAAAAAATAAGCGCTAAAAATAGGGAAAACTTTAAAGGCCGGCGTGCCGAATTAATCAGCAAAGGCTACAGCCCGTGCGGAATTTGCAAGCCTTAACCGGAGGTTAATTAATGGGATTAGTAGATGATTATTTATCGGCCTATAAAGTAGGCAAAAAAGAGCAGATGGCGGCACGCATGGCGTTTTTTATCAGCAGGTTTGCGGTTGCCACTTGGGCGCCAATGATACCGGCAGTAAAAGATAAACTGCAAATTGGTGCCGATGTATTAGGCATGCTGTTATTAAGCATCGGCATCAGCGCTTTTATTTTTATGCCGCTGGCAGGTATGTTAAGCCGCAGTTATGGCTGCAAAAAAGTGCTGCGTACCGCTATTGCCGTTATGGCAGCGGATTTGATAATTTTATCACTGCTTGGCAATATTTGGGGCTTTCTGGTATTTCTTGCAGTTTTTGGTGCGGCAATGGGCTGCATAGACGTTAATATGAACCTTAATGCCGTTATCGTAGAAAACGCTTCTAAAAAGCGTATGATGAGCGGCATGCACGCTTTATGGAGCGTCGGCTGCTTTGCCGGTGCAGGTTTATTCAGCCTTTTGGCCAAAGCCGGGCTTGGCATAACGGTTATTGCCGCCATACACAGCCTTATAGTAATAGTGTTTACAGTAATTTACAGCCGCCACTTTTTAAACTTTAAAGGCGCAGGCAACGAAAAACCAATCGCTGTTCCAAAAGGCATAGTAGTGTTTTTCGGCGTGCTGGCGTGCATAACATTTTTGGGCGAAGGTGCAGTTATGGACTGGAGCGGCGTTTTGCTTACAGAAGTAAAAAATACCGAGCTTTCGCTTGCAGGCGTAGGCTATGCCGTTTTTTCGGTAGCAATGCTGTGTATGCGCCTTTTGGGCGATAAAATAGTAGCTGTGCTTGGCGAAGAAAAAACATTGGTTTTTGGCAGTATTATAGGCGCTATTGGCTTTTTAAGCGTTATCTTTTTGGAAAACTTTTATGCCATTCAGCTTGGGTTTGTGCTGATGGGATTAGGGCTTGCCAACATAGTGCCAACAATTTATTCGCTGACAAAATACCAGAAAGTTATGCCTATTAACGCAGCTGTAACGGCAATAACCAGCATGGGTTACACCGGCGTAATTTTAGGGCCGGCAGTTTTAGGCTTTGTTGCACATGGTTTCGGCATAACGCAGGTATTTTACCTGCTGGCGATTTTGCTTGCCGCTCAGGCCGTGGCCGTTAAATATTACTTTGCCAAAATGGGTTAGAACATTGTTTAAAACTTTAAAGTTTAGTATAATTAAATAAAGTATAACAAGGAGCGGCAAAGATTATGGGCTGTGTAATCATCAGGCAGGCGAAGCGGCGTTATAACTTAAGGCCGGTACTTTGTTATGTAATTAATATTAACAATAAAATTAACGGGCGCTTTGCTGTTTACGCTTAACGCAGACAGCAGGGCGTCCTTTTGTATTTTGGTGCAGGCTGTTTGAAAGGGGAAGGCTTTATGAACGATTTACTTAAAAAGATTGTGGAGTGGAATGAAGCAAATGAATATCAAAAATGTGTTGATGCCATTGAAGCCATACCGGAAGAAGAACGCGGCTATGAACTGACCGTGCTTTTGGGCAGGGCTTACAGTAATTTGGGAGTGCTTGGCGATAATAATTCCAAAGCAAACGAAGACGGCGTGGATATATTTTTGCTGGAAAAAGCCGTAAATATTTTTGAAAGTGTGCGCCTGCAAGGGCTGGATGACTGGTATTGGAACTGCCGTATGGCTTACGCTCTGTGGATGACGTCCGGGCGCGAGCTGGAAGCGCTGGCCTATGCACGCAAATGGCAGCAGTTAAAGCCTGATGACGAGGACGCGGCAAATTTAATTAAAACCATCGAAGAATATATTGAAGAAAATTACCGCGAACCGGAAGTTTACAGTTTTGAAGAAATGCAGAGCGTTGGAAACCATATTGAAAAATATTTCGGCAAGTACGGCCGCGTAATGCATGAATTGGCATCGCCTGATATTCACGTGGATATTTATGTTATTCCGCCAAGGGCGGAACACGAATATTATACGCTGGTAACCTGCGGCATGGGTGCGCATAAAATGGAAGTGCCTGATGAGCTGAAAAACGAACAGCTGGAACGTGCCGAGCTTTTAATTAACCTGCCGGCCGGTTGGCAGCTTGACGAAGAATCGCTGAAAGAAGAAAAATGGTACTGGCCTATACGCCTGTTAAAATATATGGCACGCAGCCCGCTTAATAATGATTTGTATTTTTGTTGGGGCAGCACAATGGAATTTGACGATATTGAAAGTTTTGATGACAGTACCAAATTGTGTACCGCTATTACATTAAGCCCAGGTGTTTTTGGCGAACCGAGTTATGAGTGCCGCCTGCCAAATGGTGAAGTAGTTAATTTTTATCAGGCAATACCGCTTTACAGAGAAGAACTTACTTATAAAATTGAAAACAGCGTGGATAAACTGCTGCAAAAATGCCCGGATGAAATACTTGAAGTTATTAACCCTGTGCGGTTAAACGCCATTACTGATGCAGAAACGCTTAATTATGATGAGCGTGAGATGGATTGTGCATCAGAGCATATAGAATTAATTAAGAAGTATAATTTGCAGATGGATGAACTTGCCGCATATAATCACATGGCGGCATATTTGCGCTGGTGTATTTTGCATAATATGATGGGCGATGTTTTTTTGCAGCAGCATGGTGACGTGGCTATAAATGTAAAAAGCGGCAGCCTTAAGGATTTGCGTACTTTTGTGCGTGATGAACTTGGCGGCAGGCTGATGATAATAGATTACAACCGCAACGGTGTAATGTTTGCCAACTGGTATAACACAGGCAACCGCAGCATGCCTTATGCTTATTTAAAGGATTTAAAAGCATATGCAGCGGAATATTTTAAAGAGCAGCCCTCTTGTGACGAAGATACAGCTTACCTGCTTTTGCCTTGGGGCGAAGAATACTATAAGGCTGTTGAAGAAATTATTAACGCCCGCTTTGAAGAATTTATGGATTTGGGCGATGCTGATGAAAATGCCAATGCACAGTCTTTTGATGAAACGCAGTTTAAAGAACTTTTGCCCGATTGGCAGGGAGCGCGTCACTGTTTGGCCAGCGGCCGTATTATAATGGATGGCTGCGAAGTAGGCTTTTGCTGCCGTGAAGAGCCTGACAGCGACGATACCGGCTGGGACAGCGGATGGCGCTTTGAAGCAGGCGATGAAGATGAAGTTTATAGTGATGATGAAAACCACTACAAAGTTTATGATTTAAATACATTATGTAATTTGTGCCCTGAAATTTTAAAAATTTTAAATAGCCCATTTGATACTGCATTTGAACGCGGTGCTGATGGCAAGCTGCACAAAATTAATATGGAAGATGAAGGATAATAATCATGGACGAAGCAAAATTATCTGCATTTATAGCTGAATACGATGATTATATAACGATTTTAATAGGTTTGGTGCTTATTGCAGGTTCTGTAAAAAATTGGGACTGGCTTTGCGACCCTACCGGCAAGCCTGATGCACATCTTTTAAGCCGCGGTATGTACCGTTTGATTTTTGGCGCATTGGGTTTAATACTTATTGTTTGCAGCTTTTAAAAATGCTGAACAAAATATAAAAAGTAAAAGATATACAAATACAGGATATAAAAATTTGATGTTTCCACAAAAAGCGGTTTGCCTTTTTATTTGATGCAACCAAAGATTTAACATCAGATGTTATAAAAATCAGCCGTAAAAGCTGAAAAAGGAGTGATTTGTATGGAACCTGCAAAAGAATGGCTTGCTTTATATGCACAGAAAAAAGAATTGACTAAAAGTACAGTTGATTTTAATAAGTATTTTGATGAAAAGGAAATTGCCGGAATACCTTTGGACATAATGGATATTGGTTTATGTGATTTGCCGGGCGGTAAAGTAATAGTTGCTGACCCTTTGGTTTACCTTGATAAAGACTGCACGCCATATTTAGTGCAGGCTCCTGCCGGAAGCTATAAAACGGAAGTATGCGTTATTAAGCCGTATGATGGTGATTGTGCGCGGTATGCTGTTGTCCGCCTGCGGTTTAACCAAAACCGCGCAGTGAAATTTTATGAGGCTCTTATCGGCAGTGAAGATTTGGAAAATTTTGAAGAAGGAGAATATTTTGGCTTTAATGTAGATGCAGGTTTGGGATGTATCTGTGATGCCCAGGTAAATAAAATTATCACGGACTGGCGTGAAAACTGGGAAAAACAAAACCCAGATGGAGAAATTTATAACGATTATTTTTATGAGTTGTTTAAAGAAAGTTATAAGCAAAATCCGCAGTATCAGCGTGATGGCGGAGACTGGATTAACTGGCAGGTTCCCGGTACGGATTATCACGTTCCGTTTTTCCAAGCCGGTTTTGGGGACGGCACATACCCGGTTTATTGGGGATTTGATGAAAGTGGCGCAGTTTGCCAGCTTATAATTCAGTTTATTGATATAGAACGCGATTACAGTGATGAAGATGAGGAGGAATGATTATGAATATGAAACAAATACAGGCAGCAAAAGAAGCAATGGCAGAATGGCTGGCTCATCCGCAGGAGCTTGGGCATAAACCTGCTGCAATTGAATGTGCAGGCACGTTTGAACTGCACGATATGTTATATTATCTCTTTAAATATCAGCCAGAAGCTGATAGCGTATGGCTGCTTGGCGTATGCGGCGGCTATGAAGATGACGGCATTGAACATTGCGGGCATGTATTCAGTGAAATGGAACCGTATGAAGAAGAAACTGCCGTTGAAAAAGCCACAGCAATGGTAGAGTTAGTGCGTAATTATTGGATGGAACAGGCAAAACAGATTGAAGAACGTAAAAACAGGGCAGGAAGTTTTGTAGGTTTTGTGCTGATGGCAGAAGCTAAATGGGATAAAGAGCGGCTTATTAATGATTTGAAAGAAGAATGGGAAATTGAAGCCGTTGAGGATAACGATGATAAACGAGAAGATTCGCTGGTATTTGATGTTGGCAATGTGATTGCTGCCGTAAGTTTAATGCCGTCACCAATACCTGATGGAGAAGCCGAAGCCAATGCCGCAAATAACTATATGTGGCCGGAAGCTGTAGACGCAGCCAAAGCGCATAAAGCACATATTATGGTGGCAATTATCGGTAAGGAAGAAAATTTACTGGAACGCGGCAAACTGTTTACTAAAATTTTAGCCTGCTGCTGCGCTCTGCCCGGCGCTTTGGGCGTATATACCAGCGGTGTAGTATTTGCGCCATGGTTTTATGCAAAATTTGCCAACATAATGAAAGAAGGCGAACTGCCTATTTATAACTGGATTTGGATTGGCATGTACCGCAGCGAAAAAGGCTTCAGCGGATATACTTACGGTATGGTTGAATTCGGCAAAGATGAAATGGAAGTTTTAGATGCCGATGCCGACCCGAACGATTTACGCGATTTTATTTACAGCCTTGCAGGTTATGTACTTGCATGCGATGTAACCCTTAAAGACGGAGAAACAATAGGTTTCAGCGCCGAAGACAAACACGCAATAACTTATAGTGAAGGCGTTTCTTTGCCTGGCATGACTCTTAAAATTGAATATTAATTTATAAAGGATGGTTGCCATGAAAAAATTTGACCCCAATTATGTTCTTTTGGAAGAAATGTATAAGGATGAATATTATCCTGATTTTTTAGTTGATAAAGTAAAAGCTGAAATAGAAAAAGTAATTGAATTACTTGAAAGCGGAGAAACTGATATAGAAATTATTCAGGAAAAACTTGACGAAATAGTATGCGCTATCAATGATTTGCAAGATGAATTTTATGATAATGACAGCGAGATTGAAACTGTCGCCAGAGATTGCATTGGCGAAACAGTATACTATGTTTTAAAATGGTTTGATATTCCTATTGATGAAGAAGAAGCTATCCGCGAACGCGATTGGTAAGGAGGGGGATTTATGAGTTATGATTTAATGGTTTTTGAAATAACCAAAGCGCCCAAAACAAAAAAAGAATTTATGGATTGGTATGACAGGCAAACTGAATGGGCGGAAGAACATGATTATGAAACTGTCGGTGTAACTTCTCCGGCTTTGCAAAAATGGTTTATGGAAATGAAAGATACTTTTCCGCCGATGAACGGCAAATTTGCACCGGAGGAAGAAGCTATTGCAAATGACGAAGATTTAGAAAGCCGTTTAACAGACTACAGCATAGGCTATAATGTTATTTATGCTGCTTTTAGCTGGTCAGTTGCCGATGAAGCGTACGAAAAAGTCCGCACCCTTGCACAAAAACATGGCGTTGGCTTTTTTGATGCCAGCGGCGACGGCGATATAATTTTGCCGGATGGCACAAGCATAGAGTGATGAATGGATGATAATAAATGACCAAAGAATTAACAGCTTATATGATTGAAAAGGTATCGGCATTGATGGAAGCCCCAACATGCTGTGCAGAAGCTAAAGCAGTTTGCCGTGAATGGCTTGATGCTGTTGGCACTGATAAAGAAGCGGAAACAACTAAAAAGTTATTTGCCGAAGTTGAAGCGGATATTATGCCCGTCGATACCTTAATTGCCTTTGCAGGCAGCGAAGCAGGCGTTAAAGTTTTTGGCGAAGAAATGGCTAAAAACGCACTTGCCCATGCCGAAGAAATTAAAAAGAACGGCGCAAAATTCTGCGATTGCCCGGCCTGCACTGTCTGTGCTGCCATTATCGCCAAAAAAGCTGAACTGTAATTTAACAGCGTAAATAGTAAAACAGCACTCCGAAAGTAAAATTACTTTTGAAGTGCTGTTTGCTTTTACGTTAGTTTATTTTTATTTTACGCTTTCGGCTCTTTCCAAAAAGCCGCGGATAATATCGCAGGATTTGGCGAATTTTTCTTTTTCGCTTTCGTCAAGTTCTACTTCTAAAATTTGTTCAAGGCCGTTTTTGCCGATAACGCATGGCACGCCGGCGGCAACGTCTTTTTGCCCATATTCACCGTTAAGTGCTGTGGAGCAGGGCCAGATGAGTTTCTGGTCATGGAAAATTGCTTTTATAAGCATTACGGCAACATTGGCAATGCCAAATTCGGTGCAGCCCTTGCCGTCAACTTCAATATCACCGGCGCGTTTAACCTGTTCC